>OBLU010000497.1_pt1 | contig 37190 bp, 33 predicted proteins | sample 1518681 | NCBI WGS metagenome assembly OBLU01 (sample SAMEA3539304, study PRJEB22396) | soil metagenome | biome: tundra; feature: field; material: soil | place: USA | collected 2010-05 | depth 0.15 m
TGAGGGACGCGCGCCGAGCAAAGAGTCTCGAAACCTGGACAACCCTGACTTCCCGCTGCGTCGGGTTGTGCGCTGCGGCCGCTGCGGCACGCCTCTCACTGCAAGTTGGTCGCGGGGTCGAAGCGGGCGCTACGCGTACTACCACTGTCGGAGGAGAGGGTGTGGAGGCACGAACGTCCGAAAGGAGCTTCTTGAGGACCTTTTCGTTAGCCACCTCAAAGCTCTCAACGTTCGGTCGGAGGTCTTCGGCCTCCTCGACGCGGTGGTCGAGGACGCCTGGAAGGATCGACGCCGTGAGGCGCTAGTCATCGCGAAGCGGCTGGAGGCGCGAATGAGCGACCTCGTAGTCAAGCGGAACCGTCTCTTTGATGCGTACTTCTTCGACGCACGCATCGACCAGTCCACCTACGAGCAGCAGGTCACACGTGTGGACCAGGAAGTGGCGGAGGCGCAGGTCCAGCTCGATGGAGTGCAAGTGCCCGAGATCGACCTCAGCAGGACGCTCGCCTTCGCTCAGACCCTCCTCGAAGATCTTCCCGGCTGTTGGAACCGCCTGAACTGGCAGCAAAAGCCACCTTTTTTTCGAGCGCTGTACCCAACCGGCCTCACCTACGAGGACGGCAATATTGGAACCGCCCAAACGCCCTGGTTATTGGTCCAAATCGGAGCCGCTTCGAGCAGGGATAACGGTTTGGCACCCCCAACGGGATTCGAACCCGTGTTTCCGCCTTGAAAGGGCGATGTCCTCGGCCGCTGGACGATGGGGGCTCGACCCGAAGGCGGAAGCGACGTAGTGAAGAAGCAAAATTATCAGGCGCCGGCCTCCGTTCCGGCGGTGCCTTCGCCCGCAAGTAACCACTCACTGCCGTCGGGAGTATCGCGCACTTCGATCCCGGACTCGGCGAGGCGTTCCCGCACGAAATCGGCGTCCGCGAAGCGACGGTCCTGTCTCGCAGCGTTCCGGAGCTCCAAGAGCGCCTCGACGAATGGCCCGATGACCTGCCGGGGGTCGCGAGCTCCTGCCTCGGACAATCGGCCGAGCACCAAGATGAGCGAGCGCAGGCTGGCGTGCGCCCGCTCGAGTTCATCTCCGGCAGGGATGTCCGTCGACCATTCTGTGACATCCCGCTCCAAATTGAGCACAATGCTCGCGGCAAGTGCCATGTCTCGAGAGGCGACTGCCGTGGCAAAGTCAGCCTCACGCTCACGTACGACATCGACGAGCGGCGACGTGCTCGCCGGCCGGCCGGCACTTGACGACCGCGCGTCATCGGGGGCGGGTGCTCGGTCCGCTCCTTGCTCGCCCGCCTCTTGGCTAGCGCCTCCGCGGGCGAGCGCCTCAGCGGTCTCGAGTATCCGGGCGATGGGGAGAGCTTCGCCGCTCGGCAGGGTCGCAGAACGGCCTGCGGCGCGTACGGTCACCACGCCCCTTCCCTCCACCGATGCAGTGCCGGCGTCAAGATCGAAAATGCAGGCGGTGTGCTCGTCGACTCCGAGCACGAAGGCTCCGTCAGGCAGATCCCTCTCCATGATCGAAAGACGCCGCTCACCCAGATAGCAGAAACGGGTGTCGTGCGTCCCACCCTCGTTGTTGTCGTAGTGGGGGATGATTGCCGCCCGAATCCCCGCCACCGACGTGACGTCGAGACCCTCGAGCCAGTGCGGATCTTCACCGCACTTGTAGATCTCGTACACGGGCACCGTCGCGATGCCGAGCGTCAGCGCTGCGGCGCTCGCGAATACGACGCAGCCGCCATGCAGCAGCTTCTCGACGAGCAAGCTCGGGATAACGGTACCCTGCCACTTCCTCAACGCATAGCTCGGGCTTCCTGGTCCTGCGAAGACGTAACGCGAGTCTCGGACCGCGGTCACGAGCCGTTCGTCGGTGAACGCGGCCCGCTCGACGCCGCCATTCGGGCCCTCGGCGCCCGCCGACGGCCCGGTGACGGCGATCGTCGCCTGAAGGCTCTCGCGGAAGTAGGTGACCGCACGCGCGGCGATCTCCTTGACGTTCTCCTGGAAGCCGAACGGGGTATCGAGCAGGACTGCTGGGACTGGCGGCGGCCCCAACCTCTCGAGCAGTTGGCGATGGACCTTCACCATCGTCGGCGCCGTCTCGCCCGAGCCCATGATCGCGAGCAGACGGGGCACAGCCGGACCCGCGCTCATGGATCTCTCGGTTGCGGTGTGCCGTCCCAGCGCAGTCCGCCCGGTGGTTCGCCCCAATGATCCTCAGGTACGAGGTCGTCGGCGCCGGCGACGGGGTCGGGCAGGGTTCGCTCGAGGACGTCGATGAGCTCACTTTGGAGGGCGCCCAGGTACAGATAAGCGATCCACTCGGCCTGATGTGCATCGCCCATCGGTGCCTCGGTATCGTCCTCGGTCACCCCGAGCATCGATCCGAGGGCGAGCCGGAGGTCGTTCAGCGCGGCGAGCCATGCGACGAGCTGCTCATCGTCGAGCCAGGTCGCCTTCGCCGTGGCCGACATCGTCTCGAGCGACTCACGGTGGTGCTCGACGAGGTCCTGACGGGTCATCGACACATAGGCACGCTCGGCGTCGGGGTCGGTCGTGTATGCGGGAGGAAGCAGTCGCCGCAGAGCATCGGGCAGGTCGCCCGAAGCCGTCTCGCCCGCACCCTCGAGTAGGGACACGAGGTGACCGGGCAGCACCGTGAGCAGCGTGCGCTCCTCGGCGGCGAGGCGCACCTCGTAACCTCCGCCCCTCGACGGGCGGATCCGGCGTCGAAAGCTCATCCGCCGTGCTCCATCGTTGCCCAGAGCCCATGTTGGTGTAGCCGGGCGACGTCGAGCTCAGCTCGCTCTTTCGGCCCGCTGGAGACGACGGCGCGGCCCTTGTAGTGGACGTCGAGCATGAGCTTGTGAGCCTTTCCCCGCGAATAGCCGAACAGCTTTTGGAAGACGTAGGTCACGTAGCTCATGAGGTTGATCGGATCGTTCCACACGATCACCAGCCACGGCAGCTCCGGCGCCGCCACTTCGTGCGTCTCGGGGCGCTCGACTTCCGTCGGAACGGCGGTCGAGCCGATCGGAATCCCGGTCATGGCCCGGTCAGGTGCCGAGAGCGACGGTATCGGCGTGCCCACTCGAGGGAGCACTATCGGTCGCTTCGAGAGGGTGCCGATGCAACGACAGGTAGAAACCGATCCCCGTGATCCAAAGCGTTGTCGCTCCTGCCAGGTGGAACTCCACCACCCAAGCAGCGTCGTGCAGGAAGTACTGCAGGTAGCCGAGCGCTCCTTGAAGCGCCATCACCTCGATGAACATACGCCCGCGACGAAGTACGACCTGCGGCACATTCGCGTGATGGAAGGCGAATTGCGACGCAAGGGTCAAACCGATGAGGAAGAGCGCAACGGTGGAGTGCACTTCGGCGATGTCTCGGAACGCGATCGGGATCCGTTTGGCGCCGGGGCCACCCGCGTGAGGGCCAGCACCCGTTACCACGGTCCCGATGATCGTGAGCAGCGTGAGGGTACTCAGCTGTAACCGCGCGAGAAGGGCGAGATCTCTTCCGACGACGGGCTGAACACGGGTCGCGCGGCTGCCGGACAGGTGGTACAGCACGATCGCGTCGGCGAGGATCACGATCGTCAACACGAAGTGGAGGGCGACGAGATAGGGATTGAGCTTGAAGAGCACGACTAGGCCGCCGAGCACGATCTGAGCCGCGATGCCGGCAACCAATCCCGCACCGAACAGGGTGAGGTCCCGGCGGGGAGGCGTTCGGAGCGCCGCCGTGGCGAGGGCTGCGACAGAGACCAATGTGACCGCTGCGCTCACGAGCCGGTTGGCGAACTCGACGATCGGGTGGAACGAGGACACGGCCGTCAGGTGGTGCTGGAAGCACGAGGGCCAGTCGGGGCACCCGAGCCCGGAGCCCGTCAGCCGCACTGCGCCGCCGCTCACCACCAGCAGCGCGTAGCAGATCACCGAAACCAAGGCCACCTTGCGTACGGTGGCGGGTGAGAAACGGGGCAGGCGCACCGCCTTCGGATCGTATGCTCGCACGGCTCAAGCCACCATTCTGTACCGTCGTGCCACTGTGCTGCCGCGGCCGGATCGATTGAGGCCACTTCTATACTTGCGAGATGGCGCAGGTCACGACCGTTTTGATACCGCGCCGCTCGGCCAGCTTCAAGCTCAGAGCGTACGTGGCGCTCACAAAGCCTCGGATCATCGAGCTGCTGCTTGTCACGACGCTCCCGACGATGGTTGTGGCCGCGAAGGGCATTCCCGGGTGGTGGTTGATCGTCGCGACACTCGTCGGGGGTACGCTTTCGGCTGGCGGCGCCAATGCGGCGAACATGTTCGTCGACCGCGACATAGATGCCGTGATGCACCGCACGCGTCACCGGCCGATCGTCACCGGGGCGGTCACTCCGACGGCTGCGGTCATCTTCTCGATCGTCCTCGAGGCTGCTGCATTCCTGCTGCTCTGGCGGGCGGTCAATCTCTTCTCGGCTCTGCTCGCTCTCGCAGCAGCCCTCTTCTACGTTTTCGTCTACTCGATCGGCCTGAAGCGCCGCTCGACGCAGAACATCGTCATCGGCGGCGCCGCAGGGGCGGTCCCGGTGCTCGTCGGCTGGACCGCGGTCACCGACCACCTTGCCTGGCCTGCCATCGTGCTGTTTGCGATGATCGTGATCTGGACGCCGTCACACTTCTGGGCCCTGGCGGTGCGCTATCAGGACGACTACAAGGCGGCGAACGTCCCGATGTTGCCGGTGGTGGTGCCCTTCGAACGGGTGGCGCGCCAGATCATCTTGTACTCGCTGGCGTTGGTCGCCACGTCCTTCGTGTTCGGTGTCGTCGATCACTCTGGGTGGATCTATTGGGTAGCGGCCGCCCTCGCCGGCGGCCTTTACCTCGCAGACGCCTTGCGCTTGCGTCGCGAGAACGGGACACCGAAAAGCGCCATGCGCCTGTTCACGTACTCGATCACCTACATCACCGTGGTCTTCGTGGCGATGGCGGTCGACGTGATCGTCCGCTACCGCTGACACTGTCGGCACCGGCCGGCCGTCTTCACTCCCATTTGAAGGTGACGGCGGCCACCACAGGCGCTGCAACTGCCCAGAGAGCGAGCACGACCCAGGCTTCGGTTGCGCTCGCGCCGGATCCGAGCGTTCTGTGCAGCGCGTCCGACAGTGCTGCTGTCGGGAGCAGGCGAGCGAAAGAGGCCAGACTCCCAAGCTCATGCAACGGGAAGATGACGCCGCCGATGAGCAGCAGGATCACATAGACGCCGTTCGCGACGGCGAGCGTCACCTCGGCCCGGAGCGCGCCGGCCATCGCGAGCCCGATTCCGGCGAACGCGATAGTTGCCAGGAGCACGGCGATGACGGCGAGCCCGGCGGAGGGGTGCGGCCGCCAGCCGAGCGCGAGCGCGACGCCTACGAGGAGGACGACCTGGATGATCTCGACGACGATGACCGACGCGATCTTCGCCGTGAGCAGCACGGGCCGCCCGAGCGGCGTGGCGCCGAGCCGCTTCAGGACTCCGTAGCTGCGTTCGAAGGCCGTCGCGATGCCGAGACTGACCATCGCCGTGGACATGACGGCGAGCGCGAGGACACCTGGGGCCAGGAAGTCGACACGATGGCGAGTCCCCGTCGCCAGGACGGGCACCAGCGTGAAGAAGACGAGGAGCACTACGGGGATTCCCAGCGTGACAAGCAACGTCTCGCCGCGCTGGAGTGTCATCCGGGTCTCGGCGGCGACCTGTGCCCGAAGCGCTCGAAATTTCATCGCCGCGCCCTCCTCCTGCGGCTCGGCCGCTTGGAGGCCGACGAGGTGCTATCGCAGGTTCCGCTCGCGGGCTTGGCGGTCGCAGAGCCCGTCAAGCGGAGGAAGACGTCTTCGAGCCGCTGGCGACCCGCCCGAAGGTCGCCCAATTGGAGATCTCGCTCGGCGAGCCACGCGGCGAGCTCCGCCACCAGCGCGGGAACGGGCGGCACCGGAACCAGGTATTCGCCGGGCGGTCCTTCGGTGACGGGAGCACGGAGCCGAACGGAGAGCTCGCCGATCGCGAGCCCAGGCTCCGCAGCGAAACGAAGCTCTTCCGACCCGCCCTGGATCTCTCCCTGGCGCCCCGCGGCGACGACCCTGCCGTGGTCGACGATGACGACCCGGTCGGCCAGGCGCTGTACCTCGTCGAGCTCATGGCTCGTGAGGATCACGCACACGCCGTCGGTCCGCAAGCCGGCGACGACGTCGCGCACTGCGATACGACCCGCCGGATCGACTCCGGCGGTTGGCTCGTCCAGGAAGGCAACGCGGGGCTTTCCGATGAGTGCCAGGACCAGCGCGAGCCGCTGTTGTTCTCCGCCCGACAGGCGTTTGTACGGCGTCCGAGCCACTGAGCCAAGCCCGAGGAGATCGATGAGCTCGCCGGGATCCCGGGGGTCCTCGTAGTAGGCGGCGAAGAGCTGGACGGCCCGCTCAACGCTCATGATCGGGTAGATGCCGCCGCGTTGGAGGAGGACGCCAACTCGCGCAGTGAGCTTGGTGTGATCGGACCAGGGGTCGAGGCCGAGGACCCGTACGGTGCCGGCGTCGGCTCGCCGGAAGCCCTCGAGTGTCTCGACCGTCGAGGTCTTGCCGGCTCCGTTGGGACCTAGGAGAGCGACGACCTCGCCAGAATCCGCGGCGAAGCTGATGCCGTCGACCGCGACGAGGCTCCCGTAACGAACCACCAGGTGATCGACCTCCACGGCAGGCATCGCGGAGAGGCTATCTGGGGTCGGGGTGGATCTCGCAGTTGGAGCGCGGGCGCCGCGCGGCTGGTCGGGGTGGCAGGATCAGCGCCGCGGGGACTCGAACCTGTATCCGAGGCCGCGAATCGTCGTGATGAGTACCGGCCTCGAGGGATCCTGCTCGATGCGCGACCTCAGCCGCTTGATATGCACGTCGAGCGTCTTGGTGTCCCCCACGTAGTCCATGCCCCAGACCCGATCGATCAAGGTGTCGCGCGTAACGACGCGCCCTGGGTTGCTCAGCAGCATCTCGAGCAGCTCGAACTCCTTCAAAGGGAGCTTGATCTCCTCGTCGCGCACGATGCATTCGTGACGCCCGAGATCCAAGACGACGTTGCCGACTTGAAGGATCTCGTCCGGTCGAAGAGCCGCGGCCGAGGGTACCCGCTCACCGTCTCGCTCCGTCACTTCTCCGGCCCAGTGTTTCATGGACGCCGCCCGCTCGACGCCATCGGTCGCATCTCTCTCGGCGCTCCCGTAGTGCGGCGTCGCACCGGTGGGCGGAGCACCCGGGGGTTTCGACCCCAGGTTGGTGCCTGCGTGGGCAGCCGGGGCCCGGCGGAGAACGGCTCGCATGCGCGACACGAGCTCGTGGACGCGGTAGGGCTTGGCAACGTAGTCGTCGGCACCGACCTCGAGGCCGACGACGGTGTCGAGCTCGGTCGACTTGGCGGTCACCATGATGATCGGCACCGTCGAGTTGGCCCGGATTGCACGGCAAACGTCGATGCCCGACAACCGGGGGAGCATCACGTCGAGAAGAACTAGGTCGGGCTGGTCGGCTGCGAACCGCTCGAGTGCCTCGACGCCGTCGCGCGCGACGGTGACGAAGAAGCCTTCCCTCTCGAGGTTCACCGTCAGCGCGTCCACGAAGGACTCTTCGTCCTCGACTACGAGGACACGCGCGGGAGGAGCGCCGCGGTCATCTCCTCCGGGGGTGCCCGTGTCAGCCGAATGGCTCGCGGGAACGTGGACTGGAGGCTTGTTGGCAGGACGTGAGACGTCTCGTGTGGACCATTCCATCTCGAGGCGTTCCCGCTCAGTGGACAGTCTTGAGGTTCGGCGGCGCTGTCGGGTGGTCACACGTCCGTCCTTGGTTGGCGGGGAAGTCTCAATGTGAAGGTCGATCCTTCTCCCTCCCGAGACTCGACCCGGACGCTCCCTCGATGGTTAGCGGCCACGTGCCAAACGATAGCGAGGCCGAGGCCCGTTCCGCCCGTCGAACGGCTGCGGCCGGCGTCGACGCGGTAGAAGCGTTCGAAGATCCGCTCGAGGTCGCGCGACGGAATGCCTATGCCGTGGTCTTCGACGACCACGACGACGTCCTCCTCTTCTGCTCGGCCGATGCAGCTGACCCTGCTCTTCTGCGGCGAGAATTTCACCGCGTTCTCGAGCAGGTTGTAGACAGCCGAGGTCAGCTGGCGCCGGTCTCCGAGTACGACTACCGGTGGGTCCGGCTCCTCAAGTGTGACTTCGATCCCCAGCTGGTTCGCCGCCTCCCGGACGCGTTCGGCCGCTTCGGCCATCACGAGATTGATCAGCACCGGCTCGCGTGGAGGCGACTCCTCGTTCTCGATCCGGGAGAGATCGAGGAGGTCGTCGATGACGCGGCTGATGCGAAAGGCCTCGTTGTAGATCCTGTGTGCGAGACGCTGAGCCACTTGCGGCTCGTTCTCGGAGAGCAGGGTCTCGGCCAGGAGCCCGACGGCTCCCATCGGTGTCTTCAGCTCGTGACTGACATTCGCCACGAAGTCGCGCCGGACATCTTCGAGGCGGCGACGTTCGGACACGTCTTCGATGACCGCGATCACCCCGAGGGCGCGCTGGCCATTGTCGATGCTCTCAGCGCGAACCACGAGAGTGCGCCGGGGCGGCCCGTACAGCTCGAGCACCCGTTCCTCGTGAGCGCCGGGCGCCGTTGCGGCGAGGAGCTCTTCGACGGCCTGAGCCGCGAGAGCGTCCCCGTGGCGGCTTCCGATGAGCGCGACGGCCTTGCTGTTGCGGAACACGGTCTCGCCGCGCTCGTCGGTGACGAGCACCGCCTGGGGAAGGGTATCGAGCGCCCGGCGGAGTCGGATGGCCTCGGAGCTCGCCTCTGCGACGGCTTCGGCTGCGCGGTCGGTTGCGCGTTCCAACTGGATGAGCACTTCCTCGAAGTCGTGCGCATCTTTTTGAGGCGCGTCCGCGCCGAGCCGGGATGCGAGCGCCTGCAGTCGCTGTCGCAGGCCGGTGCGACCCCGTCGGGACGTGACCAGCGCCGTCGCCGTGATGAGGACGATCACTACGACGACGGTGACGACGAGCTCGAGAACCGTCACGTGAAGGACCTTGCCCACTTCCCCCAGCATTGCAGGCCGGCGGGCTGAAAGCGCAACCGCGCTTGCGCTCGCCTCTTCTCCTTGGTGTTGATGCGGTAGGTCAGGCGGTAGTAGGCGCGACCAACCTCAAGGAACCACGTGGCTGAAGCCGACGCCACACAACTCGCCGATCGCTCGGCCATGAAAAGTCAGCCGTTCGGAAAGGTAGGTCGATGACCGTCTCGCCGCTCGTTTTCCTGCTTGCCGGCATCGTCACGATGAACCCGAGCTCCTCGGCGCTACCGGGCCAGTCCACGATCCAGCAGCTCACCAACGGCCTCGGTTGGTGGGCGCTGGTAGCGTCGCTCGTCGGGCTTGTGCTCGGCGCGGCGGCTTGGGCGCTCGGAAGCCATACGAACAACTACCAATACGCGAACACCGGCCGAAAGGCGGTGCTTGCCTCCGGTGTCGCCGCACTTCTCATCGGGGCCGCACCGACACTCGTGAACTTCTTGTTCCAGACCGGTCATGGGATCCACTGAGCCTTTTCATCGTCTGGCGTTGACGGGGCACGCCCGCGATCTCGTCGTGTCGCTGAGCGCTCAAGGCGCGAGCGGCACCAACGGTGGCAGCAGTGGGCTCGCCGGGATCCTCCGATCGATCGAGGGGACAGTCGGGGCACTGTCCCACACGATCGGAGGCGTCTTCACCGGTGTCGGAGGCACCGGACTTGTGGGTTCGCTCACCAAGGCGCTCCTTGGTGGGTTCTTCCATGACCTGTTGGTCTGGGTCGCGAGTGGAGCTGCTTCGCTCGTCGGTGTTCTCGGCAAGGTGTTGTCGGCGAGCACCGAGCCCATGCTCAGCGGAAGTGCTTTTCGCTCGGAGTTTGACGTCATGGCGGTGCTCAGCGCCGGCGTCGCCCTGCCTCTCCTAGCCGTCGGCGCGATCCAGGCGATCATCCGTCAAGAGCCGGGAGGATTGCTTCGCAGCGCGCTTGTGCGACTGCCGCTCGCCTTGTTGTTCACCGGTGTGAGCGTGCAGCTCGTCGCTCTCGGGTTGGCCGCGACGGACCAGGCGAGCGCGATGGTTCTTGGCGCGGCTGGTGACCCGACGCACAGGTTGTTGCTGGGTTTGGTCTCGGGACTCGAGCAGACGGGAGGACCCGGGCTCGCGGCTTTTGGGGCGTTCCTGGTCGTGCTCACCGCTGCAATCGTCTCTTTCGTGCTCTGGCTCGAGCTCGCCGTCCGATCGGCGGCCATCGCGGCCGCTTCGCTGTTCTTGCCTCTTGCGCTGGTTGGCCTCGCGTGGCCGGCGACATCGCACTGGGCCCGCAGGCTCGGCGAGACCCTCGCCGCCCTTGTGCTTTCGAAGCTCGTGATCGCGTCGGTGCTGGCGCTTGCCGCGGGGTTGTTAGGAAGTTCCAGTGGTGTTTCGGGAGTGGTCGAAGGCGTGGCCCTGCTTGCTATCGCGGCATTCGCCCCGTTCGCTCTGCTGAAGCTCGTCCCGGCTGTAGAGGCGGGCGCGGTCGCCCACCTGGAGGGTCTCGGCCAGCGGCCGGTCCGCGCCGGCCAACGTCTGGGCGCGGAGATTGCCGGCATGGAGATCGGAGGAGCCGGAGGCCTCGGTGGTCTTGCAGGACTCGGCTCCAAGAACGCGGGCAGCCAGGGTGCAGGAGGCTCGAACCTGCGGACCGTCGACCACCTCGGCTCAGGGCCGTTCACCGCGGACCGGCCAGTGGCCGCGGACGGGATCTCCTCCGGTTCGGGTCCCGCCGATCCGGGTCCCGCCGCTCCCTCGGCCTCGGTCGGTTCCGTCGACTCTTCTGCCTCCGCCAACCTGGTCGGTTCAGCCGATCGCGCCGCTCCCTCGGCCTCGGTCGGTACCGCCCGCCCCGGCGATGAGGCGAGCGACGTCAGCCACGGAGCAGCAGTTGCCCGTTGGACGGTACTGCTTTCCCAAGGAGACCAGCCACATGGCTGAGGAGAGTCCCCGCTACCAACTAGGGCCGCGCAGCCGTCGCGGCCTCGTGGCGGGGTGGCGGGGTGGCCAGCTGGCGGCTGTGGGAGCCGGTCTCCTGGCCGGAGTGCTGCTGCTGCGCTATGTCGGAGGAGCCGCCGGGGCCTTGTTTGCCTTCGTCCTAGTCGCCATTTCCGTGGCGTTCGCCACTTGGCCGTTTGCAGGCAGGAGTGCCGAACAGTGGACACCCGTCGTGGCGTCGCACCTCGCGCGTCAGGTGGGTGTCTCGCGCCGCGGGCGTAGCGCGCTTTCCACTCTCGAGCTTGACGAAGTCCCCATCGGCGTTACGGGCAGGAGGATCGGTGTCGTCGTCGACAGCGCGGCGGGCACATGGACTGCGGCAGTAAGGGTCGGGGGGTCCGGATTCGCACTCGGAGATGAAGCAGATCGAGCCCGCCGCATCGCGGCCTGGTCTGGCGTACTGGCCGGGTCGGCGCGCGAAGGCGGAGCCCTTCATCGATTGCAGTGGATGGCGCGTTGCCTGCCCGGTGGCTTCGACGACCGCGCGGCACCGATCCAAGCCACCGATCGCGGAGTCGCCACTGGCAGCTACCGGTCGTTGCTCGAGCAAGCCGCGCCATTGCTGTGGCGGCACGAGGTGATCGTTTCCTTGTCCGTCCGTGCCACCGCCAGACCTGCGCGTCGACGCGGTCATGACTCGGCCGACCGGATTGTCGACGAGCTCGAGGCACTCGAGCGGCGGTGTCTCGCGGCGGGCCTCGAGGTTGACGGGGTCCTGTCGCCGTCGGCGCTCGCTGCCACGGTCCGGAGCTCGTACGCGGTCGGTGGCGCGCCCAGAGGCGTCGCGGACGGCTGGCCTTGGCCGCTCGGGGTTGAGGAGAGCTGGTCGAGCGTCCGCACGGACGCGACTTGGCACGCGATCTACTGGATCGCCGAATGGCCTCGCACAGGCGTGGGGAGCGGTTTTCTACTGCCGCTGATGCTCGAGGGCGGCCTGAGACGGACGATCGCCGTGACGATGGCGCCTGTTGCACCGCTTCGGGCGGTTCGGCGAGCCGAGCACGATCGCACCTCAGGTGCGGCCGATGCCGAGCTGCGGCGTCGTCACGGATTCGCCGTCACCGCTCGCGCGCACCACGAGCACGAGGCAACCACGCGCAGGGAGATCGAGCTTGCCGAGGGGCACGCGGCCTTTCGCTTCACCGGCTACCTGGCGGTGACGGCGGACGACGAGGTGGCGCTCGCCGCCGCGTGCGGCCACCTCGAGCAGAGCGCGCTACAGGCACAGCTCGAGCTGCATCGCATGTACGGCGCGCAGGAGGAGGGTTACACGTGCACCCTGCCGACAGGTCGGGGGTGCGCATGAGGCTGCCAGCTCATGAGTCGACGACGGCCCAGCTCGGCGCCGCGTACCCGTTCGTCGCGTCGCCTCCACTCCCCACGAGCCGGGTGCTCATCGGTCAGGACCTCGCGGGCGGCCCCTTTGCCCATGACCCGTTCGAGCTGTACGCGGCGGGCGCGGTGACAAATCCGAATGTCACTGTGCTCGGCCAGATCGGACGGGGGAAGAGCGCTCTCGTGAAGACGTACCTGCTTCGGCAGGCGGCCTTCGGGCGACAGGTTGCCGTGCTCGATCCGAAGGGCGAGTACGGAGCGCTCGCCCGGGCGCTCGGCTCGAGCCCGCTCACCTTGGCACCCGGCGGCCCTGTCCGCGTGAACCCGTTGGAAGGTCCCTTGGCGCCACCCGGCATGGCCGTCGCGAGGCACCGCCTCGTGTTGCTCGGGACGCTCGCCGCGGCATGCTTGCGGCGTCCGCTCTCTCCTCGCGAGCATGCTGCCCTCGAGCTTGCGCTTTCTGCGGCGACCCGGGCGCACCTGGAGCGCAGCAGCGGTCCTCCGACCCTGCCTGACGTCGTTCGGTCGCTTCTCCGACCGCTGGCCGAATCGGCAAGGGTGGTGGGGACGACGAAGGCCGGGCTCGAGCTGGACGGAAGGGATGTGGGTCTCGAGCTGCGACGACTCGTCGAGGGTGATCTCGCCGGGATGTTCGATGGCCCGACGACACCAGGTATCGACCCCGGGTCCGGCGTGCTCGTCGTCGATCTCTCCGCCGTCTACCACTCCGAAGCGATCGGCGCGCTTATGGTGTGCGCCTCGGCCTGGCTACAAGCCATGACGGCACGCAACGAGGCTCACACGATCCTGGTGGTCGACGAGGCTTGGGCGATCCTGACCGAGCTGGCCGTGGCCCGCTATCTCCGGTCATCTTGGAAACTGGCACGCTCGAACGGGCTCGCGAACGTGGCCGTCTGCCACAGGGCGTCGGACCTCAAGGCGAGCGGACCGGCCGGCAGTGAGCAGAGTCGTCTCGCCGAAGGCCTGCTCGCCGACTCCGAGACGGTGGTGTGCTACGCGCAACCGGCCTCCGAATTGGCGGCGCTGGCAGACCTTCTCGGGTGCTCTCGCGAAGAGCTGGAGGTCCTTCCGCGGTTGCGCAGGGGCGTGGCGCTGTGGATGGTCGGTAGGCGACGTTACCTTGTCGAGCATCTCCTCGGTCCCGACGAGCGCGCCGTCGTGGACACCGACGCGAGGTTGGTCGAGCGAGGCGAGCCGTGATGCCCGTGCGGCCCACCGTGGGCGACCGAGCGCGCAGTTGAGCCGGTCGTTTCCTGCCCGCCGTGACGGTGGCGGTCTCCGGCGCCCGGCCGTGAGAGCGCGCTCGTCGGCCGAGGTTCACGACCGGGATCGAATGGCGCTTGCCGCGGCGGCTGGCTGCCTGGGCTTGTCGTGGCTCATCTGGCTCGCGGGAGGTCTCCTGACGCTCCTGACCACCGGGAGATGGCAAGAGGTTCCCGTGGTCCAGGCACCCATCCTCTTGGTGCGGTTGATCGCTCATCCGAACGTGCCCCTCGAGGCCTGGCCGCCCCTCATCCGAAGGAGTCTTCCCGGATCTGGGGCTACCGACGCCTGGCTTGTCGTCCTCGCAGTTCTCGGTGGCGTGGCAATCTCGTGGTTGGCATGGCACCGATCCGACGCCCGGAGGAGCCGGGGCGTCCCGGGTCTCCGGCGGGGTCCGCGAGGCACATCATCGAGATCCGCCGGAGCGCGTCGGTTCCGCCTCTCGGTGCGTTTGGACCGCGGGGTGGCGTCAGGGTCGGTGTCCAAGGCGCGGGGGTGGGCGCACCCTCGCGACCTGCGTCCGTTGCGCGTGTCCAAGGCGCCCGGCGATCGAATCGTGCTCGGGACCCACGCCGGCCGCCTCCTGGCGGCTGAGCCTCGGCATTCGGTGATGGTCGTAGGGCCGACGCAGTCCGGCAAGACGTCCGGGCTCGCGATCCCGGCCATCCTCGAATGGTCTGGCCCGTTGCTCGCCACCAGTGTCAAGGCCGACTTGTTGCACGCGACACTCGAGTGGCGGAGGTCGCTCGGCGAGGTCCAGTACTACGACCCGACTGGCTCGGTGGGGCCCGTGGCCGGAGGATCGCGGGCATCTGGATGGTCTCCTCTTGCAAGGGCTGCAACCTGGCCGGGCGCGAGGCGTATCGCTTCGGCTCTGTGCTCGGTTGCGAGAGCGGGGGACGGAGGGATGGAGGATGCCGGTTTCTGGTATGCGAACGCGGAGAAGCTCCTGGCCCCGCTGCTCTTTGCCGCCGCGACCACCGGCGCGTCTATGGCAGATGTGGTCCGGTGGCTGGACGAAGAGGAGACGAACGAGGTTCTCCTGGCGCTCGAGCTCGCCGGCGTGCCCGAGGCCCTGCGGGCGGCCCGCGCCAGCCTCGGACGCGAGGAGCGCCAGCGTGCCTCGATCTACGCGACGGCCGAGACGGTCGTTGCTGGATTCGCCGACCCCGCCGTGTCGGCATCGGCCGAGAGTTGTGAGATCGACCCTGCTGCACTCGTCGGGGGCTCGGCCGGCTCCCTCTTCTGCTGCGCGCCCGCAAGAGAGCAGGAGCGGCTGGCCCCTGTCTTCACGGCCATCGTGCGCGAGGTCCTGGACGCGGCATTCGAGCGGGCGGCGGCGACGGGTCGGCCGCTAGATCCGCCGCTCTTGGTGGTGCTCGACGAGGCGGCGAGCGTTGCTCCTCTCGCCGACTTGGACCGCGTCGTGGCGACGGCTGCCGGCCACGGGGTCCAGCTGGTCACGGTCTGGCAGGACCTCGCGCAGGTCGAGTCGCGCTACGGTGGCCGCTGGGCGACGGTTGTGAACAATCACCGCGCCAAGCTTGTGTGCTCGGGGATCGCGGATCCCGTCACCTTGCAGCACGTGAGCGGGCTGCTCGGCGAGGAAGAGAGAGCCGAGCATTCCTGGACCGTTGGCGACGATGGCCGGCACAGCCGTACCGAGGCCGTCACGGTGCGGGCGCTCGCGCCGCCGGGCTGGCTCCGTCAGCTGCCTCCCGGCGAAGCCGTCCTCGTCTACGGGAGCTTCCCACCCGCGCGGATCGCTTTGCGGCCGTTCTTCGACGACCGGGAATTGGCGAGTCGAGCCGCGAGCGGCTCAGATCGGTGATGCGGTGCGACGTGTGGCCACGGGCGGATCGCCCTCAGGAGCCGGTGATCCCTGTCACGGCTCGACCAGCCGTAGCCGGCTCGGGACGCGCCGCGCCAGGTTGACCGCGTGGTCGCCCAGGCGCTCGTAGAAGCGCCCTACCAAGGCCAGCTCGATCGCCACCACGACGGGTGTGCCCGCGGCGACGAGCTCCGCGATGAAGGTCACATGGAGGTCATCCATCTCGTCGTCCAGGGACACGAGCCGTTCGGTCACACTGCGCGCGTCGCCGCCGTAGCCATCCGCCGCTATTCGCCACATCGCGCAAGCGACTTCCCCCATGCGCTGGACATAGCCACGCAGCCGGGCAGGCATCTCAGCAGGAAGATTGCGCGTTGCGCGCCGGGCGACGTGCTCGGCCAGGTCACCGCTTCGCTCCAGTTCCGGGAGCATTCCGAGCACAGCCAACAGGTATTGAGCTTCCGATGGGTTCGAGGGGCGATCGAGTAGCCGCGACTGGACGGAGGCTTCGAGCTCTTGGTAAAGGGCATCGATGTCCGCGTCTGCGGCCACGAGCATGCGGGCAGCCTCGCGGTCTGCGTTGACTAGGGCATGTGTTGCCCCCGCGACGGCGTTCTCCACGAGAGCAAAGAGCTGGATCACGTGCCGGTCGATGAGCGCGAGGTCGATCGGCTCGTGAGCCTCGCGTCGAACCGCACCAAGGTTTCGGTCAGACCCGTCCGGGTTCACACCCGGAAGGCTGCTGGGTGACAACGCGGCGTCTTCGGTCGCCAGAATGTGGCTCGAGTCGTTCTGTCCCTCAGCGTCGCGCGCCAGGTGATCGTCAGGAAGCGCGAATTGAGCCATGCGGGTCACGGTACCCCGCCGCGCGTGCCACTTGGAGACACTTTTCTGTCGGGCCCCAGCATCTCGCGAAGCTTTCATGCTCACGCTGCTTTGCGGACACCTGGAATTCGTCGTCAGTTCACCCTGGTCGCGTATGTTCGGATCAGTGGAGAAGCGAGACGCGATGACAGTTCTCAGCGGCCGTCGTCAAGCTCTCGTGGACTCCGCTCGTACGGGCCCTGGTCCGGGGTCGTGCGCTCTCACCCCCCTCGCTCTCGCAGCCACCCTCGACGCGCATCACCCCCTTACTGTGCGTCTCAGCTCCAACGTGTGCGGTGCCGCCCGGATTGCCGGCCGGGCGGACGATGACGGCGAGGCACCAGAGGACGCACCTCGGTGGGACGCGGCATGACGGTGTCGGTGGCCGCACGGACGGACTCCGAGGGATCAGCCCTCCTCTTTTCTTGGAGCGTCCGTCGGCCGCCGCAAGCTCAGTAGGCGAGCAGCGCTCTGGCAGCGGCGACTATGTCTTGGGTTTGGGGGAGGATCGCCTGTTCCAGCGTGGGCTCGTAGGCGACGAAAGTGTCGGTCGCGCCCACTCTCGAGATCGGCGCATCGAGGTCTCCGAAACAAGCCTCTCCCGCCCAAGCCGCCACCTCCGCTCCGAAGCCGCTGGTGAGCACGTCCTCGTGTACCACGAGGAGGCGAGAGGTTCGGGCGACCGACGACGAGACCGCCTCCTTGTCCCACGGGATCAGGGAGCGAAGGTCGATGACCTCGACGTTCACGGCGTCATTGCCGAGCTGCTCTGCGGCCTCCAGCGACTTTTGCACCGTGGCACCCCAGGTCACGATGGTCAGGTCGTTGCCCCGACGGACCGTTGCGGCTTTGCCGATGGGGATCAGGTAATCGGCCGGCGTGAGAGCGTCCCTGGCGTACTTCTGGCGGAGCAGGTGCTTGTGCTCGAGGAACATCACGGGGTCTTCGCACCGAAACGCGGTTCGGAGCAGCCCGGCGGCATCGCTCGAGCGGGACGGCATGACGATGATGAGACCCGGGATGTGAGTAAAGATCGATTCGCCGCACTGCGAGTGCCAGATGGCGCCGCCGGTCAGGTAGCCGCCGATCGCGACCCGGATGACCAACGGGACACTGAACCGCCCTTCAGAGCGCCACCTCATCGTCGCCGCCTCAGACTGGATCTGTTGCATCGCGGGCCAGATGTAATCGAAGAACTGGATCTCGGCACATGGCCGAAGCCCACGTATTGCCTGGCCGACCCCGCGGCCGATGATGTTCGCTTCGGCGAGTGGCGCGTTGTAGCAGCGTGCGGTCCCGAACTCGCGTTGGAGCCCGTGGGTGGTGCCGAAGACTCCGCCCTTTCCTTTCACGAGGGCGAGGATGTCTTCGCTGGCATCGGCGACGTCCTGCCCGAACACCCGGATGCGCTCGTCTGAACGCATCTGCTCGAAGAGCACCAGTCGTATCGCCTCGCCCATGCCGACGAGCTTGGGGTCGTCCTCCCCTTCGCCTCCCGTCGGCGAGCACAGGCTTGACAACAGCTTCGGCTCCGGGATAGCAGGCAGAGCCAGCACGTGATCGGTCACCGTCGCCGGATCCGGTCTGCGTGCCAGGAGAACCTCCCGCCCGATCTCCGCGATCAGAGCGCGAACGCTTTCACGGATCTCGGCTGCCTCAGCGCCGGTGAGCACGCCTGCCTCGGTCAACTCATGTTCGAGGCGAAGGATCGGGTCGCGCGTCGCTTCTTCCGCAAGATCGTCGGAAGATCGGTACTTCGATTGCGTGTCTTGCGACGAATGCGAGTATGGCCTGGTCACCGTCGCATGGATCAGGCAGGGACCCTCACCGGCCCGCACTGGGGCCGTCGCCGCGGCAGCGAGCGACCTGCACGCGAAGTAGTCCGTGCCGTCGACCTTGTGGACCGCCAGGCCGCGAAAGCCCTGGACGAGATCGGAGATGGGGGCCGGCGCCTGGTCGGATGCCCGTACCGAGATGGCCCATCCGTTGTCCTCGACGAGGTACACGATTGGGAGGTGCAGCTGGCAGGCTGTGTTGAGGCTCTCCCAGAACTCGCCTTCCGAGGTCGCTCCTTCACCGAGCGACACATAGGTCAGTTCGTCGCCGCGGGCGACGCAACCCTGAAGATTCCGCCGCAGCACGTAGCGGGAAGCCTCCGCGCACCCGACGGCAGGAAGGCACTGGCTGCCGGTGCAGCTCGACTGCGAGACAATGTTGAGTGCCTTGCTGCCCCAGTGAGCAGGCATCTGCCTACCCCCCGAGCTCGTGTCCTCGCTCGAGCCAACGGCTTGAAGCAGGATGTCGCGGGGCGTGACCCCGAGGCCCAGGACAAGCGCCTGGTCCCTGTAATACGGGAACAGCCAGTCGTAGCCGGGACGAAGGGATCGGGCCATGGCGAGGCCCAGCGCTTCGTGGCCGGCTCCGGCTATTTCGAAGTAGGCACGGCTCTGGCGTTGGAGGGTGATCGCCCGGTCGTCCAGGGCTCGCGAGGTACAGGCGAGCCGGAAGTCGTCGATGAGCTCGGCGCGGTCGATGCCCCGGTACTGCAACGGCAGCACTTCCGGCTGATCAGTGGCTGCCGTCGCTTGATCCTCGCGGGCTCGGTTCGGAAGCTCCACGGCCGGAACAGGAGAAGCGGGGGCAGTCGTGCGTGTCGACTTCGTCAACTTGGAGTCACCTCGCTGCTGTCGGTGCCACCACCATAAGGTGAGCCGACGCTTCCGCGTCGTATTGGTGAGCCGGACAAGTCATCCGGCCGCCCGACGGGCGCTCGGCGCGGATCGGCTTTCAGACCGGTTTCGTCGAAGCGAGCCGACCGAGAAGCCTTCGGCTCTGCCCGTTCTTGCCGCCTGTACTCTTCGTAGTTCGTGGGCTTGCCGACGCGACCAGCGCAACCGCCGCACAGCGAGCCACGTGGCGTACATGGGGCCACGTTGGCGGTGGTTTGTGTTTCGGCCCTGGTCGTCAACGTGGACAACACCATCCTCAACGTGGCGCTGCCCACCCTCGTACGACAGCTGCACGCCACCTCCAGCGAACTCCAGTGGATCGTCGACTCTTACGCGATGGTCTTCGCAGGGCTGTTGCTCGTCGGTGGCAGCCTGGCCGATCGGTTCGGCCGGAAGCGCTTCTTCCTCATCGGTCTGACCGTCTTTGCCGGAGCATCGACCGGTGCCGGCTTCTCGGGCTCGGTGGGCCTGTTGATCGCGTGGCGAGGTGTCATGGGGATGGGTGCAGCGCTGACGATCCCCGCGTCGTTGTCGATCATCAACGACGTCTTCCGCGACCCGACGGAGCGGGCTCGTGCCATCGGTGCCTGGGCCGGGACCATCGGCCTCGGCATCGCAATCGGACCGATCGCCGGGGGCTTGCTGCTCGCGAGCTTCTGGTGGGGTTCGGTTTTCCTCGTCAACGTCCCTATCGTCGTTGCCGGGTTCGTGGCAGCCCTGGTGTTGGTGCCCGACTCGAAGAACCCGGCGGCCGAACAGCCCGATCCCGCAGGTGGGTTGTTGTCTGTTGCCGGCTTGGGCTTGTTGCTCTGGGCGATCATCGAGGCTCCCACCGAGGGCTGGGCTTCGGGGCAGGTGATCGGCGTCGGGCTGGCCAGCCTTGCTGTTCTCGGCACTTTCGTCGTCTGGGAGGCCCGCGGCCGCCACCCGATGTTGAGGCTGGAGCTCTTCTCTGACCGCCGGTTCTCCATAGCTGCGGCAGGCGAGAGCTTCGGGACCTTCGGTCTGTTGGGGGCGCTGTTCGTGCAGACGCAGTTTCTGCAGTTTGACCTCGGCTACTCACCGCTGCAGGCGGGGCTGCGTATCCTGCCGATCGCGATCGTGCTCGTTGTGAGCGCGCCGATTTCTCCAGTCGTGGCTCGCTTCATCGGGATCAAGTGCACCGCCGCCGCCGGCCTGGCGGCGATCGCGGGCGGACTGTGGCAGGTCTCGGCCGTGTCCAGCGCTGCCACGACCTATGGGGCTGTCGTGCCCGGCATGCTCCTTATCGGTCTCGGGGCTGGCCTCCTTTTGCCCACGGCGACGAACTCCGTGGTGGGCTCGGTCCCCCAAGGCGACTCCGGGATCGGATCAGCCTCCAATGCCGTGGCCCTCCAGGTCGGTGGCGCGCTCGGCGTCGCCGTGTTCGGAAGCGTGCTGTCAATCCGATACCAGGACCGCATGACAGCGGAGCTCGCCGGTCGGCATGTGCCGACCGTTGCCATGCAAACCATCCTCGGGTCTCTCGGGGGCGCCCTTGCCGCGGCAGACCGCGCCGGTGGCGCGACAGGGGCCCTGCTGGCGCGTGCTGCGCGCGCCGCGTTCATGAGCGGCAATAAGGTGTCGCTGGCCGTTGGCGCAGTCGTCGCCCTGGCCGGTGTCTTCCTCGTGCTCGCCGGCCTGCCGTCGCGGATCTCGCGATCGTCACCAGATCCCGGCCCGGTCGCCGAGCGTCGCGAAAGGCGGGCGCGCAGACCGAGCTCCGCGACCGGGTTCAAAGTGGCCAAGCCCTGAACTGACGCTCAGCCGCGGGTCTTCACGGACCGGGACGCGTTCGAAGGCCAGCTAGCAGCGTCCAGACACACCCGATCCGGTGACCGTTGATCTGTGGAGCCGACCAGCTACGTAGAGGATCGGAGGCCCCGCCTGCACGGAGCCACCTTGATGCGTCTAACCTGGTTCCAATTCTCGGAAAGGAAGGCAGGTGATCACCGGGATGCTTGCCGACATGTTTGGTCCCGACGGCTTGATCGTGATTGCAGTTGTCGTCGTCGTGCTTCTCTTTGGAGGGGCACGGCTTCCCAAGCTCGCTCGCGGGCTCGGCAGCGCGTCCCACGAGTTCAAGAAGGGCATGGAGGAGGGTGACCCGGACAAGGACAAGGGTGACCCGTCCACCTCCAAGGGCGACGACAAGACGTCCGGCCCGGTTCAATCCAACTGAGCCACTCCTCGACACACCCTTAGGCGATGGCGTCGGCTGGGTCGTCGCGTCGGCAGGTTCCTTTTGGTGGGCACCAGCTTGCCGAGTATGCCCTTGCCGCTGCGCTCGTCGTCGTCGGTGTTCACCTGGGTGGTCGCCCGGCAGTCGTCCTGGCAGTAGCCGGTGCGGTTATCGGTGCGTTCGCTTTCGTGAGCAAGGGGCCGCTAGCGGCCCTGAGGATCATTCCGAGACGGCTGCACGTTTACCTCGACCTGGTGCTCGCTGCCGGGTTCGCCGCTTCGCCGCTCTTGTACCTGCACGACCTCCAGCTAATCCCGATCGTCCTCAGCGAGGCCGTAGCCGTTCTGCTCGTTCGCATGTCGTTCACGACCGAGATCGTCCCGCGCCCGCGCCCCAGCCGACGGGCAGCGTCAGCGGGTGTTGCGAACGCTTCGATCGGCCCCTCCGGAAGTTCCGACGCGGTTTCGGCGGTCGCCGCGACGGCAGGCCGTGTCGTAGGAACGGCGTTCGCCAAGGCCCGCGGCTCCGATGCGGCGCGGGTCGCGGCGCGCGGCCTGGGTCGGGCCACGGGCCAGGCCCGCCGCCTAGCACGTGCCGCCCGCACGACGAAGGCGGCGCCGGACGCGTCTCAGCCTGTTCGCGTTCCTCCCGGATCGTCCGCGCCGTCTGGTTGACGGCGGAGGCAGGCTTCGGACAGCTTCCCGTCCCGGAGGCCGGATCGGCTGCCAAGTCGTCGACGGGAGGGCACGCCAGTCCGGGACTGGGTCGCACCGCCGCCGGGCTCGGACGCCATGGCAGCCTGGCCACGACGCGAGCTTGACTGGAGCGCGAATTATTTGGTTAGAGTCTTCGGCCAGTGGGGATTCCGGGGGTCGGCAAACTAAGACGAATCGCGTGGTTTTTGCTGCTCAGCACGGTCGCGCTCGGCCTAGGTGGCTGCACCCTGCCTACGTTTGGAGCCTTCCGGGGCGCCACGAGCCAGGGCCAGGCGGAGTTCAAGCTGTGGTCGTGGATGACGATCGCAGGTCTCGTCGTCGCCGTGATCGTCTGGGGTCTGATCCTGTGGGCCGTGATCGCTTACCGCCGCCGTGACCCGGACAAGATGCCTAGGCAGTTCCATAGCAATACGTTTGTCGAGGTCGTCTACACCGCCGTGCCGCTCATCATCATCGGCGTCATCTTCTTCTACACGGTGAAGACCGAGAACAAGGTCGACGCCCTCGCTCCTCATCCGGCCGTCACTATCAAGGTCACGGGATTCCAATGGGGTTGGAGCTTCAGTTACCTCAACTCGGCGGGCAAGCAGATCGCGTTGGTGGAGACCGCGCAGACAAAGCCTCCTGTGCTCGCAGGCAACCCGACCTCCCCGGAGTACCCTCAGTTCGTCCTGCCCCTAGGCGAGACCACGCAGGTCGTGCTCGAGTCAGCTGACGTGGTTCACGGCTTCTACGTTCCAGCGTTCAACTTCAGCCGCTATGCCCTGCCCGGCGTCACGAACAACTTCGACTTCACTCCGGTCCGCACCGGCGTCTTCGCCGGCCATTGCGCGCAGTACTGCGGTCTTTATCACGCCGAGATGCTTTTCAGCGTACGCGTCGTCAAGCCGGGCGCATTCCAGGCCTGGTTGAGCGCCCAGTCCGCTTCGGGGGCGGCGGCATGACCCTTCTTGCGGACCGGCCAGCGGTCTTCGGCGAGGGCCCGGCGCACGAACACGAGGCCAGCCCCTCGGGGTTCCTCAAGTGGATGACCTCGACTGATCACAAGGTGATCGGCAAGAATTACACGGTCACCGCGGTCATATTCTTCCTTCTGGCCGGCGCCATGGCGATGCTGATCCGCGCGCAGCTAGCGAACCCGGACAACACGTTGTTGTCGCAGCACACCTACAACGAGATGTTCACCATGCATGGCAGTTTGATGATCTATCTGTTCGTCGGGCCTGTCGCGTTCGGCGGCCTCGCCAACTACATCGTCCCGTTGCAGATCGGCGCACCGGACATGGCGTTCCCGAGGCTCAACGCCCTGTCGTACTGGCTGTACCTGGGCGGCGGCTCGCTGATGATGTTGGGCTTCTTGACGACCGGATCAGCAGCCGACTTCGGCTGGGTGGCCTACGCCCCGCTCTCCAACTCGATCAACACGCCGGGTGCGGGGCCGGATCTCTGGATCGTCGCCCTCATTCTCACGGGCTTCTCGGCCATCTTCACCGGGGTCAACCTGGTCACCACGATCTACTACTTGCGGGCCCCGGGAATGACGATGTTCAGGATGCCGATTTTCACCTGGAACATGCTCGTGACCGGCATCTTGATCCTCATCGCCTTCCCGGTGTTCACGAGCGCGCTCGTACTGCTCTGGTGCGATCGGCACCTCGGGGCCCACATCTTCGAGGTCTCAGGTGGTGGGGTCCCGGTTCTCTGGCAAGACCTCTTCTGGTTCTTCGGTCATCCCGAGGTATACATCCTCGCTTTGCCGTTCTTCGGGATCGTGACCGACGTGATCGCGGTGTTCTCACGCAAGCCTATCTTCGGCTATCGCGGCATGGTGTTCGCGACGATGTCCATTGCCGCCCTGTCAACCAGCGTATGGGCACACCACATGTTCACGACCGGTGTCGTGCTCCTTCCCTTCTTCAGCCTGATGTCCTACTTGATCGCCGTGCCGACCGGGATCAAGTTCTTCAACTGGATCGGCACGATGTGGCGTGGCTCGGTCAAATTCGACACTCCCATGCTGTTCTCTATCGGCTTTCTCGTGACCTTCCTGCTCGGTGGGGTCAGCGGAATCTTGTTGGCATCTCCACCCGTGGATTTCGCCACACACGACACGTATTTCGTGGTCGCCCACTTCCACAGTGTGGTCATGTCACTGGTCATGGCCGCGTTCGCCGGGTTCTTCTTCTGGTACCCGAAGATGACTGGGCGAATGCTCCGAGAAGGGCTCGGGAAGGCGACGTTCTGGCTCATGTTGGTGGGTACGAATGTCACCTTCCTTCCTCAATACCTCCTCGGGCTGAAAGGGATGCCGAGGCGCATCGCTGAGTACGCGGCGAGCGACGGCTTCACGACCCTGAACCGGATCTCCAGCGCAGGTTCTGTGCTGCTGTTCCTGTCCGTGTCGATCTTCCTGGTCAATGTCGTGGTGTCCTGGTGGAAGCCGATCCCGGCGGGCGACAACCCCTGGGACGCATCCAGCTTGGAGTGGGCGACGACCTCACCTCCGCCCCACCACAATTTCCTGAGAATCCCGCCCGTCAGGTCCCAGCGCCCGGTCTGGGACTACAACCACCCTGAGGACAGGACAATCGAGCACGCGAAGCGGAGGCCCGTGGGGTTGGTGGCCTCGGCCGACGGCGGAACGGTGCTGCTCGAAGACGTCCAAGTTGACGGCGGGGACACCCTCGAGAAGTGGGATCCCGACCGATGAAGGTCGAGTCCTATGTTCTTCTCTTCGTCGGCTTCTTCTTCGGAATTGTCGGTGCCGTCTATTGGCTGTGGAGCCATGAGGACGCGGGAAGCGTCATGCTGCTCGGGACGTTCCTGCTCGGCAGCGTGCCTGGTTTCTACTACCTCTGGTGGTCGCGGCGGATGCGCCCGAGGCCGTCGGACGATCCCGAGGCCTCCCTCGAGGACGGGGCAGGCGTTGTCGGAGCTTTTCCCGGAAGCAGCGTCTGGCCGTTCGTCCTTGGTGTCGGCGCCACATTCGTGGCCTTGGCGTTCGTGTTCGGAGCCTGGACTCTGGGAGTTGGCCTGTTCCTTGCCGTCGCGGCCCTCGTCGGGGTCGTCTACGAGAGTCGCCGCGGCGGCTTGGTCTAGCTGGATCCCGGGCGCACCCCAGGATCGGGGCCGCCTTCCGGGTCAGGACCGGCAGCCGGCTGACGGCGCCGACCCTCTCGAATCGCAAAGCGCAGCACGAACACGGCCAGCACGGCCATCAACACGAGGAAAGTCCCGAAGCCGATCGCAAAGGCCGCAGTCATGCCCAGCATCGATCAGGGTTCTCCCGGTGGCGGGTCCTGTGTTCTCACGCGGACCAGACCTTCTTGCACGAGGCTGACGACCAGGTGACCCTCCTCGTCGAAGATGAGCCCTCTTGCCAGCCCTCGTGCTCCGTAGGCGTTGGGGGAATCCTGATCCAGGAGCAACCACTGGTCGGCCCGGAACGGGCGGTGGAACCACATGCAGTGGTCCAAGCTGACGACCATGTTCTTCCCGTCTTCCCATCGCACCTCGTGCGGCTTGAGGACCGAGTCGATGATCGACATGTCCGAGGCGTAGGCGACCACGGCAGCGTGGAGCAGCGGATCGTCGGCCAGCTCCCCATCCGCGCGCACCCACAACCTCTGGCGGGTCTCCCGACTTGGCGAAGGCAGCCATGGGAGGTCGCCGACGTAACGCTGATCGATCGGACGTGGCCGGTCCACCACGAACCAATCCGGCAACTGGTCGAGATAGGGATCGAGGCGCTCGCGAACTGTCGGCAGGTCGTCTGCTCGGGGCACCCGCGGCATCTCCGCCTGGTGGGTCGGGCCCGGGCCCTCATCGATGTGGAACGAGCACTGGAGGTTGAAGATGGCCCGGCCGTGCTGGATCGCAACCACGCGCCGTGTCGTGAACGAACGGCCGTCGCGGATGCGGTCGACCTCGTAGAGGATCGGTGCTGCTGGATCTCCAGGGCGCAGGAAGTACGAATGGAGGGAATGGACGCGACCCGAGTCAACGGTCCGACCCGCCGCGACCAGCGACTGTGCGGCCACCTGGCCTCCGAAGACACGCAGACGAGTCTCGTCGAGATTCTTGCCGCGGAAGATGTTCACCTCGATGGCTTCGAGGTCAAGCAGCTCGACGAGCTGGCTCAGAGCTTCAGTCACAGATGAGACGATAGACTTCTCTCATGGCTTCGCTAGTGAGCCGGGTTCTCGCGTTTCGGCGGACGGAGCACTTCGGGCGACTTTGGAAGTACGCCTCGGTCTCGATCATCTCGACGATTGTGTCCCAGGCCGTTCTCTTCTCGACCTACCACATCTGGAAGGTCGGGTCGGCGATGGAGTGCAACGTCATTGCCACGGCCGTCGCCTCCCTGCCGGCGTACTACCTCAACCGCACCTGGACTTGGGGCAAGACGGGCCGTTCGAAGGTCTGGCGAGAGGTCGTGCCGTTCTGGACGATCTCCTTTACTGCCATGGTGCTCTCGACGGCTGCAGTCGGGGTGGCGGCGCACAACGCGGACCGGATCGCGAGCGGATCGCTTGCTCGTGCGTTGATCGTCAACGGTGCCAACTTGCTCACCTATGCCTGCATCTGGACGGCCCGGTACTTCTTGTTCAACCGCTTCCTGTTCGGAACCCGGACCCAGGCTCGTGCGCAAGAGCCGTCGGTTGAGCTGCCGGGCGAGATCTCGATCCCGGCCACCGCCGATGCCGGTGCGCTCGAGCCCGGGCTTTCCACACTGGCAGCCAGCGAGACCATCGACCCGGTCGCTGACGTTCTCTGACTCGATCGCCTGCTTCGGCGCGATGTGGGTTCGCCTCACCTCATCGGGGCGGGTGATCCGTTCTTCCTGAGGCCTTTCCGCCTCTCACGGCGGCGCTCCACGATGGCGAGCACCCAGCCCGCGAGCACCGCGCAAAGCGCCAGCAAGACCGTCGGCAGATCGCCGACCCGCGCGTATAACGTGGCCCCGTCGCGCAGCGGTACGGTGGCGCGTAGCACCGCCGAGGCCGACAGGGGTGTCTGTTGGAGCACGTCGCCGTGGTTGTCGACGACGGTCGAGTAACCGGTCGGCGCTGCTTGCAATAGGTCGCGGCCCTCCTCGATCGCCTGCAGGCGAGAAGCCGCCATCTCCTGCGCGGGAGCCTGCTCGCTCGAATAAGACGACGTGTTGGTCGGGACGAGGATGAGCTGGCCTCCGGCTCTCACGCCCGAGCGTCCGCGGTCGGGGAAGAACGTCTCGTAGGACACGAGCACGGCGACAGGTCCCACTGGTGTCGCCATCATTCCGCTCCCGTGCCCGGAGATGGCGTCCCGGGGAATTGCCTCGAGGTTTGCCAGGTGAGAGAAGAGCGACCGCCACGGGACGTACTCGCCGAAAGGAACCCGGTGAACCTTCTCGAACACGGCTACCAGGGCACCCGATGGGGAGTAGGCGACGATCTCGTTTCGAAACTGGGTCGTGCCGACGGGCTCGGTGATGCCAGCGACGAGCGTCGTGTGAAGGCTCCGGGCGATCTCGGAGAGCTGAGCGGCTTCCGGCGAGCCTTTGAGCGGCTGGCCGAGCGCCACAACGTCCTCGGGCCAGAGCACTAGATCGACCGGTGGGCGAACCCTCGTGGTCGTTCGCAGCGCAGCGGCGTACACGACCGACGCCGGCACCTGCAGATCGGACAGTCCCCGCCGCCCCCCACCCTGCACGATGGCGACGCGAAGCGTGCGTAGCGGAGGTCCACCATCAGCAGCGAAAGCGCCCCAGACGGCGAGGGCGACCGCGATGGCCACGCTCACCCAGCACCCGATCAGCCCGTGATCGTGCACACGGCCATGAGTCCGGCGCCGTCGGAGCCAGGTGACGGCGAGGTCGCCGAGCGCAGCGCCGGCGAGGTAGGTCACACCCACCAAGAGGACAGTGCCGCCGATGCGTGCGGTTCCGACCAGGGGGCCGCTCACCTGCCCGAGAGCGATCCCACCCGGTGGCACACCGCCGAACGGCCAACGTTCACGCACCCACTCCGCGAGCGTCAGGAGTGCCGCGAGGGCCGGCACCCGGGCTGGTCCGCGAGGGACGAAGGCGCAAGCGACGGCGAACATCGCCGAATGGAGGATGATGAGCCCGCCATAGCCGAGAAACGTGAACTTGTCGGCCCAGGCGAGGCCGATCGCGAACTGCCCGACGCCCGCGAGAAAGCCGGCTGCTGCCCGTCCGCCAACGGACCGGTCCCTCAAGGCCCAGGCGAGAAGTGCCACCCCGAGAAAAGCCAGGGGCCACAGCCCGAACGGCGGCAGTGAAAGCGCCACGAGAACACCCCCGCCGAGCGGGACGAGCCATCGCACGACCCGGTCCCTGCGCTTCATCGGCTCAGGCGATCGCGAACCTCCACCGCGGCTCGCTCGCCAGTTGTCAAGCATGCCGGGATGCCGATCCCACCCAGCGATGGGCCAGCGAGCTCGAGGGCAGGCACCTCGCCGAGTGCCACTCGTGCTCGCTCAATCTTTCGCCGGTGCCCAGGCAGATACTGCGGGAAGGCCCGGGGCCAGCGCTGGACCAGGCTGGCAAGCGGTGGGACCGAGGTACCGGTCAGTTCTCGCAGTTCCCCGAGCACTGCTTCGACGAGCTCCTCGTCGGACATTGACGAGGGTCGTTCATCGCCGTAGCGCCCGGTCGAGGCACGGACGACGACTTCCCCGGCGCTGGCGGCGTGAGGCCACTTGGCCGACAAGAAGGTGCAGCCGGTGATGATCCGGCCCTCGCAGCGGGGCACGAGGAAGCCGCTTCCCTGCGGAAGGGACATGGCACCCGAGGGCCACGCAAGCGTAACGAGCGCGACGCTGGAGTGCGGGATCGAGCCGAGCTCGGCGGCCGCTACCGGGGCGCTTTCGACGAGCAGCCGCGCGGCGACGTACCCGGGTGCCGCGAGCACGACTCCGTCCGCGACGATTGTCCCGTTCGCCGTTTCGAGCTCGTAGCCGTTCTTGGCTCGCCGGAGGGCCCTTACCTCTGCGCCTGTTTGGAGTTGCACGCCTCGGTCCTGCAGGTCCGCGACGAGCGCTTCGACGATGCGGCCGAGTCCGCCCCGCATTCCGAGGAAGAAGGGCCTGATCTTGGCACCGGTGCTCGCCGAGGGCTTGGGCGTTCTCCGGGCCAACAGCCTCAGCGCGCGAGTCACGCTGCGATGGCCGACGAGAGCCCGTGCCACCTGGGGGGCTACGACGACGAGAGAGAGCTGGTCGAGACCGCCGGCGTTGATGCCGCCGAGCAAGGGGTCGACGAGTCGCTCGACTAGCTCGCGGCCGAGCCGACTCACGAGGATCGAGGCAGCGCTCCACTCGGGGCCCGTGTCGCTTGCGACGACGGCGCCTCCGCTAGCGCGGCCGATCGCAGTTTCCTCAGGGGAAAGGCCCAGGCTCGAGGCCGAGATGGGTGCGCCCAGGGCCAGTAGGTCGAGCGCCGCTCGGGCAAGGCCGCGGCCGCTCACGATCCGCGACCGGGCGAGAGCCACCAGGTCGGGGGGCAAGCCGAGGATGAGCCCGGGCGGGAGAGGGTGGAGTCGTCCCCGCGCCACCACCGATGCCGAGCTCGTCGCCGGTGCCACGAGATCGTCGCCTATCCCGAGCTGGTCGCACAGCTCGTTGGCACTCGGGTTCCGGGTCAGGAAGTTGTCGGGTCCGAAATCGACCGGACGTCCCCGGAACTCACGGGAAAGGATCTTGCCCCCGAAGCGGTCATCGGACTCCAGCAGGACGACCTCGAAGTCGGGCCCGCCTTCCTGATGGGCCGGGCCGTCCCGCAGCTCGAGGCTGGCAGGAGGAGCGCCGGCGAGGACGCGGGCTGCGGCGAGGCCGCTTACCCCACCGCCCACGACGGCGACGACCCGGCTCATCGGCCTAGAGCTCCTCCGCACAAGAGATGGCAAGATCGGCCAGCGCGGCGCACATCCTCGGATCGGCGTTCAACGACGCGGTCCGGGCGAAAGCCACACCCGTCTCGGCAGCGACGCGACTCGCCTCGATGTCTAGGTCGTAGAGGATCTCGAGGTGATCCGACGTGAAGCCCGCCGGGCAAACCACCACTGCGCTCACTCCCTCGCTTGGCAGCGCCCGCAATCTGTCGAGGATGTCCGGGCCCATCCAAGGCTCGGACGTCCGGCCGGCGCTCTGCCAACCGACATCCCAGCGCCCGAGCCCCGAGGCCGACGCCACAAGCTCACCGCTGTGCCGGAGCTGGTCTGCGTACGGGTCGCCGTCGGCGACGACGCGAACCGGGAGGCTGTGTGCGGTGATGAGGAGGAGAAGCCCGTCGTTCTGCCGAGCGTCGTTCCCGGCGGTCCCGAGCGACTCGACCGCGTGGATCACCCGCTCGGCGAGAAGCTCGATGAGCGCGGGGTGCTCGTGCCAATGCTCGACGAACGCGGCGGTCATGCCGAGATCGGCTGCCCGCTCGGTCGCACGAGACACGTACTCACCGACGCTTCCTCGCGAGTAGTGGGGCGCAAGGACGAGTCCAACGAGCTCGCGCGCTCCTTGCCCGGCGAGGTTCTCGACGGCGTTCTCTATGCGGGGGTCGGAGTGCTTGTTGCCGAGGGTGCACACGTAACGGCCAGGAAAACGGAGATCCAGCTGCTGTTGGATCCCTGCCACCTGCTCGGCGGTGTGCCGCGAGAGGGGTGAGGCTCCGCCGATCGCTTCGTAGCGTCCGGTGAGGTCGGCCAACTGCTGGGCGCTTGGCGGACGTCCGCGACGCACGTCGGTGTAGAAGGCCTCGATCTGTCCCGGTGAGGAGGGGGTCCCATAGGCCATGACGAGGACGCCGACTCGTCTCGAAGGGGGTGTCATCAGTCGGCCGCCTCACCTGGCGGCGCGCCCGGCTGCCAGTCGTGGACCGTCTCGACTACCCGGGCGAGCACCCCAGGATCGGTCTCAGGCAGGACACCGTGCCCGAGATTGAAGATGTGGCCCGGCCTGCCGCCCGCGTCCAGGAGTACCCTGGTCGTCTCCTCGATCACTATGCCGACCGGCGCAAGGCAGACAGCCGGGTCCAGATTGCCCTGGACCGCCTTTCCGGCGCCGATTCGACCGCGGGCCACAGAAAGCGGCACTCGCCAGTCGACACCTACCACGTCGGCTCCTGCCTCGGACATGAGCCCGAGCAGCTCGCCGGTGCCGACGCCGAAATGGATCCTGGGCACTCCGAGATCAGCTACCCCCTCGAGCACCTTGCGCGAAGCGGGCAGAGCGAAGGTCGCGTAGTCCGCGGCAGAGAGTGCACCCGCCCAGCTGTCGAATAGCTGGATCGCCGAGGCGCCGGCCTTGATCTCAGCTCTCAACGTCGCCAGGGCGATGTCAGCAAGACGATCGACGATCTGATGCCACAACTCGGGCTCACCGTGCATGAGGGCCTTTGTGCGGCCGAATGTCCGAGAGGGGCCGCCTTCGATGAGGTAGCTCGCGAGGGTGAACGGGGCACCCGCAAAGCCGATCAACGGGACGTCCAACTCGCCTACGGCGATTCGAACGGTCTCGAGCACGTGCGCGAGGTCAACCTCGGGCTCGAGAGGCCGAAGGCGATTCAGGTCCTCGCGGGTGCGAAAAGGCCGGTCGATCATCGGCCCTCGTCCCGTCACGATCTCGACCCCGACCCCGACAGCGGTAAGCGGCACGACGATGTCGGAGAACAGGATGGCGGCGTCGACACCGTACCGGCGCACCGGTTGAAGTGTCAGCTCGGCCGCAAGTTCGGGCTTGGCGATCGCGTCCAGGATGTCGCCGTCTCCGCGCATGTGGCGGTATTCGGGGAGGGATCTCCCCGCCTGGCGCATAAACCACACCGGTGTTCGCTCGACGGGCGCGCACCGGCACGCCCGGAGGAAGGGCGAATCGAGGGCGTGCACGGCACGACAGTATCCCGGCCTTCGGACAAGCCTCATTTCGCCGCGCCAGCGGCTGGATTCGGACGCGTCTTTCGACTAAGAAGTACGCCGTGAGCGACGCAGTAGTACTGCCGCGCCCGCACAGCCGACAGCAGCCGGGGGGGCCCCAGTTGCTCGCCGTTGGCGTAGTCGTCTGGCTTGGCTCGGAATTCATGTTCTTCAGCGGCCTGTTCGCCGCCTTCTTCACGATTCGCGCCCACAACATGCCGCTGTGGCCACCACCGGGTACGTTTCCTCCCGGAAGGCACCTCGACACGATCCAGGCGCTGATCTTCACCTTCGCCCTTCTGGCCTCCAGCCCGACGTTCCAGCTAGGGGTGTGGGCGCAGGAGCGTGGGCAATTCAAGGCGGCCCGCAACTGGATCATCACGAGCTTCGTCCTCGGCACTGCCTTCCTCGCGAACCAAGCCTACGAGTGGAAGACCCTTCCCTTCCGGCCGCGCACCAACGCCTATGGCTCGCTCTTCTACATCATGAGCGGCCTTCACGGACTTCACGTCCTTCTCGGGCTCGTGGCCATGATTGCCCTCCTCGGGCGTCTTGCCGGCTCGATCAAGGGTGGCGACCCGGGTGAGACCGCCGTCTTCCAGGCCGTCAGCTACTACTGGCACTTCGTTGATTTCGTCTGGGTCGGGCTGTTCAGCGCCCTCTTCTTGCTCTCGTGACCCCTTCCCACGCCCTTTGGCGGCGCTCCCTGCTGAGCTTCGCACTTCTCGTATCGGCGAGTTTCGTCGGCGTGTTCCTGCTAGGTGGCGGGCGTGCCGACGTCTCCGGGGGGGGGATCTCGACCGGAGTCAATGCACCGAGCCTTACGAGCCAGGACAGCCCGACCGCCGCAGGCCAGCTGGCTGTCGGACGCACCCTGTTCGTGCAGAACTGCTCGAGTTGCCACGGGATCGACGCCTCTGGAGGCAACCGCGCGCCACCGCTCCTCGGGGTGGGCGGCGCGACGGTAGATCTATGGCTCTCCAGCGGGTGGATGCCGCTCGCCGAGCCAACGGCCGAGCCGGAACGAAAGCCGGCGAAGTTCGACCGCACCGAGGTCCTCGAGATCGTGCGATATGTGACCTCGTTGGCGCCGTCATTCGACAATCCTGGGATCCCCGTCGGCCTTGACATCTCGCATGCGAATGTGGCCGTAGGCTTTAGCCTGTTCGCGCTCAACTGCGCGCCCTGCCACACCATCACAGGAGCCGGCGACGCGCTCGCGGACGGGATCCAGGCGCCTCCGCTGCACGGCGTGACCAAGACGATGGTCTGGGAAGCGGTCCGCACGGGTCCCGGCAACATGCCGCGCTTCGGGCCGGGCACGCTCTCGAGCGCGCAAGTTGACGACATCGTCGGTTATGTCGTGAAGAACATCCAACATCCCGTCAGCCCCGGTGGGCTCTCTCTCGGAGGTGTAGGCCCAGTCGCGGAGGGATTCGTCGGGCTGTTCGTCGGCGTAGGCGCCTGCCTTCTGGCAGCTCTCTGGGTTGGCGATCGCACGGAGACCGACGAGGACGGGGGACAAGACGGCCAAGAAGGCCACGACGGTCCTGAGAGTCCCGATGGTCACGAGCACGGGCCGGGTGGCGACGATCACAGCGAGCTCGCGCATGCCTGACGAACCTGACGCCACTGCCGGGTCGTCGGAGCGAGACGATCTATCTCGCCGGGTGAGGATCCCCGTGACCTCGGTCCGCGCTGACGCGCCGCAGTTCCAAATAGCTGCGAAGAACCCGCGCCGGGCGGAGATCGTGGCGAGCTCGGGATTCCTGTTGGCAGCCGCGGGTTTCGCCGGCTTCGGCGCGGCTTATTGGCAGAACTATTCCAACTTCTGGCTCGCGGCCACCTTTTCAGTAGGTTTCGCAGGCCTCGGGTACGGGATGGTGATATGGGGCAAGTATCTGATGCCACGGGGCCCCTTCTCGGAGTCCCGGCACAGCCTCGTGCCGACCAGTGCTCAGCGTGCGGTGTTCGTCCAGGACTTCGCGAGTCGCGGGAAGGTGGCAGTCGAGCGCCGGGGCTTTCTCGTCAAGACCCTCGGCCTCGCGTCGGGGATTCTCGGTGTCGTGCTCGCGATGCCCTTTATTCGGTCGCTCGGCCCGCTCCCGGGCAAGGCACTTCGCCAGACCGCTTGGCGACGCGACTCGTACCTCGTCGACATCACGGGTCGCAAGATCAAGACAGGTGACCTCGAGGTGGGGGGCTTCACCACGGTTTTCCCGGAGACCGACGTCGGGGGCGCGTACTCGCAGACCATGCTCATCCGGGTCGACCCCCCGCCCGCCAGCGGCTACCTCACGCCTCCGCCGCAGTTCGCCAAGCAGCGGGCGACTTGGGCGCCACAGGGCTACATCGCCTTCTCGAAGGTCTGCACGCACGCCGGCTGCCCCGTGGGCCTCTATCAGGAGCTCACGAAGAAGATGCTGTGCCCCTGTCACCAGTCCCTGTTCGACGTCACCGATGCTGCCATTCCGATCTTCGGGCCGGCGCCGCGACCGTTGCCTCAGCTTCCGCTGTACATAGACGGTAAGGGATATTTCCGTGCCCAGGACGGATACGACGAGCCTGTTGGACCGGGGTACTGGGAGCGGGGCAATGATTGACGCCCTTTTCAACTGGTTCGACGAGCGGCTCGGGATCTCGGGCTCGGGCCGCAAGATGCTCAACAAGATCTTCCCGGATCACTGGTCGTTCCTGATAGGCGAGATCGCCCTCTACTCGTTCATCGTGCTCTTGGGAACAGGAGTCTTCCTCACCCTTTATTTTATTCCGTCGAGCAAAGAAGTCATCTACGAGGGCTCATACGTGCCGCTTCGCGGACAGCCGGTCTCAGAGGCGTTCGCCTCGACACTGAACTTGAGCTTTGCCGTGCGGGGCGGTCTGCTCATGCGCCAGATGCACCACTGGGCGGCGAACATCTTCGTAGGGTCGATCGTCGTCCACATGCTCCGCATCTTCTTCACCGGAGCATTCCGCAAGCCCCGCGAGCTCAACTGGATCGTGGGCTCTACCCTTCTCATCCTCGCGATCTTCAACGGCTTCCTCGGCTATTCGCTCCCGGACGATCTCGTCTCGGGAACGGGCATCCGGATCTCGTTCTCGATCGTCGAGTCGATCCCGCTCATCGGCAGCTACGCGGCCTTCTTCCTCTTCGGCGGCAACTTCCCGGGTAACGCGATCATCCCGAGGTTCTTCATCCTCCATGTCCTGATCCTGCCCGCGGTCATGGCGGGGTTACTCGGCGCTCACCTCGGAATGCTCGTCCGCCAGAAACACACGCAGTTCCCCGGACGCGGCAACACGCCCCGGAACGTTGTCGGGGCGCCGCTGTGGCCCACCTTCGCTGCGAAAACGACCGGTTTCATGTTCCTGACGGTCGCGGTCACGGGCATCCTCAGCGCGTTCTTCCAGATCAACCCCGTTTGGCTGTACGGCCCGTACGTGCCGTACAAGGTGAGCTATGCCGTGCAACCGGACTGGTACATGGGCTGGCTCGATGGGGCGCTTCGTATCATGCCGAGCTGGGAGATCGTGGGCTTCGGCCACATGATCCCCAATGTCTTCTTCCCTGCGATCCTGCTTCCGGGCATCACGTTCGGTGTCTTGCAGATGTGGCCGTTCATCGAGGCGAGACTGACCCATGACCACGCAGAGCACCAGATCCTGGACCGTCCGAGGGACCGGCCGAAACGCACCGCCTTCGGCGCTGCCGTGTTCTCGTTCTACTTCGTGCTTTTCGGGGCAAGCGCCACCGACGTCCTGGCGAACTACCTGTCGATCTCGTTGAACGTCGTACTGACCTCCTTCCGCTTCCTGGCGATCGCGGTGCCCTTGATCGTGTACCCGGTCACGTACCGCATCTGCAAGGAGATGCAAAGTGTGCCGACGGCCGGCAAGCGCAAGCGTGCCAACGTCGTTCTGCGTTCGGCGGAGGGCGGTTACTCGACTGTCCGTGCTGAAGAACGCCCTGGCGACGCCATCCCAAGAGTGGACCCGCTGCCGCTCGACCAAGACCTCCAGTTCGTCCCCGCCATGGTCGGTGTCCTGGTAGCGGGCGACGGCGGCTCAGGCGAGGTGCAGCCCTCGCCAGCCGAGGTCCAGAGCGGCCGTCCCCGGGGCGGGATCTTCAGGATTCCTCGCGATTACCGCTGAGCACTGCTGCTGCAGAACTGACGGCTGGGCTGTCTGGAGCAGCTGAGAAGACTCCACTCTCCCATGGGCTAGTCTACCTATTCCGGAACTGATTTGCTAGTTTTATAAAACTAGAGTAAGATGGTAGAATCGTTGCCGACCTCATGTGGCCTCGAGCTCCGGCAACAAGACGGAGTCCCAAGAAGAGGGTCGAGCTGGAGTGCTCCTCAGCACCGTCGCGATCATGGAGGAAGAGACACATGTTCAGGTCATTCAGTGCAGAGTCGCCGCAGGACAAGGTGGATAGGCGCAGGCCAATCCGGTTGGGAGCGGCCCTGATTGCGGTCCTCGGTATGCTCATCGGCCCACTCGCATTAGCCGCCTCGGCCGCAACCACGCCACATGCGACGACACCCGTTATGGGCTCCTACGTCTCAGTGACGCCCTTCCGCATCACCGACACCCGTGCGAGCTCCGGCCAGCCGAACGCGGGCAAGTCCCTCGCCGCCAACTCCACGCTGAATGTGCAGGTCACGAGGGTAGGAACCGAGCCCGTACCCGCCGGAACGGCGGCCGTGGTGCTCAACGTGACCGCGGTCGACCCGGCGACCTCGGGATTCCTGACCGTCTTCCCTGAGGGGATCACCATGCCGACGGTCTCCAACCTCAACTTCTCGCCCGGGGAGACGGTGGCGAACCTCGTGACCGTGCCGCTCAGCTCTTCGGGCATGGTGTCGATCTACAACCATGCCGGCAGCACCAACGTCGTGGTCGACGTGGAGGGCTACTACACGAGCGCTCCTTTGACCGATGGCAGCGGTCTGTACAACTCCATCTCCCCCGTGCGTGCTCTTGGCACCCTGGCGTCTGGTACCGCGATCGGGCCGAACACGAGCCAGGCCGTCACAGCGACAGGGACTAGCACCGGCGTCCCTGCCAACGCGACCGCCGTGGTGGTCAACGCGACTGCTGCCCAAGGGACCAAGACGAGCTTTCTCACCGTCTACCCGACAGGGGTGACGATGCCGACCGCATCGAATGTCAACTTCGTGGCTGACCAGGTCGTCGCGAACCGCG
>OBLU010000498.1_pt1 | contig 37189 bp, 25 predicted proteins | sample 1518681 | NCBI WGS metagenome assembly OBLU01 (sample SAMEA3539304, study PRJEB22396) | soil metagenome | biome: tundra; feature: field; material: soil | place: USA | collected 2010-05 | depth 0.15 m
ATTCGGACAAGATTATCGAGGCGCTCGAGGGCGCGGACATGGTGTTCGTGACGGCGGGCCTGGGCGGTGGGACGGGCACGGGCGCGGCTCCGGTGATTGCTAGCCTGGCGAGCGAGATGGGCGCGCTGACGGTGGCTGTCGTTACGCGGCCGTTCGCGTTCGAAGGCAAGCGGAGGATGATGCAGGCCGAGCGCGGGATGCAGGAGCTGCTGGATTCGGTGGACACGCTGATTGTGATTCCGAATGAGAAGTTGCTGGCGGTGGCCAAGGATGCGGGCTTCTTTGAGAGCTTCCGGATTGCGGACGATGTGCTGCGGCAGGGGGTTCAGGGGATCTCGGACATTATTACGATTCCGGGCGTGATCAACCGCGACTTTGCCGATGTGAAGACGACCATGGCGGGGATGGGCTACGCGGTGATGGGGACGGCGAGGGGCACGGGCCAGAATCGCGCGATGGATGCGGCAATTGCGGCGATGGCGAGTCCGCTGCTGGAGGCCGGTGCGATTGACGGAGCGCGCGGCGTGCTGATCAACATTACGGGGTCGAGCAACCTGAAGCTGAGCGAGGTGAACGAGGCTTCGACGATCATCCAGAATGCGGCGCACGAGGACTGCAACATCATCTTCGGCGCGGTGCAGGACGAACGCATGGGCGACGAGGTGCGGATTACCGTGATCGCGACGGGCTTCCGGCAGGAGATGCCGGACCGGCGGGCGCGGATGCTGGCCGAGTCGACGCTGCCCGGGGCAGATTACCAGGTGCCAATTCGCGGCCGGAGTGTGACCACGCGAACCAGTCCGGCGCCGGCTCTGTTTGCCAGCGAGGAGAAGGAGATTCGGCAGGAAGCGACGCCGCGGGCGGTTGAGACAGCGCAGGCAAGTCCCGCTGCGACCGGCGAGGCGGTAGCGGCGGAGGCACACGACGAGGGGTCGATGAAGGCTGGCCGCATCCGGGTTCGCTGCGAGGAGATCGATGACGAGGCGGCGCCGGAGGTCGAGGCGGGCGGGGAGTTCGAGGCAGAGGTCGGTTCAGCCGACGATGTGGAGGCGATGGAGGCGGAGGACGAGGTGGCGCCCGAGGTGGAGGGCCGAACCGAGCCAGAGCTGATTCCGGTGTCGGCCTCGGTGTTCGACGACGACTTTTTCCGGACGGGCAAGGGCCGGGGCGGGGACGCGGGTTCGAGGGCAAGGGTTGCGGTTGAGGCGGCTCCGGTGGCCACGACGCCGGCGGGCGAGGTGCGGCTGTTTGCCGGGGTGAGCGCATCTCACGCAGAGCAGGCGGAGACCGATGAGCTGGACATTCCGGCGTTCCTGCGCCGCAGCCACTGATCCATTGGCGGCGCGTTGGCGGAGTTTGTGAAGTTCGTCACATCCGATTTGGGGCTACATCTCGTAGAATAGATGTATCGGGTCACTGAGTTCGGGGTCCGATCGGTGGGCGTATTGGTTGGAATTTGAGGGCGCGCGGCCGAATTTGTTGCAGGGAAACGGCTTTTGGCGCCGGTTTGGCAGCACAGGGGATGACACCTCCGAGCTATTGCCGGAGTGTCGCCCGACGGATTGAATGGGGAGCAAGGCCTGGCTGAGTTGGTGCTTGCCGCAGCCAAGCATACTTTTGCCGGGATTGTGGGTCGAAAGAATAGACAGGACTGAAGAACGGACCGTAGTACGAAGCGAATTAGCAGCAAATAACCTTGGGGGAAGCACAGTATATGGCCCGGAAATTCAACTGGAACACTGTAAGCCTCATCTGCCTGGCCGGGACTCTGACGGTCGCGTCCGTGTGCGTGGCGCGTGCCCAGACGAGTTCGGGCGGCGCCACGAAGAGGGTCGTCCACAAGAGAGTGGTGCATGGCGCCGGTGTGACAAAGACGGCTGCGAAGAAGGCCTCGGCGAAGGCCGTTTCTGCGACGACTAGGGTGGCCAGGGCTCGCTCGGTCGCGCGGCCGGTTGCTACGAGCACCGCCTATCGAACGAGGACTCGGAGCGGGGCCCGCACGGTGCTGGCGGTGCGCAGGACGCGGCGTGGCACGTACGAGCGATTCACGGGCAATTCCTTTACGGACAATCTGACCCAGGGCGATGTGACGGCGGGCGAGGACCCAGTAGTGCGCGCGGCGGCGATTGACGCGCTGGGCAATATGAACGGGACCGCGGTGGCGATCGATCCGTCGAGCGGACGGATTCTGGCGATGGTGAACCAGAAGCTGGCGCTTTCGAGCGGGGCCGAGCCGTGCTCAACGATCAAGCTGGCGGTGGGGCTGGCAGCGCTGGATGAGGGCCTGATCACGAAGGACACTCCGGTGAATCTGGGTGGTCACTACACGATGACGCTGACCACGGCGCTGGCGAAGTCGATCAATCCCTATTTTGAGACGCTGGGCCGGATGCTGGGCTTTGAGCGTGTGAAGCACTACGCGAATATGTTCGGCCTGGGCGAACTGGCGGGATACAACATTGCGGGCGAGCAGCTTGGGGTGTATCCGGACACGCCACTGCCGGAGGCGCAGGGCGGCGTGGGGCGGATGTGCTCGTTTGGCGAGAGCATTTCGATGACGCCGCTGCAGTTGGGCGCGCTGGTGTCGGCGATTGCGAACGGCGGGACGCTCTACTATCTGCAGCATCCGCAGTCGGCGGACGATTTGGCGGCATTCGAGCCCAAGGTGAAGCGGCTGCTGGATATTGCGCCGCTGATTCCGGAGATGCGCGACGGCATGGCGGGCGCGGTGGACTATGGAACGGCGCGCTCGCTGCGGGCGAATTTCCATGAGTTCCCGGTGTTCGGCAAGACAGGGACGTGCTCCGACAACGGCACGCGGTTTGGGTGGTTCGCGTCGTATGCGGAGACGCCGGCGGGACGGATTGTTACGGTGTTCTTCATCGAAGGTGGACGGCCGAGCTTTGGGCCTCATGCAGCAGAGCTGACCGGGCAGTTCTATCGCTCGTTGTGGGACCGGGACTACTTCGAGCCGAAGGCGCCGCAGGTGGCTTCGACGGGGAGCCGGACGATTCGGGCGAATCCTTAAGTCAGCGAGTCAGCGAGTCAGCGAGTCAGCGAGTCAGCGAGTCAGCGAGTCAGCGAGTTTCAGGATTTGGCATGAGCGGTACTGCGGAGTCTGTGGCCGCTATCACTCGATGATTAATCTAATTTCGTTTTTTCTTCGCCATTTTCCAAATCGGTGCTAGAATCCTTGTGACTTTACCCGAGGAGAAATATAGCGTGGCCGATGATCGTAATAAGGCAATAGAGACCGCCCTGGCAGCATTGGAGAAACAGTTTGGCAAGGGCTCGGTCATGCGGCTCGGGTCGAAAGAGGCGGTCGTTCCGATCGCGGTCATATCTACCGGTTCGATTTCGTTCGATGCGGCGCTGGGCGTGGGCGGCGTGCCGCGTGGCCGGGTGATTGAGATCTTTGGGCCGGAGTCTTCGGGCAAGACGACGATTACGCTGCAGATTATTGCGGAGGCGCAGAAGGCCGGTGGTCTGGCGGCGTTTGTGGACGCGGAGCATGCGCTCGATCCGGCGTATGCGAAGAAGCTGGGTGTGGACATCGACAACCTGCTGATCTCGCAGCCGGACTACGGCGAGCAGGCGCTGGAGATTGTGGAGGCGCTGGTGCGCTCCGGTGCGATTGACGTGCTGGTGGTGGACTCGGTGGCGGCGCTGGTGCCGAAGGCGGAGCTGGATGGCGAGATGGGCGATTCGCACATGGGGCTGCAGGCGCGGCTGATGTCGCAGGCGCTGCGCAAGCTGACGGGAACGGTGTCGAAGTCGCGCACGTGTTTGATTTTCATCAACCAGATTCGCGAGAAGATTGGCGTGATGTTCGGGAACCCGGAGACGACGACCGGCGGCAAGGCGCTGAAGTTCTACTCGTCGATGCGGATTGATATTCGCCGGATTGGCGCGGTGAAGGAAGGCGATGTGGTGGTTGGGTCGCGCACCAAGGTCAAGATTGTGAAGAACAAGGTGGCGGCTCCGTTCCGCGACGCTGAGTTCGACATTTTGTACGGCGAGGGAATCTCGCGCGAGGGCGATGCGCTGGACTTGGCCGTGGTGCATGGCATCGTGGACAAGAGCGGGGCTTGGTACAGCTTCCAGGGCGAGCGGATCGGGCAGGGGCGGGAGAATGTGCGCGGCTTCCTGAAGGAGAACAAGGACGTGTTCGCGCGCGTGGACTCGGAGCTGCGGAAGAAGATGGGGATTGGGGCGGCGGCAGTGCCGGCTGAGGTGCCGCCGGTTCCGGTGAATGGAGCGAGCGCGGCGCATGAGGTGGTGAAGGGCAAAAGATAGTTGCTAGTTGCCCGTTGCTAGTTGCTAGTGAAAAGCAAAAGCGGATTCCTCCGCTGCGCTGCGGAATGACAAGTAAAAGGAAGAGAAGTGCCGTCAGATTCGTCTGACGGCACTTCTTGCGTTTGGGTGGGGATCAGGTTCAGTTGGTGAGGAACGGTTTGCCGACGGGGATTACGGCGCGGTTGGCGGTGGCGTTGAGCACTTCGATGAAAGATACGGCGAGGGCGTCCAGGCCGGTGAGAAGGCCGAAGTAGCCGCCGACAGTGCCGCAGGTGAGCGAGCCGATGGAGTAGCCGAAGTCTCCGCAGGCGAGGAAGAAGAAGGTGATCCAGAGCAGAAGGAAGATGCTCCAGACGGCTTTGCTGAGGCGGAAGCTCACGATCCAGAGCAGCAGGGTGAAGATACCCCACATCAGCAGAACGGTGCCTCCGGCGGCGGGCGGCGGGGCTTTGAGCCAACCGGCTGCGACGGACCACTGCAGGAGGGCGAACCACCACCAGAACATGGCGTAGGAGGTGAAGGCGACCATGCCGAACGTGTTGCCCACTTTGAACTCGAGAATGCCCGCGATGAGCTGGGCTACGCCGCCGTAGGCGAAGGCCAGAGGCACGATGACGGGAATGGCTTCGTGGGGCAGGAGACCGGCGTTGATGGCGCTGAGGACGACGGTGGTGAGACCGAAGCCGGCGAGCCCGAGGGGGCCGGGATTGGCGGATCTAATTGGTGATGAGGTTGGGATCTGTACTTCGGGGGAGTCGGGCATCAATTGTGGCTCCTGGAAGATAGAGGTGGACGTGCGCCCTCATTCTACGCACAGCGATTCGATGCGGTGTCGCGCGGGCAAAAAAAGGGGTACCCGGTCGATGCGGGTACCCCAGGGTTGGACGTGCGGTTTGAAACTACGGCTGATCGATGGGTTCGGTGAAGTCACTGGTGCCGGGTGTTCCGGGGCGTGTGCCTCGTCCGCGGCCTGGGCCGCCGGGGCCACCTTGCGCTCCGGGACCACCCTGTCCGGTGGGGGCGTTGCCCTGCGGGTTGAATCCGTTGCCGCGGTCTCTGAGCCTGGTCCACTGGTCCGGGGTGAGGGTGGCGCGGATGCCGAGCAGCATCTTGGCGTTGGCCTTCTCGAGATCGGCTCGGGCCTGGGCGACCTTGTCGATCTGGGCCATGGCCTTGGTGGTGTCGAGTGGATTGGCGCTGAGTAACGGCTCAAGCATGACCTGCTGCTTCTCCACGTTGGCCTTGAGGTCGATGAGCTGGATGCGGCTCTCCTGGAAGATGCTGTCCATCTTTTTGGTTTGCTCGGGGGTTAGCGAGAGCCTCTGGACGACTGCGGGGTTCTTCCACCACATGCCGCCAGGGCCCATGCGGAAGCCGCCGTGGCCGCCTTCCATGCCGCCACGGAAGTTGCCGCGATTCCGCATCATTCGAGAGCGCTGCATGCCCTGCTGCATATTGCCCTGCATCATTCCGGGACGCATCCCCGGGCGCATCTGGGGTCGCGGCTGGGGGTTCGAGGGCGGCTGGCGCTCGACGGGCGCGGGCGCGGGAGTGGCCGGCGCTGTGGCCGGGGGCGCCTGCTGAGAGACACCAAGGGCGGCAGAAAGGCCGAAGACAGCAAGGGCGAGCATGGGGTTGCGAGTGAGCCGGGTGATCATGGTTAGTCTTTCCTTTGGGTTGAAGTTGGAACGGAGGAGTCAAGGTCTTCTGAGGCGATGCCGGCGGTTGGGTCGGCGAGCGCCTGCATGGGGGTCGGCACAGAGGCGGAGATCGCAGTGTCGACGTCGTTGAGCAGCGCCTCATCCTCGGACTGGACGGGGCGATTGGCGACGGTGGCAGTGACTGCCGCGGCTGACTTGAGCGAGTGCTGACGCAGGGTCTGCGAGGGCAGGAAGGCGGCGAGGATGATGGCTGCCGCGACAGCCCAGTACGCGGGCTGCAAGGCGAGAGTGGGCGCCGGCCGGGCGGGGAGGTGCAGGGGCGGCAGGTTTCGGAGTTCGTTGTCGGCGTAGGCGTTGCTGGCCTGGAGAAAGAGAGAGAGCGACTCACGCAGGGTAGCCAGTTCGGCGGCGCATTGCTCGCAGTTGAGGACGTGGGTCTCGGCGAGAGATATCTCGGAGGTGCGAACCCCCGCGGACCGTACGAGCAACTCGCCGAACTGCTCTTCGTTGAGGTGCGTGCTGCCGGAAGGGGCAGAGGGTTGTGGTGCCAACTGAGGAGTCATGGTGTCTCCTTCTGAGGTGTGGTGTGACGGGTGCGGATGATGTTGAGGGCGCGGTAGAGGTGGCTTTTGACGGTACTGAGCGGCAGGCCTGTGACGGCGGATATCTGGGGAATCTCCAACTCCTCCAGGAAGCGCAGCAGGAAGATGGTGCGCTGGCGCGGGGAGAGGCCGTCGACGGTCTGCCAGATGAGCGCGACCTGCTGTTGGGCGATGAGTTGGGCTTCGGCGGAAACTTCGCGGTTGGGCAGGCTGGCGGCGACTTCATCGACGTCAACGGCGCTGGTGGAGAGGTGCTTCCAGAAGCGGAAGCGGCCGGTGCGGGTGTGGTCGCGGGCGAGGTTGAGGGCGATGCGGATGAGCCAGGTGGCGACGGAGCAGTCTTCGCGGAAGCTGTCGCGGGCGGTCCAGGCGCGCAGGAAGGTCTCCTGGGTGAGGGTCTCGGCGGCGTCGCGGTCGCGCAGGTTGGCGAGCAGGAAGCGGAAGACGCGGGGTTGGTAGAGGGCGATGACCGTTTCGAGGTCGTCGAGAGGCGTGGTGCGGGCGCTGGCTCCCAGGGTAAGGCTTGTCGATGGGAAGGTCTGCGTGTTTTCCGGCACCATGCGCATCCTCGCGGCTTGGGCTAGCTGTCCGGCAATTTGAGCAGCTATCAGGACAGACGGGATGGGGGGCGCAGAAGTCTACGATTTCGCTGAAATATTTTCGCCGCCCGGCTGAGGTATGCTGCTCTAGATATGCAATTTGTCAAAGCGATTTACCCAGGAACGTTCGATCCGCTGACCAACGGTCACCTGGACCTGATTGCACGCGGGTCGAAGTTTGTGGACGAACTGGTGGTGGCGATCCTGCGGAACTCGGACAAGGGCACGCCGCTGTTCACGGTGGCCGAGCGGGTGGAGATGATCCAGGAGGCGATTGCGGGGGCGGGCTTTACGAACGTGTCGGTGACGACGTTCGATGGTCTGCTGGTCGACTTTGCGCGGGCGCAGGGAGCGAAGGCGGTGCTGCGCGGGATTCGGGCGATTTCGGACTACGAGTATGAGTTCCAGATGGCGATGATGAACCGGAAACTGGACCCGAAACTGGAGACGCTGTTCATGATGCCGGCGGAGAAGTACACCTATGTGAGCTCGCGGCTGATCAAGGGCGTGTTCAAACTGGGCGGAGATGTGAGCGAACTGGTGCCGCCGTTGGTGATGCAGCGGATGATGGCGAAGACGGGGACCGGCGTCGGCTGACAAAGACGACCCCCTGATGGGCGCGAACGCGGATCGATTGGGCGAACTGCGGTGAGGATCTTCCATTGATGACAATTCAGGAGCAGTTCGGGCAGATCGATATTTATCTGTTCGACCAGATTTTGCGCGGGAATATTGCGCCCGGAATGCGGGTGGTGGACGCGGGGTGCGGCCGGGGACGGAACCTTCTCTACCTGCTGCGCGAGGGGTATGAGGTGTTTGGCGTGGACACGGATGCAGCGGGAGTAGCGAGCCTGCGGCAGACGGTCGAGGAGGTTGCGCCGGGGTTGCCGAGCGGGAATTTTCAGGTGGCGGCGATTGAGGCGATGCCGTTTCCGGATGCGTTTGCGGATGTGGTGGTGTGCCACTCGGTGCTGCATTTTGCGCGGGATGAGGCGCATTTTGACGCGATGGTGCGCGGTCTTTGGCGGGTGCTGCGGCCGGGCGGGATGCTCTTCTGCCGGCTGGGGTCGGTGATCGGCGCGGGGAACGGGATTGTGTTTGAGGCGCTGGGGCGACGGCGGTTTCGCATGTCCCATGGCGCGGAGTGGCTGCTGGTGGATGAGGCGATGCTGATGGGACTGACGCGGACGCTGGGCGGGGAGTTGATCGATCCGCTGAAGACGACCGTTGTGCAGGGTCAGCGGTGCATGACGACCTGGGTGGTGCGGAAGGGCATTGCCTGAGCGGGACGGGGGCCTCGCAGGGCTTTATTTGGGGCACGAAAACTGAGAGACTGTAGACAGGAGCTTATTGGCTATGAGCGTGACTGCGACCAAGATTTTGACGGACCGGATCAACCGGATTGAAGTGTCGGCGACGATGGCGATTACGGCCGAGGCGCTGAAGATGGAAGCGGCCGGGATCAGCCTGGCGAACTTCGGCGCGGGCGAGCCGCACTTTGCCACTCCGCGGCATATCAAGGACGCGGCGATCGAGGCGATCGAGAAGAATTTTTCGAAGTACACGAACGTGGCCGGCGTCCCAGCGGTGCGCAAGGCGGTGGTGGAACGGCACGCGGCGGACTTCGGCTCGAACTACGCGGTGGAAGAGTGCGTGTTCACGACCGGCGGCAAGCTGGCACTGTTCAACGCGATCCAGGTGCTGGTAGACCATGGCGACGAGGTGATCCTGCCGGTGCCGTACTGGGTGTCGTTCAAGGACATTATTCAGTATGCGGGGGGGAAGGTGGTGTTGGTCGAGAGCGACGAGCGCGAGAATTTCCGGATTACAGCGAAGATGATTGAGGCGGCGATTACGCCCAAGACCAAGGCGATCATTCTGAATACGCCTTCGAATCCTTCGGGGGCGGTCGTGTCGCCATCGGACCTGGAGGCGATTGTCCGCCTGGCGCATGCGCGCGGGATCTACGTGCTGCTGGATGAGTGCTACGCCTACCTGACGTTTACGGGCGCGCCGGTAAGTGGCGGCACATTTACAGATTGCAAGGAGCACGTGGTGATCCTGGGATCGCTCTCGAAGACGTATGCGATGACGGGCTGGCGTGCGGGGTTTGCGCTGGGACCGAAGCAGATCATCGGAGCGATGAGCAAGCTGCAGTCGCAGAGCACGTCGAATACGGCGAGCGTGGTGCAGCAGGCGTCGATTGCGGCGTTGACGAGTTCGCAGGAGTGCGTGACGGAGATGCGGGCGGACTATTTGAAGCTGCGCGACCAGATACTGGCTGGGTTCAAGACGATTCCGGGATTGACTTGCACGGTTCCGCAGGGAGCGTTCTATGTGTATCCGAATGTGAGCGCTTTTATCGGCAAGGGCGGGGTGAAGTCGGCCTCCGATCTGGCGTCGAAGCTGCTGACGGAAGCGCATGTGGTGGTGGTTCCGGGGGAAGCGTTCGGGACGCAGGAACATGTGCGGCTGTCGTATGCGGTGTCTGCCGATGTGGTGGATGAGGGCGTGAAGCGGATGCGGGACTATTTCGCGACTTTAGGTTAAGTGCTGAGATTCCACTACATTGGTGCCTATGATCTTTGCGGGCGGTAAGGCGGGGCCGCGTTTTGCTCCGGTGATTCTTGCAGGTGGCAGCGGAACGCGATTCTGGCCGAGAAGCAGGCGGGCGCGAGCGAAGCAGGTGCTGGCACTCGATGGCGAGAGGACCATGATTCAGCAGACGCTGGATCGGCTGCTTCCTCTGGCCTCGGCCGAGGACGTGTGGGTGATCACCAACACGTTGCTGGATGAATTGATTGCGGAGCAGTTGCCGCAGGTGCCCCGAGGCAACATCCTGAGCGAACCGGTGGCGCGGAATACGGCGCCGGCATGCGCGCTGGCTGCGTTCCTGCTGGAGCCTGCGGCGCCGGATACGGTGATCGGGATCTTTCCGTCGGACCAGGTGGTGAAGGATCAGACACGTTTCGAGGAAGTGATTCGAGCGGGCGTGGCTCTGGCGGCTAGAGGCGAGCGGATCGTGGTGCTGGGCGTGCCGCCGACGCGGGCCGAGACGGGATATGGATACGTTGAACTGGGCGCGACGGTTGAGGCGGTTCGCGGCGTTCCGGTGCGACGCGTGAAGCGATTTACGGAGAAGCCGGATCGCGCGCGGGCGGAGGAGTTTGTCGCGTCGGGGAACTTCTCGTGGAATGGCGGGATTTTTCTGTGGAGCGCACGGACACTGGCAGGGGCGATTCGCGAGCATTGTCCGGCGATGGCGCCGCTGCTGGAGAGAATCGCCGCCGCATACGGCAGCCCGGAGTTTGAGCGCGTGTTTGCGGAGGTGTATCCGCAGTGCGAGAACATCTCGATCGACTACGCGGTGCTGGAGCCGCGGTCGGCCAAGGGCGAGTTGGGGTCAGAGATCTATTGCCTGCCGGCGGATTTTGCGTGGAACGATATCGGCTCGTGGGCGGCCCTGGACGAGCATCGCGCGGGCGGCGTGCCGGAGCAGGCGGCGTGGGTGAACGTGTGCGATGGTGTGAACGATTTGCCGGTGGAGATCGATGCACACGGGAACTATGTGTATGCTCCGGGCAAGGCCGTAGTGCTGCTTGGCGTCAGCGACCTGGTGGTAGTGGAGACAGCAGACGCGCTGCTGATTACGACGCGCGAGCGGTCGCAGGATGTGGGCAAGGTGGTCGCGGAGTTGAAGGCGCGCGGGCGGGACGATTTGATTTGACGGCATACCCCAGGGGCTGAAGCCCCGATGTTCGGGCCGGGTGAGAGACCCAAGGCTGAAGCCTTGGGATACCTAGAAGCAAGGACAGTGTCCTTGGGAGTAGAAATGGCAGAGACGACGGTAGTGAAGTTCGGGACGGACGGATGGCGGGGTATTATTGCCGACGACTTCACGTATGCGAATGTGCGGGTGGCGGCGCGGGCGATTGCGCACTACGTGCTGAAGCATGAGGATGCGAAGCGCGGAGTTTGCATCGGGTGGGACACGCGGTTCGGATCGAGGTCGTTTGCGCGGGTAGTGGCCGAGGTGCTGGCGGATGCTGGGATTCCGGTCCAGATTGCGTCGGAGATTACGCCGACCCCGGCGTTGAGCTATGCGGTGCGCGGGCGCAAGGCTGCGGGTGGGGTGATGATTACGTCGAGCCACAATCCGGCGGAGTGGAACGGCGTGAAGTACAAGGCGAGCTATGGCGGCTCGGGCACGCCGGCGATCATGACTTCGATTGAGAGCTACTTGAATGAACCTCTTCCGGCTGCGGAAAAGAAGGCACGCATTGAAGAGGTGAACTTCAATCCGGAGTACATTACGGCGCTCGCCCGGTTTGTGGATCTTGAGGCGATTCGTAAGTCGGGGTACAAGTTCCTGATCGACTGCATGTACGGTTGCGGACGCGGCGTGATTGCCGGGATTTTCTCGCGCGCGGAGATTCCGTTTGTGGAGATACGGGGCGAGCTGAATCCTGCATTCCCGGGAATCAATCCGGAGCCGATTCTGCCGCACATCAAGGCGGCGCAGATGGCGGTGGTCGCGGAGAAGTGCGACGCGGGGCTGATTACGGATGGCGATGCGGATCGCATTGGCTCCGTGGATGAGCACGGCAACGTGGTGGACGCGCACAAGATTCTTGCGATTCTGGCGAAGTGGCTGATCGAGCGCAAGGGCTGGCCGGGCGATGTGACGCGGGCGTTCAATACGACCAAGATGGTGGACCGCATCGCGGCGAAGTACGGGCGCACGCTGCATGAACATGGGATCGGCTTCAAATATGTGGTGGACCTGATGTTGGCGGGCGAGATTCTGGTGGGCGGTGAGGAATCGGGCGGCGTAGGTGTCAGCAAACATCTACCGGAGCGCGATGGGCTGCTGAATGCGTTGCTGCTGGCGAACGTGATGGCGGACGAGAAGAAGACGCTCGGCCAATTGGTGGCCGCGTTGCAGGCGGAGTTTGGCGAGCATCAGTACGGGCGCATCGACATGCACATTGACGAAGAGCTGAAGCAGTCGGCGATTGTGCGGGCGAGGGCGCTGAGCGCCGGCGACACGATGGCGGGCATGAAAGTGCTGCGGGTGGAGACGCTGGACGGGATCAAGTTCTTCCTGGAGAATCCGGCGTGCGCGGGCAAGGCGAATGCGGCGGAGACGTGGCTGCTGCTGCGCGCGTCGGGCACCGAGCCGCTGCTGCGGGTGTACTGCGAGAGCTGCGCCGTGGAATCCGTGACGCAAGTGCTCGAAGGTGCGCGTGCATTTGTGCTGGCGGGGCGGGCCGTTTGAACACAGCGATGAATGCGGAGACCGAGTTGGCGACAGGGATTTGTGTGGAGACCAAGGGGCTGCTGTTCGATATGGACGGCGTGCTGATCAAGTCCATCGGGTCGGTGGAGCGATGTTGGAAGCGCTGGTGCAAGATCTTCGACGTGCCCAATGCGGAGAACTTCGAGGTGCAGCACGGCGTGCGCGCGATGGACATTGCCCGGGGTCTGAAGCCGGAGTGGGATGAGGCGCAGTTGGCCCATGGTCTGCAGGTCATCGAGGACATGGAGATCGAGGACACGGGCGACCTGATCGTATTGCCGGGAGTGAAGGCGCTGCTGGAAAAGCTGCCGCCGGAACGCTGGGCGATTGTGACTTCGGCGACCCATCGGTTGATGGTGGGGCGCTTGTCGGCGGCCGGCTTGCCTGTGCCGGCGCGGCTGATCGCAGGGGACATGGTGGAACGCGGGAAGCCGGATCCGGAGCCTTACCGTCGCGGGGCGGAGTTGTTGGGATTCCGGCCCGAGGAGTGCGTGGTGGTGGAAGATGCGCCTTCGGGAGTCGGCGCGGGCCTGGCGGCGGGTTGCCGTGTGCTCGGCGTGTTGGGCACGCACGAAGCGAGCGAGCTGCTGGCTGCGACGTGGGTCGCGGAGTCGCTCGAAGAGATTGCTGTGACCGTGGTGGCGGATGGCTTGCAACTGCGGTTCTCGCAAGTCGGCGGGTAAGAAATGGAAAAGCAGATTCCCTTCGGGAATGACAAGACAAGAAAAGAAATTGCCGGAGCCATGGTTCTGGCTCCGGCGATCATAAGTAGTGCATCCGAGTTGTAGCCTTGTTTCTTAGTTGAGTGCATCCACGTAGCGGGCCAGCAGAACTGTCTGCCCCGAGACGGGATCTTTGACCAGCAGGCCGACCACGCGCACGTTCGTGCTGGCGGTGACGCTGCTGAATGCGGTGAGGCCGGAACGGAACACCGTTGGGCCCGAGACATAGACGGTTACCGTCTGCGGGATCAGCAATCCGGCGAAGCCGTCCACATGCATCTGGAAGGTGTTGGCTGCCGGGTTGAGCGAACCGGCGACGACGGTTCCGTTATAGCCCCAGTGGCGCAGGACTACCCGCTTGGTGGTGACCGCCTGCGAGTTGGTGGCGCCGCTCGCAGGTCCGCCGATGGCAACGGCCTGGCCGGGCAGCATCAGGGTGGAATTGAAGAGGAACTGCGACAGAATATTATGCTGACGGTAGATGAAGAAGTTCTCCTGGCCGCTGAGGTTGACCTGTGCGATCTGACCCAGCGTGAGGCCCGTGGTGGTGGGCAACAAGCCGCGCACGTAGAGGTCGAAGCTGGTGGCCGCGCCGGAGGCAGGTGTCACGTAAGTGACCTGGCCGTCTGCGTAGAAGCCGTTCTGCGAAAGGATGGCGACTTCATCTGCGTCGATGGTTGCGTCGGCGCGATCGAGTTCCCCGGAGATCTGCACGATGCTGCTGGTGGTCAGCGAGCTGAGGCTTTCGCTGTTGTCCCACTCCGTGTTGCCGGTGACGTTGACGGTGAAGTTGCGGCCGTGCGGGCCCTGGACGACGAAGGACTGCGCGGTGGTATTGACGCTAACCACGGCTGCGTCGAACTCATCCACATAGGCGCCGGCGTCGGTTGGGCCGACCGTGTTGACGTTGAAGGTCGGTGTAACCGTGCCGGTGATCTGGCCGTTGGAATCGACCTGGATTGACTTGCGCAGATCGAAGTCCATATGCAAGCCGACGGGCGAGGTCTGGGTCACGACCAGAGGCGTTGCGAGGGTGATGTTGACGGTGTTGGTGGTGAAGCTCGCAACCTTCGATGCGATGGTAGGCGCGGATCCGGCGACCGTGTTCAAGTAGCCGATGTTCGCGGTGCCGAGGACGATCTGCACGCCGGTGTAGGTGTCGGCGGGAACGTCGTTCATGTCGAGCAGCGTTTGCAGGCCGTTGAAGCGCGCGAAGTCGACGGTGGGCGTGCCGCTCACCAGCGAAGTGCTCTTGCCGCTGGCGTCGATGGCGTTGACGCTCACGAGTTGCACGGAGAACGAAGTAACGCTGGCCAGTGGTGCGTCGGTGCCGACCACAAAAGCTGGGCCGGTTACGCTGCTGGTGACCGCGTTGGTGCTATCCATGGCGCCGCCGCAACCCACTGCAAGCAACGAAGCAGCGGCGAGAGAGAGGAGACAGATCGAAGACTTGCCCTGGAGCTTGAATAGCTTTGAGAACGACAAGGAGGACATAGGAGGCACTTCGCTTTCTGCGCGCTCCGCAGCTTATTTGGGACGAACGCAGAGTTGGCAGGGTTGCCACTCAACCAGGGACGCAGACAAATCGTCCTGGGCGCGCTCGTGTGCGGAGTCATCGCCGGAAATAGCTTTTATTGGGCGTCTGGAGATTCATTCTCTTCAGCGCGTCCGTTGGCAAAGACCCAGTGCGGGATGCATAGTTGTGGAATTCGATGAAATAAATTTTGAATGCTTGCAACTTTGCGGGGATGCAGTTCGTAGAGGTCTGACTGCATGGGAGTCTGTGATCATGGTTACCGCGGTGCCAGATAGAGTGGGAGGCGAGCAATGGGCAGGAGGATGAACATGGGGATGCAGAAGGCGTCGCGTTACTACCGTAACCGGTCGGCATGCACTACGACCGACGAGTGACTTGGAGATCCAGATCGAGGTGTGGATGCCGGACGACGGTGCGTTAGCTGGCGGAGGCAATCCGGTCTAAAAGGAGTTGCTCGACCAGGAGGAGGTCGGCTTCGGTGTCGACGCCGATGGTGTCGTGCGTGGTGGGTTCGACGTAGAGCTGCAGGCCGTTTTCGAGGAAGCGAAGTTGTTCCAGGCGCTCGGTGCGTTCGAGTTGGCTGGCGGGAAGCGTGGGGAAGAGGTGGAGCGCGGCCTTGCGATAGGCGTAGAGGCCGATGTGCTTCCAGTAGGGCGGCGATGTGCCGTCGCGGTCGTAGGGGATGGTGGCGCGGGAGAAGTAGAGGGCGCGGCCGTCGGCTGCAGTGACGACCTTTACGGCGTTGGGGTTGGCGATGTTCTCCGGAGTGCAGCGGACTTTGAGGGTGGTGACTTCGACGTTGGGTTTTGCGAACGGTCGAAGCAGCGCCGTGATGTGGTCCAGGCGGAGAAGCGGCTCGTCGCCCTGGATATTGACGTAGATGTCGGCGTCACGGAACTGCGCGATGGCGTGCAGGCGGTCCGTGCCGCTGGAGAGTGCTGGCGAGGTGAGTTCGACAGGGATGTCGAGGCGCTGGCAGAGTTCGGCAACCTCTTCGGAGTCGGCGGCGACCAGGACCTGGTCGAATTGAGGGCAGGCGCGGGCAGCCTCAACCACCCAGGCGAGGAGCGGCTTGCCGGCGATCTCGCGGAGCAGCTTGCGGGGAAGGCGGGTGGATGCGAGGCGGGCGGGGATGACGCCGAGGATGCGGGGCGAACTGGACATGGGCGATGCGGCTTCACTCGGTGTGCCGTTTCACGTATCATAGCTAAGTTGTGCTTTGGAGTCCTGCGGATAGGGCTCGGGCGCGACTCCTGCCCTGTTGCAGCCCCTTCTTCACCCGGCGGTGTAGCTCAGATGGTTAGAGCGACGGACTCATAACCCGTAGGTCACTGGTTCGATTCCAGTCACCGCCACCAATCAAATCCGAAGGCTATCTGGTTTCGAAGAAGTGCAGAGGAAGAAGGCTTCCCCTGCACTCTCCGGTCTGCCGCCAACATCAAGGGTCAGTAGAGGATTTTGAGGCCGAACTGGATGACGCGCGGGGTGAGCGTGCTGGTGATCTGGCCATTGGTGGAGGGGGCAGCGGTGATGGCAGAGACGGGTGCCGAGCCTCCCACCCCTGCGATCGCGGTGGTGGTCCCTTGCGAGGCGCTGATTCCGCCCGGCAGATAGTAATTCGTGTGATTGAAGATGTTGTAGAACTCGGTGCGGAACTCGATTTTCAGGCCTTCCACCGGCGTGGAGAATTTCTTGTTGAGCGCAAGGTCAGTTTCGTAAAAGGCTTGTCCGCGGCCCGGGTTGCGGCTGGCGTTTCCGAAGGGGCTCAGCACGTTGCCTGCACCGTCCTTGATCGGCGGAAGCACAAAGGCATTGGGGTTGATGTAGTTGACGTAGCCGGTATTGGCAGCGCGGTTTCCGATGCCCTGGCTGATGGCCTGGCCAGGCACGCGGTCGGGTCGATACTCATTGGCGCCGCGGTAGGTTGCCGAGATCTGCGGCGACAGGGCCTGTGAACTGTTCGGGCTGTAGGTGATGTTGAAGGGGGTGCCGGCCTGCATGGTATTGATGCCACTGATCTGCCAGCCGCCGAGAACGCTGTCCATCGCCGGGCTGACGCTCGACATGAACTGGCGGCCGTGGCCAAAAGGAAGTTCATAGACCAGGCTGGTGACGTTGGCGATGGGCAGATTGTAGTCGGACTGCGCGTAGTCGGCGCGGATGTTGTTGCCGTCCTGCGGCGAGGGCGTGTTGCCTTCGAGCGAGGCGCTCGCGTTGTCCAGCGAGTGCTCCCAGGCAAACGAGTTCAGCAGGGTGAGGCCGCCGACGAAGCGCTGGTCATACTTCACCTGGAGAGAGTCGAAGTGCGAGTAGAACTCGTTGAGAGCTTCGGTGATGTCGGAGGGCCAGTTGGCATAGGGACGGGTGAATTTGCCATTGGTGATGACTGACGGGTTCAGTTGGTTGGCGTTGAGGAAGCCCTCGAGTTTGACGCCGTGGTTGCCTACGTACGCGATATCGAGCAGCGTGTTCTTCGAGAGACTGCGCTGAATGCTGAGGAAGTAGCTCTCAACGTAGCTCGCCTTACTGTCCCTGGGGATGTAGGTGATGTTGTCGGTGGCCGGATTGAAGCTTGTCACCAGTCCGCTCGGATAGCCCTGGTCGGCGGTGGCATAGCAGGAGGGCGACGTCGCGCCGGTGGCGATGATTTGGGTAGGCAGCGGCGTAGAGCAGTGGGGGGTTGTGAGCGGAGAGGTCTGGGTGACGGAGGCGAACTGCGCCTGGGGTGCATTGATGCCGAGGATGTCGCCGGAACCAGCGCGGGTGTAATGCGAGTAACTCATGCCGAATCCGCCGCGAATCGCCGTCTTGGGATCGACCGCATAGGCGAAGCCAAGGCGCGGGCCAAAGTCGCGGTAGTCGGGATTGACGAGAGTCTTTCCGTAGGTGCCGCCGGGTGAGACGGGAGTAATGCCGTTGCCGGCGACGGCGCCTGGAGTGATGGTCAGGACGGTCTGAGTGTTCGGATCGAAGTTGGAGATCCGGTTGTACAGATCCGAGTAGGGCGAGCCATACTCCCAGCGCAGGCCAAGGTTGAGTGTCAAACTGGAATTCACTTTCCAATCGTCCTGCGCGTAGAGGCTGTGCATGTTCTGGGTGAGGTGCGCTTCGTAGTAGTCGGCGAGGGAATACTGGTTGGTCGTGCCGAAGAGGAAGTCGGCCCAATAGGTGTCGGAGACCGCGGTGGTGGCGGCGGGCAGGCCGGAGCTGTTCGTGGCGCAACTGGCCGAAGTCGTCGGAGTGCACACACTGTAGCCACCGCCGTAACTCCAGGAGCCATAGAGCGGATTGTTGTCGTTGACCGCCATCCAGACGTGCTCGTATTCGTAACCGAACTTGAGCGAGTGGTTCCCCTTGACCCAGGTGAAGTTGACCTTGGGATCGATGAGGGCGGGGTCCTGCCATTGCGGATTGGTGCTCTGGCGACCGAAGCCGGAGAAGCCCGTGATGCCGATGGATGGCAGCCCGCCGGCGACGACGACGTTGGTGGTTGGGAGACCCGGAATCGAGTTGAATGCGGTATTGCCGATGGATAGGTTGTACTTTCCAGCCTTGGTGCGATCCATGCCCATCCGGACATCGAGGACCTTGTTCGCTCCAATCGTATGAGTGTAGCCCATGGCGATCTGCTGATCGAGGACCCGGATCTTGCCGTTGGTCTGGCCATCAAGCGGCACCGGGATGGAGGGCAAGTTGAGACCATCTTCTTTGCGGTCGCTGACGCGCACGAAGGCGGAGCTGGCCGCGTTGATCTGCCAATCGAGGCGGAGATCACCCTTGTCTGCATTGTCGTTGAAGGGGACCTGCTTGGCATAGTCGTTGGAAGCGAGGCCCGTGACTCCATTGGCGGTTGACGCCGTCGTGATGCCGGCGACCGGAAGGCCTGAAATCTGATTGAAGTAACTGATGATCTGCAACGACAGCGGGTTTATCGCGGAGGTCGGGATGGCTGTGCCCGCAGGATAGATCGTGCCGGTGAGCGGATTCCTGACCGGTTGTACGAGGATGCCGTTCAGCTCGTTCTGTGTCGGCAGGGTCAGCACGGTGAGCGGCTTCAACACCTGGCGGAAGCCTTCGTAGTCGAGAAAGTAGAAGAACTTGTCCTTCAGGATCGGTCCGCCGACGTTGAACCCGTACTGATTCCGATTGAAGGTGGGCTTTACAAAAGGTGTGGTGATGCCCGATCCCCCGACGACGGTGGGTTTGAAGAAGCCCGCTGCGTTGAGGTCCGTGTTGCGAATGAACTCGTACAGCGTGGCGTGTATGTGGTTGGTCCCGCTGCGGGACGCGACGTTGATGGTGGCACCGGAAGCACGGCCGTACTCGGCGCTTTCGTTATTGGTAACCGCCTGCAACTGGGCGACCGAGTCAGGCGGAACGGCAATGATCTGGTTGTCGAAGCCCTGGTTGCTTTCGCCATATGCGTTGTTGTCGATGCCGTCCAACAGGAAGTTGTTGAACATGCTGCGTTGGCCGTTGACGTTGTAGGACCCGGCGCGGACCAGAGAATTAATGGACGTGCTGGTAGCCGCGGTCGGCGCCTGGCGCGATCCTGGGATCAGCGCGAGGAAGTCGGAGTAGTTGCGCGTGACCTGTGGGAGCGCCTCGCTCTGGTAGTTGGTGATCGTCTGCCCGCGCTCGCTGGTCTCGGTCTCGAGCTGAACCGCGACGTCGGTAACTTCCACCGTGGTCTCGGTGGCGCCCACCTTCAAAGTGAGATCGATATGCTGCCGATTGCCGACCGACACGGTGATGTTTTGCGCGACGGCATCGGAGAAACCCGAAGCACCGGCGGAAACGGAGTAGGTTCCAACCCGCACCGATGGAAATTCGTAGTCGCCGGAGCTGTTTGTTTTGGTCTCGGAGACGCTCGCGGTATCGTTGTTGGTGAGCTTCACGTCCGCGGCTGCGATGGGCGCGCCACTCGCGTCGCGGATGCTGCCCACCAGGCCGCCATTCTCATATTGAGCATGGAGCTGGGTCGCGAGAAGGAAAAACACAAATGCAGTCAGACGCCGCAGGGCTGAGGAAACGAAGTTGGCTCGCATGGGTACGAAAGTACCGCGGCAACCGTGACAATTCGGTCAACGCATCGTGAACGGTTTGTTTAACAGGGGAGCCAGACTGTGCAAGATTCCATATTGATTGTTATATCGGCAAATCTCTCCGAAGCCACTGCTTCCATCGTCCAATTGAGTGGCTCCGACAGAACGGAATAAGGCCCATGATTGCACAACCCTAATGCAAAACGATTTCGGCGGTGTAAATTGTTGGGTCGGATTCCGAAGTTGAACGGCGAGTCATCTGCTTGTAATGATTCTTTTGCCGACGGCTTGTTAGGGTCAGGGTATGACACGGGCCATGAATAGAAATTCCGGCAGACACACGATTCTCAGAGAACTGGTGCTGGGTTCGATCGCGACGTGCGCATTTATTCCGAGCGCATGGGCGCAACGCGGATCCGGCATCATTGGTGGGGTTTCCGCGCCGCTGGATCTGCCTTCGAGTAAGCAATTGGGCGCGGTCCCGGGGAATCCGCAGCGTCTGAACTCGCTGCCGATCTCGATGGCGTCGTCGCCGGGTGGGCGGTACGTCGTCACGGTGAACGCCGGATATGGAACGTTTGAATCGCAGTACGAACAGTCGCTCGCCGTGATGGATACGCAGACGGGTAAAGTGACCGACTTTCCCGATGACCGCACCGACTTGCAGTCGAAGCAAACGCTCTATTCGGGTCTGGCGTTCAGCCGCGACGGCCGGCACGTGTACGCGAGCATGGCTTCCCTGACGGAGCCGGTGGGGGACGGGAGGCTAAAGACGGGAAACGGAATTGCCGTGTATGGCTTCCGCGAGGGGAGGATCTCGAAGGAGCGGTTGATCCCGATCCCGTTGCAACCATTGGCGGGCGACCGGCGGACCAGGCTGGTGGGCGGCGTGGAAGGCGCGTGGGGAGTACCGTTTCCCGCAGCGATTGCGGAGGTTGGAGAGGGACAGGCGGAGCGGCTGCTGGTCGCGGACAATCTCTCCGATGATGTAGCGCTGGTGGATGCGACGACGGGCCAAGTGGTGCAGCGATTCGATCTCTCGGAAAGCGATACGGTCCCAGGCACATACCCGGTCGCACTGGCTGTATCCAAGGACGGCGCGCGGGCCTTTGTCGCTCTGTGGAATGCGAGCGAGGTGGTGGAACTCGACTTGAAGAGAGGGACTGTGGGGCGGAAGCTGCCGCTGTTCAAGCCAGCCGATCCAGTGAAGCCGGGGACACATCCTTGTGCGCTGGAGATGAGTCCCGATGGAAAGACTCTGTATGTAGCGCTCGCAAACCGGGATGCGGTGGCTGCGATCGAGACCGACAAAGGAGCGTTTGCGGTTAGGGGATACTTCGACACGCGCCTGCCAGGACAGAGTTACTTTGGCGCGCAGCCGAATGCGCTGGCAGTCAGCGCGGATGGGAACCGGCTCTATGTGGCGAACATGGGATCGAACGCGGTAGCGGTCATGGACACACGGAAGCTGACAGCGGCCGTGGCGAAGCAGGGAATGGCAGAACCCGTGGGATTTATTCCGACGGAGTGGATGCCGATATCGCTGGCACTTGTCGCGGGGCCGCACGAGATGCTGTACGTTGCAACGGCCAAGGGGCGGAGCACAGGACCGAACGGCCCACCCCAGAGAGTTTCGGCGGGCTCAGACGGCACGAAGCTGAAGCGGCGCTACACCTACATCGCCACGCTGCTCTACGGATCGCTGGCGGCGATCGATCCCGGCACGGTGGATCTGAAGGCGGCGACCGCGCAGGTGATGGAGTCGAACCGGATGAAGGCGGCAGAGGAGGCGATCGCGTTTGCCGGTGGCGGCAATCCAATCCAGCACGTGATCTACATCATCAAGGAGAACCGGACCTACGACCAGATCTTCGGCGACCTGAAGCAGAACGGGAAGGCGGTAGGCAACGGCGACCCGAGCCTGGCGATGTATGGCGAGAGCGTGACTCCGAATCAACACAAGCTGGCACTGCAGTTTGGGGTGCTGGATAACTTCTTCGACTCGGGCGAAGTGTCGGGCGACGGGCACGTGTGGTCGAATGCGGCCATCAATTCCGACTACAACGAGAAGGTGTGGCAGCAGGACTATCGCAACAGCCAGCGGACGTATGACTTTGAAGGAATGGTGTCGGAGGGCTATCCGCTGCTACAGAAAATTCCGGATGTCGATGAACCGTCGAGTGGCTACATGTGGGGGAATGCAGACGCACACGGCAAGACGCACTACAACTTCGGCGAGTTCATTTCCACGACGTTCTGCAACGCAAAGAAGAGCGGGAGTTCTCAGGAGGGTCCGTTGCTGCAGGGGCCGCCGTGTGCCAAGTCGACGATACTGCCGGGCGAGCCGATTCCGGCGGAGTGGGGCGGTGGCGTGAACCAGTGGGCATGGCCGATTCCATTGATCGCGAAGAACGTGGCGACCAAGCCGGAACTGGTGGGGCACTTCGCACCGGAAGCGCCGGACTTCAACGTACGCGTGCCGGACCAGATCCGGATGAACGTCTTTCTGCGGCACTTGCAGGGATGGATCGCCGACCGCGCGGCAGGCAACGACACCATGCCGAACTACATCACGATGCGGTTGGGCGACGACCACACGGCGGGGACGGTACCCGGCGGGCCGTCGCCCAAGTCGTCCGTGGCCGACAACGACCTGGCGGTGGGACGAGTGGTGGAAGCGATCTCGCACTCGGCGTTCTGGGATGACACGGCCATCTTCATTTTGGAGGACGACGCCCAGGACGGCGGGGACCATGTAGACGCGCATCGCAGCCTGGCGCTGGTGATCAGCAAATACGCTCAGCGAGGCGCGGATGGAGGCGCGTTCGTGGACAGCCGCTTCTACTCGACCGTGAGCGTCGTGCGAACCATGGAGACGCTGCTGGGGTTGCCGCCGATGAATAATAACGATGCGCTGGCGCCACTGATTGGGTCACTCTTTACGGGGGCAGGCGACCAGGAACCGTTCGTGGTGGACTGGGCGAATCGGGACAATGGACTGATCTATACGGCGAACACAAAGAACGCTGTGGGCGCGAAGGAGTCATCCAAGATGGACTTCACCCACGAGGACCATGCAGACCCGCGCAGACTTAACATCATTCTCTGGCGTGACGCGATGGGCGACAAACCTGTGCCGGCGCAATTGACGCAAAAGCAGAAGAATGCGAAGAAGGATGACTGAGGCCACGGTGGCGCGGGCCCCGGGGATGGACGAATCTCGCTGCGACCCAGACCTCTTTTCGGCCCTTAAATGCGCGACTGCGGGCGCTCTAAGAACGCGCCTGGTGGCTACTGCCGATTCCCCTGGAATCAATAGGTTACAAGTATTGGCAGTTGTGGCATGAAGACTTCATCTTCCCCCGTGCAATGTTCCCGGCCTTTTAGTTGCGAGGCTTGCAGATCCTTCTGTGAGATAGGTTGTAGATTCCGTTTAGAATCAGGATGCTTGGGCGTCTCCTAACTCGTAGGTCAGTGGTTCGATTCCAGTCACCGCGCCAATCAAATATGTTAAGGTAGCCTTACAACGATCAGCTTTTGAGGAGCCATTTAGCCTTGACCGGCTTGTGGTGTCGATTGAGGACCAACCAGGAAACAGGCGCGGGCCGCATGAGGGTGGATGGGAATACAGGTTGCTCTGAATCACCGGACCCAGTACCGGTACGACAAGGCGGTCGTCCTCGGCCCACAGGTGATCCAGTTGCGTCCTGCTCCGCACTGCCGGACGCCGATCCTCAGCTATTCGCTTGAGATCACGCCTGCCGACAACATTCTGAACTGGCAGTTGGACGCGCACTCTAACTACCTGGCGCGCGCGCTTTTTCCGAGCAAGACAACGGAGTTCGTGGTCGACGTCAACCTCGTCGCGGACCTATCCCCGGTCAACCCGTTCGATTTCTTTCTGGAGCCGGGGATCGAAGACTATCCGTTTAAGTACGCTCCCGACCTGGTGAAGGATCTCGCGCCGTATCGTGCGATGGACCTCGCGGGCCCTCGCCTGCAGGATTTTCTCAAGAGCATCTCGCGCCACAAGCGGGGGACGATCGAGTTTCTCACCGGCTTGAATCGCACCGTACGCGATGCCATCGACTACGAGACGCGGATGGAGCACGGGGTTCAAACGTGCGAGGAGACGCTGGAAAAGCATAAGGGGTCGTGCCGCGACTCGGCGTGGCTGCTGGTGCAGATTCTCCGTCACCTTGGGTTCGCCGCGCGATTCGTCTCCGGCTATCTGATTCAGTTGGCGCCGGACGAGAAGCCTGCGGAGGGGCCGAGCGGCCCTTCCAGCGACTCCGCAGACCTGCATGCGTGGACGGAGGTCTATTTACCCGGCGCGGGTTGGATTGGACTGGATTCAACTTCGGGCCTGATGGCCGGCGAGGGCCATATTCCGCTGGTCTGCACTCCGAGTGCGTCGCAGGCGGCGCCGATCGGGGGCACGGTGGAGCCTGCCCATGTCGAGTTCAGCTACGCGATGCCGGTTCGCCGCCTGAACGAGTCGCCGCGGCTGTCGAAGCCCTTCAGCGAAGAGGACTGGGCGAAGGTGGAAGAGGTTGCGCATAAGGTCGACGCAGACCTGAAGGCGCAGGACGTGCGTCTGACCATGGGCGGCGAGCCGACTTTCGTGGGCATCGACGAGCCCGAGAGTCCGCAATGGAACATCGATGCGCTGGGGCCGATCAAGCGCAGCCGTGGACTGGCGCTGATTCAGGGCCTGCGCGCAAAGACCGCGCCGGGCGCGATGCTGCTCTACGGGCAGGGCAAGTGGTATCCGGGCGAGCCGCTGCCGCGTTGGGCGCTGAACTGCTATTGGCGAGCCGACGGCGTTCCGGTATGGGAGAACGTCGACCTCATCGCGCGCGAGGACAAGGACTACGGATTGGGCGTGGCCGATGCGTTGCGGTTCGGCGAAGCGCTGACGCATCGTCTGCAGGTCAGCGCCGAGAATCTACTGCCCGCGTTCGACCCGGGAGACGAGTCCGCTGAGCCGGCCGGATACATCCTGCCCATTCGCCGCCGGCAGCCGGCTGGGCGGCTGGGCTGGTCGAGCCAGTTGTGGTTTCCGCTTCCGGAACGCCTCGAACTGATGCCGGGCGATTCGCCGATTGGCTTTCGTATTCCGACCGAGCGGATGCCGTGGGTGGCGCCTGACGAACTCGTCTACGAGTACGATGTCGCGCCCTTTACCGAACAGGTGAAGCTCGCAGCGCACCCCGCCCGGCGCCCGGAGCTCTTTCAGCAGGTCCCCGTGGCAGATCCGCTGCCGCCGCTGTCCAGCACAGCTGAGACGGCCAAGGAACTCATCCGGCCGTCGCTGTGCGTACAGGTGCGGGAAGGTCGGCTGCATGTGTTTCTGCCCTACGCGTCGAAGCTCGCCGACTATCTCGACGTGGTCGCCGCAGTCGAGGACACCTGCCAGTACCTGCAGCTCCCGGTGTGGCTCGAAGGCTATACGCCGCCATCCGACCCGCGGCTGCGATCGTTCAGCGTCACTCCCGATCCCGGTGTGCTGGAGATCAATCTTCCTCCCGCTAGCACCTGGGACGAGTTGGAAGCGATCCACATCATGCTGTTTGACGAGGCGCGCCGCAATCGCCTGACCGCCGAGAAGTTCACCTACGAAGGTGGCCATGTCGCAACCGGCGGTGGCAGTCACATCGTCATCGGCGGCGCGACGGTGATGGACAGCCCGTTGCTGCGCCGTCCGGACCTGCTGCGCAGCATGGTGGCGTTCTGGCAGAATCATCCCTCGCTCTCGTATCTCTTCTCCGGCATGTATGTCGGCCCGACGAGCCAGTATCCGCGCGTCGACGAAGCGCGCATGGACGCGCTCTATGAACTGGAGGTCGCGTTCCGCAATCTCCCAACCACCGACTGTCCCGCGTGGGTCGTCGACGGACTCTTCCGCAACCTGCTGGTCGATATGACGGGCAACTCGCACCGGGCGGAGTTCTGCGTCGACAAGCTGTTTCCGCCCGAGGGTTTCGGGTTGCGGCTGGGCCTGCTCGAACTGCGCGCATTCGAAATGACCCCGCACGTCCGCATGGGGCTGATGGAATTGCTGCTGGTTCGCGCGCTGGTCAGCATGTTCTGGAAGCGCCCGTTTGAAGGAGCCCTGATCCGCTGGGGAACCGCGCTGCATGACCGCTTCATGCTGCCGCATTTTGTCCAGCAGGATTTCTCCGAAGTGCTCGATCAACTGCGCGAGTCCGGGTACGCGTTCGAGGACAAGTGGTTCGCCGCGCAGATGGATTTCCGCTTTCCGAAGATCGGGTCGGTCACGGCGGACGGAGTGGAGCTCGAGTTGCGCCAGGCGCTGGAGCCGTGGAACGTGCTTGCGGAAGAGACGTCCTCCGGCGGAACCGTCCGCAGCGTCGATTCATCGCTCGAGCGGCTGCAGGTGAAGCTGTCCGGGGTCAAGATCGACTCCCGCTACGTGGTGACCTGCAATGGGCGCAGGGTTCCGCTGCAACCGACGGGGGTGGCCGGAGAGTTCGTGGCCGGCGTCCGCTATCGCGCGCGTCAGTTGTCGGCGACGCTGCACCCGACTGTTCCAGTGCAGATGCCGCTGGTCTTCGATATCATCGACCGCTGGAAGGATCGCTCGATTGGCCGGTGCGTCTATCACGCGGGGCCACCCGATGGTCGCGTTTATACGGCACGGCCGACGGATGCAGCCGAGGCTGCGGAACGACGCAGGGTGCGCTTTCAACAGACCGAGCCGCCGCCGAGCCGGATCGCGATCCCGGAGGAAGAGACGAACTTGATTTTCCCCATGACTCTGGACCTGCGCATTCCGGTGACAGAGCGAAAGTACTCCAGTGAAAGGCCGGGGCTCGTGCCATGACCGTCGATCTGGATCAGACTCCGCTTCGCTACGGGGCGGCTTACGACGAGTTGTCCACCAACGGGGTGAATCCCCGCGAACATTGGGCGCACCTGATGGAGTCGCTGCGCGCAATCGGCCCTGAAGAGTTGAGCCGGCGCTGGAGCCGCGCTGAGCGCCGAATTCGCGAGAATGGCATCACCTACAACATCTATAGCGATCCGCTCGGCGCCAACCGGCCGTGGAAGATCGACATCGTTCCGTTCCTGATTCCGGCGAACGAGTGGCGCTATATCGAACAGGGCATCATCCAGCGCGCCCAGTTGCTCAGCCTGATCCTGGAAGACCTGTACGGCCTGCAGGACCTGGTGACCAATGGGCACTTTCCCGCGGCGCTGCTCTATGCGAACCCCGCGTTTCTGCGGCCGCTGGTGGGCGTGCAGGTGCCTCCGCAGAGTTATCTGCATATGCTGGCGATCGACCTGGCGCGCTCGCCGGACGGCAAGTGGTGGGTGCTGGCGGACCGCACCCAGGCTCCCGCGGGCAGTGGCTATGCACTGGAGAATCGCACCATCGTCGCCGATGTTCTGCCCGATCTGTTCCGCACGTCGAACGTGCTGCGCCTGGCACCTTTCTTCCGCGCGCAACGTGACGCTCTGATTCAACTCGCCGGAGTCAGCAATCCGCGCATCGTGCTGCTGACTCCCGGTCCGCATAACGAGACCTACTTCGAGCACTCCTACATCGCGCGCTACCTGGGCTTCACACTGGTCGAGGGCGCTGACCTGACTGTGCGCGACCGGTCGGTTTTCCTGAAGACGGTCGACGGGCTGGAAAAGGTCGACGTGATCCTGCGCCGAGTCGACGACAGCTTCTGCGATCCTCTGGAGTTGCGCAGCGAGTCGCTGCTGGGCGTTCCGGGCCTGGTGGATGCCGTCGCCGCCGGCAACGTAAAGGTCGCCAACGCGCTGGGTAGCGGGCTGATTGAGACCGCGGCGCTGATGCCGTTTCTTCCCGGGCTCTCCCGGCACCTGCTGGGCGAGGATCTCAAGCTTCCCTCCGTCGCAACCTGGTGGTGCGGTCAGGCGCCCGCACTCGAGTGGGTGTTGAACCATCTCGACTCCGTCGTAGTCAAGCCGGCGTTTCCTGCGCGCGGGATGGAGCCTGTCTTCGGCGCCGAGATTCCGCAGGCGGAGAAGAGTAAGTTCGCCGACCAGGTGCGGACGCGCCCCTACGAGTATGTGGCGCAGGAGCAGATCGCGTTGTCCACTGCGCCGGTGTGGGAGAACGGTCACCTGATCCCGCGCAGTGTCGTATTGCGCACCTACGTGCTCAACACCGGCAACGGGTGGATCGCGCTTCCGGGCGGCTTGACGCGCGTTGCGGAGTCGGAAGGGCCGGTCGTTTCCATGCAGCGGGGCGGCCACAGCAAGGACGCCTGGGTGCTTTGGGACCAACCGGTCGACACGTTCAGCATGCTGCGTCCGCGCGGCGAGCCGGTGGAGCTGCGCCGGGTGGCGCCGGCGGTTCCCAGCAGCGTGGCGGACAATGTCTTCTGGCTGGGCCGCTACGTGGAGCGGGCGGAGAATATCGCGCGCATCGTGCGCTCGCTGATCCCGCGCGTACGGCGCGCCGATGAAGCGGAACTGGGCTGCCTCATCCGCATGCACAGTTGCCTGGAGTCGCGGCATAGCAAGCTGCCGAAGGCCAAGAAGAGGCAGCCGACCTTGCGGGAACTTGAGGGGGAGCTGATTTCGGTCGTGAGCAACATCAAGCGGCCGGACAGCCTCGCCGCCACGCTCGCCGAGGTGTCGCGAGTCGGCGGCAGTGTTCGGGAACGGCTGTCGGCCGACATGAACTACCTCATCAGTCAGCTTCGCGATGCGATTCAGGTGGAGCGCAGCAACCAGTTCCTCGAGTATCCGGCGACGCTGACCCGCTGCCTGGAGTTGCTGTCCGCATTCTCCGGGATGGAGCGCGAGAACATCAACCGCGGTTCCGGCTGGCTGTTCATGAGCATCGGTCGGCGCCTGGAGCGGGCGATCTACCTGACCCGTCAGTTGCGCGAAGTCACGACGCCGCTCTGCGAGCAGGACTGGTCGTTCCTGGAGTGCCTGCTGGAGGTTGCCGATAGCTCCGTCTCTTACCGTACGCGCTACTTTACGACGCTGCAGCCTCTGGCTGTGCTGGATCTGCTGATGGCGGACGGTATGAATCCCCGATCTCTGGACTTTCAGCTCGGGCACCTTGAGAGTCTCTACATGAAGCTTCCTCGACACATGCAGGACGATCTGCAGGCGATGCGGGATGCGGTAACGATGTTGCGCAGCTTCGACTTGCGGCAGATCGAATATCCGATGCCTGGCTCGGCGGCAGGGGAAGCTCATGGCTTCGACGGCCTTTTGCGGCTGGAGCGGTTCCTGCGGGAGTTGGAACAACTGCTGCCTTCATGGTCGAATAACCTATCGAGCCGGTACTTCAGCCACGCTCGCACCTTGCCGATCACCGTGGGCCAATGATCTATAAAAATGATCTATAAAATCGTTCACCGATCGACGTACAAGTACAAATACCCGGTCTCGGTCGGCAATCACGTCACGTGTCTGAAGCCGCGGTCTTCGATGCACCAGAAACTGGTGCGCATGGAACTTGACATCCAGCCGCAGCCGGCGATGTTGACCGAGCGGGTCGACTTCTTCGGGAATCGTCTCAACTTTTTCACCGTCCAGGAACTGCACAAGGAACTGATCGTCGAAGCGCGCAGCGAGGTGGTCATCCGCGAGCAGAACGCCACGGAATGGCCGCGTCCCGGGCCTGCCTGGGAAGAAGTGGTGCGGTCGCTGCCCTGGGACCACAGCCATGCGGGGCTGGATGCATACCAGTTTGCGTTCGAGTCGCCGCGCATCCGGATACGGCCGGACTTCGCGGCGTATGCGCTTGAGTCGTTTACTTCGGGCCGGCCGCTGCCGGAGGCGCTGCTCGATCTGACCAGGCGCATCTACAAGGACTTTCGTTTCGATTCCAAGGTGACCAACGTCCGGACGCCGGCCGAGGAGGTCTTCCGCAAGCGGCGCGGCGTGTGCCAGGACTTCGCGCATGTGCAGATTGCCTGTCTCCGGTCCATCAATCTGGCGGCGCGGTACGTCAGCGGCTATCTGCGGACCTTTCAGCGTCCTGGACAGCCCAGGCTGGTGGGCGCCGATGCGTCTCATGCGTGGGTTTCCGTGTACTGCCCGGGAAGCGGCTGGCTGGACGTGGACCCGACCAACGACGTAGTCCCGTCGGACGGCCATGTCACGCTCGCCTGGGGACGCGACTACGGCGACGTAAGTCCTTTGCATGGTCTGGCTTTGGGCGGCGGAGCCCACACGCTGAAGGTCGCCGTCGACATGGAGCCGATTGCGGGCGACTGAGCTCCGTTCGCAGGATTCGCAGGGATTTGGCGTTGGGTAGTATCATGTGGCTATCGAGTTGCCGGTGGAGTGCGTCTAATCCAGACCGGCGACTGTTCGTGACCTGTCCCGTGGAGATGCTCCGACCTATGCCTAAGATTCCGAAGATTCTGTTGCTCGCGGTGTCGGTTGTCCTGGTGCTCACGGTTTTCCTGGGCGTGAACTCGAACGGCGTCAGTGCTGCCTCCGACGGGCAGGATGGCGCGTATCGCCAGATCAACGTCTATACCGAGGTGCTGCGGCACATCCAGACCGACTACGTGACGGACCCGAACATCACCGAGGTGACGAACGGGGCGCTGCGTGGGCTGGCCGAGTCGCTGGACGCGGACTCGAGCTACCTGACCCCTGAGGAGTACAAGATCTACAAGGCGGACAAGGGCGGCAAGGCGCAGGCCGGAATCAACGTCTCCAAGCGGTACGGCTACGCGACCGTGGTCTCGGTGGTCCCGGCAAGTGCGGCGGACAAGGCCGGGCTGGTCGACGGCGACATTCTGGAATCGATCGAAAGTCAGGACACGCGGAACATCTCCCTGCCGATGATCCAGCGCATGCTGGAAGGCGCTCCGGGCAGCACCTTGACGGTTGGCGTCGTGGGCCACAGCGGCAAGGTGGAGCCGGACAAGATTACGATGACGCGGAGCATTACGGCTGTGCCCCCGGTTGCCGACTATCTGCCTCCGGTTCTCGACGTGCAGTACCAGAACGCTTCGATCCTGTACCTGAAGCCGGAGATTCTGGATCGCGACCACGTTGATCAGGTCGCGGCGAAGCTGAAGGGTATGCAGAAGACAGGCAACAAGAAGATTCTGCTGGATCTGCGCGACACGGCTGCGGGCGACATGGCCGAGGGGACGCGTCTGGCCAACATGCTGCTGAAGGGTGGGACCATCGCGACGCTGGAAGGGCAGAAGTTCCCCAAGCAGGTGTTTAGTGCGGACCCATCGAAGGCGATCCAGGCAACCGCTCCAGTGGTCGTGATGGTGAACCGCGGAACGGCGGGGCCGGCGGAACTGGTGGCTGCGGCGCTGCTCGACAACAAGCGCGCCGACGTGGTGGGCGAGAAGACGTTTGGCGAAGGCGCTCAGCAGAAGACGTTTGAGCTGCCGGATGGCGCGGCGCTGATCCTGTCGGTGGCGAAGTATGAGTCACCTTCGGGCAAGAAGCTGCAGGACGACGGCGTGACGCCGAGCGTGCTACTGGCTTCGGGCGCGGACGACGCCACGGGCGTGGACGAAGAGGCTCCAGCGGAGACCGCGACTCCCGCGCCGGTGAAGAAGCCGGACGTTCCGGTGGTGGATCAGCAACTGACCAAGGCATTGGACCTCCTCAAGGGCAAAGCGGCTTAAGAGCAGTGGTAAGTGATCAGTGGTAAGTGGTCAGTTGACTGCGCGACTGGCATGGTTCGCCATGCTATTGTGAAGGGGTCGTGCCCAGTCTATTCAGCGATGAGCGAGAGTCTCCGGAGCAGGTGAAACTGCCGTGGTGGCGGCGGATCTTTGGCAGCCGCTTGAACGGGATGGATGTGCTGCATGGCCCGTCGTATCCGACGCGGCGGATTGCGGTGCGGGCAACCTTCCTGGTGCTGCTGGGGTTGTCCTCCTTGTTTGGGGTAATGTGCGGGTTGATGCTGGTGTATTCGATTGACCTGCCGCAGATGGACGACCTGGTTCGCTACCGGCCGAACACGACGACGGAACTGCTGGACATTCACGGCAAAGAGATTGGCTCCTTCGCGCTGGAGCGACGGGTTGTGCTGCCGTATACGGAGTTTCCTCCGGTGCTGCGGCAGGCGCTGATTTCAATCGAGGACAAGACGTTTGAACGGAACTGGGGCGTCAACCTGGTGCGCGCGGTGGGCGCGGCGTGGCGCGACCTGCACTCGCGCAGCCGGGCGCAGGGCTCGTCGACGCTGACCATGCAGTTGGCACGCAACCTATTCCTGTCGAACGAGAAGACATATGGGCGGAAGATCCAGGAGATCCTGCTCGCGATGCAGATTGAGCGGGTGTTCACCAAGGACCAGATCTTCCAGATGTACGCGAACCAGATCTACCTGGGGCACGGGACGTACGGGTTCGAGGCTGCGTCGGAGTACTACTTCAGCAAGCACGCGAAGGACCTGACGCTGACCGAGGCCGCGCTGCTGGCGGCGCTGCCGAAGGGCGCGGAATACTACTCGCCGGTGAATCATCCGGACCGGGCGCTGAAGCGGCGCAACCTGGTGCTGAGCGAGATGCGCCAGGACGGCAAGATCACGCGCGAGCAGGAGGAGGCGGCCGCAGTAGCGCCGCTGGGGCTGAACATTGAGCCTGCGCCGAACTCGCTGGCGCCGTACTTCGTGGAAGAGGTGCGGAAGCAGTTGGAGAAGGAGTACGGCGCCGAAGAGGTGCATGGCGCGGGGCTGCGCGTGTACACGACGCTCGATCTTGACCTGCAGGTGGTGGCCAACAAAGCGATTCTCGACGGCACCGCGGCCTATGAACGCCGCCATGGATGGAAGGGGCATCTGTACAACGTTGCTGCCGCCGGGATCGATCTGGAGAAGTACCAGCATCCGGACTGGAACCAGGCGATCGCGAAGGGCGGGTATTATCACGCGCTGGTGATGGAGGTGTCGCCGGCGCGGGTGATGGTGAAGATCGGGCCGCAGCGGGCGATGATGACGCCGGCGGAGTGGAAGTGGACGCAGCAGACGTCCGGGGACAGCTTTTTGACCGTCGGCGACGTGGTTTACGTGCAACTGGATAGCAGCTCGGCGGATGGGATCATGCGCGCTGAGTTGCAGCAGGATTCGGGCGCGCAGGCGTCGATGATGGCGGTGGACAACTCGAACGGCGAGGTGCTGGCGATGGTGGGCGGGCGCGATTTTGCGCTGAGCCAGTTCAACCGGGCGACGCAGTCGGAGCGGGAGGTTGGATCGTCGTTCAAGCCGTATGTGTATACGACCGCGGTGGAGGCAGGGGCGAAGCCGACCGACCTGATTGTGGACGGGCCGGTGAGCTTCTATACGCCGAACGGGCCGTATACGCCGCACAACTACGAGGGCGACTACAAGGGCACGATAACGCTGCTGAATGCGTTCGCCGAGTCGCGGAACATTCCCGCGCTGAAGCTGGCCGATCACGTGGGCATTCGCAAGGTGATCGAGACCGCGCATCGGTTTGGCGTGACGAGCAATATTCCGGCCTTTCTTCCGGTGGCGATTGGGGCGGCTGATCTGTCGCTGTATGAGCAGGTGCAGTCGTACAGCGTGTTTCCCAACGACGGGATACGCATTGAGCCGCATTACATCCGCAAGGTGACGCAGGCGGACGGGCTACCGCTGGATGAGCCGCCGGCCACGGTGAACGAGGTGATCTCGGTGGAGACGGCGCGCACCATGATGCAGTTTCTGCAGGCAGTGACGCGCATGGGGACGGGCGCGGCGGCAGCGCAGTTGAAGCATCCGCTGGGCGGCAAGACCGGGACGACCAACGACTTTACCGATGCGTGGTTCATCGGGTTCTCCCCTTCGGTGACCTGCGGGACGTGGATTGGGTTCGACGATCGGCAGTCGCTGGGCAACAAAGAGACCGGCGCGAAGGCGGCGCTGCCGATGTGGATGGACTTCATGCGGGCGGCGATTGCGAACAAGCCGAACGAGACGTTCCCGGAGGGGAATGCTCCGATGAAGGAGCTGGAGGTGCCGCTGACGCCTCCGGACGCGTCCGTGGTGAAGCAGATTCCGAAGCCGGCACCGGAGGAAACGGACCCGGATACGGCTGAGCCGGAGGCTCCGAAAGCGGTTGCGCCTGCGCCGGCTCCGACGGGTGGATCACCCCCACAGTAGGGCCCCCCCTCTTATCATTTTGATCAAAGTCCAGAAAACATTGGGTTGGAAATTGGTATATACTAAGTAATACTGAAGACAAGGGACTTGCGGGTTGGTATATACCGGCCATTGTTTGCGGCTGAGGGCCGATTGAGCAGCGAAAGGCACGACCTCACGATCAAAGATTGTCAAGATTTCCCCACCCGGGTAACAGAGCCAGACCGATGGCCGCGCTTCTGTTCTCTCCTATTTCTATATCGTGCGTGTCAAGTGCCGGACGCAACCAGGATGCAACGTTATGCCGCTGGTCGCCTCATGGGCTCAGCTGAAGCAGCCACGTTCCGCAAGGTAAGACGAATTGCAGACGTGGACCTCGTCTTTCTCTGGCAGTTCGGCCTTAGCCTCGGAGCAGATGGCGGCCGCAACGCAAGTCAGGCAAATCGAGTTGTATGACGCGACCTTGTCTCGCAGAGGTCGATAAAGGGTTGCATTGTCTGCCATCTCGCCTCCAACGGTGCGGGCATCCTAAGCAACCGATGTGTCTTGTCGCATGTAATGATGGTTATCGCTCGAACGTGAAAACCTCTTGCCCGGCCCAGGAGTCACTTGCCGCTCGCCGCGAGGTCCGGACAGATAAGCTGTTGGTGATGTTGCTGTCTTGACTAACACGCTTCTTATACCTCTGAGCAAGTTGTCCGGGTGCCCATCGAACGTTGCATCAACGAAAGAATCATCGTGACCATCTTCTGACGCAAATGTTTCTGACGCAATTGAGACTACTGGGATGCGCGAGCCTGATATTCGAATCAAGCTGGTAATCCGGTCTCTATCCTTCCTTGGAAGGGAGTTGTCCAGAAGCACAAGGTCAAAATCGCCGTTCAGAAACTGATTAGCTGCCTCTTTTAGTGAAAGAGCTGAGACAACGATATATCCAGCCGATTGCAGGAGCGAGTTTCGAATCCCGAGAGACAATGAATCCAGCCCGCTTCGTGCTTTTTCCTGTGAAAGGTCTGGTAGAGGTTGCGGCCTGTCTTCCGCCGCAAATCCGGGTTAGTACTCACTCTAAGGTGGCTTTTGCTGCACAGAAGTGTCAGTCCGGTTTCTGACATTTGGAAAGTATTTCTGCAGATTTAATAGTCATATCTATTCCCAGCGTCGCCTTCCTCCCTAAACGTGATACCGCTCGACTCCGGCTTCAAATCTGACTGAGCAAACGCCCTTAAGCGTCTAGTCCTGCTCGATTTCGAGGAAGCTATCAAGATGGTTCCTCACGACTCGATAGCATTCGCAGGCGCGGTTTTCAAGACCAGGACGATCTAAGATTACGACCTTCCCCCGGCTGTACTTGATGAGACCATCCCTCTGGAGAGCTTCTGCGGCAAGACTGACACTAGGTCGAGGGTTGCCCAGCATATGCCCCAGATATTCCTGAGTGAGAGGAAGAGTAGCCGATTCGAAGCGGTCCGCGCAGAGTAGTAGCCATCGGGAAAGCCGCTGGGAAATCTCATGGTGGGAGTTGCAACCTGCTGATTGGCAAGTCTGGACGAGTTCCGCCTGGATGAAGCGCAATACGAGATCGTGAAACCTTCCGAATCGAGAGTACTCGCTGACCGCTAACGCCATGGGGCAAGCGAGTCCGTATCCCCCAATCTGCATATAGACCTTGTTGAGACTGCGGCGGGTGCCGATAAGGGCCGACGCTCCCATGACGGACTCTACCCCAAACAATCCGACTTCTACCTGAAAGCCGTCCTGGAAGGTGGTCGTCATAGATCCCACCCCGTCCTCAATGAAAATGAGTTTGCGGGTTGGTTCGCCGGGAACTTCGATCTCCGTGCCGCTAGGCAAGTTGACCTGCTTGAGTTCAAGACGTTGAATCACGTCGGAATCGAGACGCTGCAGGATCTTGTTTTTAAAGAGATTTGTATTCATGGCCGCTGCTCCCCTACGAAGTCCGAGTACGAGACAATGCAGAGCAATCGGCTTTATGTCGCCCAGGCGTTTGCCCTGCCGGAGCGTGTTGGGAGGCGGAGGCACCCGGACGCGATGTCAACGAGAAGCTGCCGCTTGAGTCGGAGAGGAGTGTGCGACCTGGCCCGCGACCGGTTGCACACCGCCCAAAAGAACTACCGGTCCGAGGATCGTCGCTCACACGCACAGATCGTTGCGACTCGACGCCAATGGAGACTATGGCGGAACTATAGCTTAATCGTATGAGCAGTTGACTGTATGTGATCGGGGTCACGTTGATGTAGCGCGGACGAAGTCAGTCCGGAATTCCTGTATGTCTCATTGGTGAAGTAGGGCACGGCCACGAATCAAGTAGCGGTCAGTTTCCGGTGCCCATCGCTTGGCGTCGAACTTCCTGAAATTACGGGGTTTGACCAAGTTCAAGTTTCCCGCGCACGGCTTCGGCAGCGGATCAAACTCCGGACAGTCGGGTCTTCGATCCAATGACCCAATCAGCAGCGGCATCATGTTGCGCTGAGTGGCGGCATTCTGTTGCACGGGGATGGCATAGCGCTGCACTGGGTGGCGGAATTGATGGTATTCAGCATCAAGCGCCCGCACCGCCTACCGCGGGTCGCCTAACCCGGTGGCAGAGGGTGAAGTAGCGGCGGGCCTGGGTGACGTCGCGGGCGATCTGGTCGCGGAGGTGCCGGGTGGTGGGGAAGGGGCGCTCGGCGCGGAGGCGGCGGAGGAAGGTGAGGCGGAGCGGGGTGTCTTCGGCCAGGTCGATGGGGTGGAAGTTGAGAAGGTGGGATTCGACGGCGAAGGAGTCGGAACCGAAGGTGGGCCGGTTGCCGACGTTGGTGACGGACTCGAAGACCTCCTGCCCGATGGCGAGGGTGGTGATGTAGACACCGTGCGCGGGGAGGAGTTCGGGGTAGGGTGCGAGGTTGATGGTGGGGACGGCGTATTTGGTGCCGTAGCCGCGGCCTGGGGCTGGCGTGCTGTCGACGGAGAAGGGGCGGCCGAGGAGGGCGCGGGCGTGGCTGACGTCTCCGGCGGCCAGGAGGGTGCGGATGCGGCTGGAGGAGACGGGAGCTCCGCGCACGATGCGGGGCGCATAGACGACCACCGCAAAGCCAAGTTCGTGGCCCAGGGATTCGAGGCCGGTGATGCTGTTTTCGGTGGCGGGGCGGTTAGGCGGGCGGTAGCCGAAGTTGAAGTTTTCGCCTTCGTGGACTTCGGTGACGTGGACCGCATTTACGAGGATGTCGGCGGCGAAGTCGCGGGGGTGCATGCGGCGGAGTTCGTCAGTGAAGGGAAGCACTAGGGTGGCGTCGATGCCGGTGGCGGCGAGGAGTTCGAGCTTGCGGGGGAGCGGGGTGA
>OBLU010000499.1_pt1 | contig 37154 bp, 22 predicted proteins | sample 1518681 | NCBI WGS metagenome assembly OBLU01 (sample SAMEA3539304, study PRJEB22396) | soil metagenome | biome: tundra; feature: field; material: soil | place: USA | collected 2010-05 | depth 0.15 m
AGACGTTGCGTATCAGCCGGACGAGATTGGCTCCGGAAAGTGGTGGGCCACATAAACCGAGATCGCGACATCCGCCCGTGGGAGAGAATAAGCGCGACTATGTTTTTCTGGGTTCTACGAGGCTGCGGCCAGGCGTCTGAGAACGTCCTTCAGGTCCTGCGCCAGGACCCTCAGGAAAAGAACCTGCGCGCTTTGTAGGAAGAAGTGCCCGCCGGGAAACATTCGAAGGGAAAAGGACTTGGCCGTTTGTGCCCGCCACGCCGACAGCTCATCGCGGCTGACTTTAGCGTCGTTGTTTCCGCCGAACACGGTAATGGAGCAGTCAAGCGGCGGTTCTACCGCATAAGAGTAGCTCCCGCAGATGGCGAAGTCGGCGCGGAGAACAGGCGTGAGCAGTTCCATCAATTCGGCATCCCGCAGTACCGCCTCCGGCGTGCCGCCAAACTCACGCAGTTTGGCACGGAACTCGGCGTCGGGCATCTCGTGAATTGCCGCGTGCGGATCCTTGAGATGCGGGGCGCGGTAACTGCAAACAGTCAGGTGGACTGGTCCCGGGATCCGCCGCCTGCGCAGTTGGCGGGCCAATTCAAAACTGATGAGCGCGCCCATGCTGTGTCCGAAAAACGCACAGGGCAGGTCAGGATAAGATGCGATCACCGGCGCGAGAACCTCCAAGAGCGGCGACAGTTCATAGAAAAGAGGTTCGCTTTGGTTGGAGTCGCGCCCGGGAAGATGAATCGAGCACAACTCGATTTCACGGCGAACTTCCAGCGGAAACTGATCTATCCAGGTTCCGTAAGCCGACATGCCGCCGGCGTACGGGAAGCAAAACAGGCGGAGGCGAGCTCTGGGGTTGGGTCTGGAACACCTCACCCAGTTCATTGAAAGGCGGACGCTTTCACTGGTTATCCCGAGACATTTGCCCGGCCTTTCTGTCGCGCAAGCGGCAGGATTGCAGTCCGATTAATTAAGGATCCAGCAAACATTGTGTTTACTGGGCCGACTCGTCATACTCCACGATCCCGAAAGCGTTGCCCTCCGGATCGTGGCAATATTGAACGTACCCCACGCCCGGGATCGGAATCTTCGGCGCGAGAACCTTACCCCCGGCCCCGACAATCTTCATCGCGAAGTCATTGAGAGACGGCACTTCGATCGTGTTGACCGTGGAATTCCATTCGTCGAAGCGCCTCCCCAGACCTCCCGCGATGCCCGAATCTTCTTCGTCACCGGTCGTGATATGCCAATAATCTGAACCATCCTCCGACTTCTCAATCTTCCAGTCGAAAACTTTAGAATAAAAGCTGACAGCGCCTTCTAGGTCATCCGCGCCGATCTCAAAATAAGTCACGTTTCGCATGTTTTGGAGCCGGCAAACGCCGATGGAGCACATATTATACCGGAGAATCGAATCGCTGTCAAGGGGATTTTTGATGTTTCCTTGCATTTTGGATGCCCGGGCCAACGCGCCTACTTTCGACTATTTGTTTTGTGCCAACCGCAACTTTCTGCTTTACAACGAGTGCAAGTTGGATTAGTCTTAACAAGAAGCGACTGCGACGGCCCTTGCAGCCAGGGGGTTTGGGTGAACTGCTGCAAATGGGACTTGTCGGAGCGAGGAGATCCGGTTGCTAATCAAGGTCATGAGAACTAAAATCCACCGGGCGGTCGTAACGCGGGCCGACCTCAATTACCAAGGCAGCATCGCGATCGATGAAGCCCTGCTAGAGGAAGCCGGGATTTATCCGTTCGAAGCGGTTCAAGTCTGGAATATCAATAATGGCTGCCGGCTGGAGACATATGCGCTGCCCTCTCCGCGCGACTCCGGCGAGATTTGCCTGAATGGCGCCGCGGCGCGCCTGGCGCAATGCGGCGACTTGGTGATCATCACGAGCTTTGGCTGGTTGGTTGAAGAGGACGCCAGGCGCCACAGCGGTCGCGTCGTATTGGTCGACAATCAGAACCGTGTGATAGACCACCAGCAATGAACCCAGCGTGTACATCAGATCCCAATCTTTCGGGACGCGTCTACGTCTTCCCCGCATCGTATGCGCAACGGGGCCTCTGGTTTCTTGACCAGTTGGCACCCGGAAGTTCGTTGTACAACCTGCACACCGGGATGCGCTTTCGGTCAGCTCTGGATGTGACCGTGCTTGAGCAGAGCATGAATGAAATCGTACGGCGTCACGAATCCCTGCGAACCAGTTTCAAAGCCGTGGATGGTGAACCGGCGCAGGTAGTGGCGTCATTTCTGAATCCGGGATTGCCGGTCACAGACCTGCGGTATCTGGCGGAACCCGAGCGGGAGAGTGCGGCACTGCGGATCGCCGCTGACGAAGCGCAAAGGCCGTTCGAGCTGTCTGATTGGCCCCTTTTGCGGACCCACTTACTCAGGATGGGCGACGAAGACCATATCTTCCTCCTGACTATACATCACATCGTCTGCGACTTCTGGTCTCTGGAGGTGTTCAATCAGGAACTCTCGGCGCTCTACGAGGCGTTTCGCGCGGGTCAGCCGTCGCCGCTTCCGGAACTTCCCATCCAGTATGCCGATTTTGCCGAGTGGGAATGGCAGTGGTTGCAGGGGCCCGTTGGAGAAGCTCATCTGGACTACTGGAAACGGCAGCTGGTGGATCTGCCGGCGCTGCGGCTGCCAACGGATATGCCCCGGCCCAGAGTTTCGCGCTTCTCCGGAGCCGCGCACGAGTTTTGGCTGCCGGAATCGCTGTACCGGGGGCTGGTGCGCCTTAGCCGTATGGAGAAGGCCACTCTGTTTATGAGCATGCTGGCCGCCTTTCAGACTTTGCTTCATCGATACACCGGCCAGGATGACATTGCAGTGGGAACGCCCGTTGCAAACCGCAACCGCGCCGAGGTTGAAAGTCTGATCGGATTCTTCGTGAATTCTCTCGTGTTGCGGACGGATTTCTCCGGCAACCCTAGTTTTCGGGAGCTGCTGGCGCGAGTGCGGGATGTTGTGCTGGATGCCTTCGCGCACCAGGATCTGCCGTTCGAAAAACTGGTACATGAGCTTAATCCGGAGCGCGGCGCCGGTCACAATCCTCTTTTTCAAGTGCACTTCCAGGTGTTCAGCGACCTGGGGCCTATTGAAATTGGGCCTACTGAAAGCGAAGGCACGCTCGCCGGGGAGTTCATTGCGGCCGAGGTGGAGACGGCAAAGTTCGATCTGGCCCTGGATCTCTGGGAACACCAGGACGGTATCTGGGCCCATCTTGAGTACAGTACGGAGCTCTTCAGCGCGGAAACCATAGCGCGGATGGAGCGACACTTTTGCACGCTGCTGGAAGGAATCGTGGCCGATCCCGACCAGCATCTTTCCGATCTGCCACTGCTCTGCAAGGACGAGCGTCAGCGTGTGCTCGTGGACTGGAATGATACCGAGATCGATTATCAGGGGGGCAAGTGTCTTCACGAGCTTTTTGAAGCGCAGGCGGAGCGGACCCCAGAAGCAATCGCGCTGGTGTTTCGCAATGAGCAGGTGACGTATCGCGCCCTGAATCGCCGGGCGAATCAGCTTGCCCGCTATTTGCAGTCACTCGGTGTGGGACCGGATGCCCAGGTGGCCATCTGCGTAGAACGCTCCATCGAGATGATCGTTGGTTTACTGGGCATCCTAAAGGCCGGCGGAGCGTACCTGCCGCTGGATCCGTCCGACCCTCGCGAGCGGCTACTCACCCTAATGGAAGATGCGCGGCCGCAGGTGCTTTTGACGCAAAAGCGGTTCTTCGAACGTATCCCGTCCATCCCGGCGGAATGCTTCTGCCTCGACACGGACTGGCACAAGGTCGCGTGCTGCGGTGACCTGAATCCGGCCACTGACGCGAACCCCTTGAACCTAGCGTACGTCATCTACACGTCCGGGTCCAGCGGCGCCCCCAAGGGAGTCATGGTCCAGTCCCAGGCGGTCTCCAACCACTTGCTTTGGATGCAGTCGGCTTTCCCGCTATCCGGCGAGGATCGGGTTCTGCAGAAGTACCCTTTCAATTTCGACGCCTCGGTATGTGAAATCTTCGGTCCACTCGTGGCTGGCGCCAGACTAATCATCGCCGAACCGTCGGACCATTGGGACGTCTCGCAATTTGTCCACCTTCTGGCGGAACACCACATAACAGTTCTCGATGTTCTGCCCTCGATGCTTGGAGCACTGCTAGAAGAGGACGGATTCGTGGCGTGTCGTTCTCTGAGGCGGGTTATCTGCGGCGGCGAAGTACTAACGCCAGAGTTGAGAGATCGCTTCTTTGACCTGATGGGCGCCGAGCTCCATAACATCTACGGGCCGACCGAGGCGACAATCGGGGCCACGTCCTTCACCTGTCTGCCAAAACACACCGGGCAAAGCGTTCCGATCGGCCGTCCGATCGCTAATATGCAGGTCTATATCCTGGACCGCTGGTTGAATCCCATGCCCATCGGAGTTCCCGGCGAACTCTGCGTTGGCGGATCCGGAGTTGCCCGCGGTTATCTGAATCGGCGGGACCTGACATCCGAGAAGTTCATTCACAATCCCTTCTCAAGAGAACCCAACGCCCGCCTGTACAAGACGGGCGACCTAGCGCGATACCTGCCCGACGGGAACCTTGAATACCTTGGCCGCATCGACCAGCAGGTCAAGGTGCGGGGTCATCGCGTCGAATTGGGCGAGATTGAGAGCACGCTTGCCCGGCACTCTTTGGTCGAGGCGTGCGTTGTCCTGCCCCTTGAGGACGAGTCCGGCCACACGAGGCTAGCAGCCTACATAGTTCCCGTCCCGGATCAACCGGAGTTATGGCCTTCAGTGGGCGAATACGACGTCTATGACGAACTCCTCTACTATGCAATGACCCACGACGAAATCCGGAACCGTTCCTATCAGGCCGCTATCAACCGAGCCGTCAAAGGGAAGGTCGTATTGGACATCGGAGCCGGTGCCGACGCTGTGTTGTCGCGATTCTGCATAGAGGGCGGAGCGGAACGAGTGTACGCCATTGAGCTTCGAGAAGACGCTTGGTGCCACGCCGCGGAACTGGTTGAAAATCTCGGACTGACTAACCGGATAATTCTGATTAACGCGGACTCAACCCTAGTTCAGTTACCCGAGAAAGTGGACGTGTGTGTTTCTGAAATCCTTGGGACCATCGGTTCGTCGGAAGGCGCGGTGTCGATCCTGAACGACGCTCGCCGGTTCCTCAAGAAAGACGGAATCATGATTCCACGAAGGTGCATCACGCGGTTCGCCGCAGTCTCACTGCCCGAGAAACTGGCGGAGTCTCTCCGGCTCACTGAACTCCCGGGTGTTTACGTTCAACAGGTATTCAAGAAATTCGGATACCCTTTCGACTTGCGCATGTGCATAAAGAACTTCCCGCAGGGGAGTATGCTGTCGCAGGCGCAGGTTTTCGAAGACCTCGACTTTACCGGCTTTGTCCGGCCCGAGCACGAGGCTGATGTGAGGTTGACGATCGATCGGAAATCCAGGCTGGATGGTTTCCTGCTCTGGCTGTATCTCTATCCTGGGCTGGATGAACCGGTCGATTCGCTAAACAGCAGGCTCAGTTGGTTGCCAGTTTTCTTTCCCGCATTCTACCCGGGCGTGGAAGTCTCGCCAGGCGATGTCATTGAAGCGAGGTGCTCCCGTCGGCTGGGCCCGGATGGACCGATGCCGGATTACGCCATCAGCGGGATCCTTATCAGGAAGCACGGCGAGCCGGTGACCTTTGCTTTCAGTTCCCCGTACCGCACAAACATTTTCAGACAAAACCCGTTTTACGCATCGCTTTTTGCCGGAATGGACGGAAATCCGCTGGGTGCACACCCAGGAGATGGGCAACTTTCCACGAGAGGAAGCGGCAACGGGCACATGCCAGTACGCCCGGCCGAGGAGCCGGCGGGGGGGCTGGTGCCCACGTTGCGCCGCTTCCTGCAGGAAAACCTGCCGGAGTACATGATTCCCTCGTCGTTTGTTGTGTTGGGTGAATTGCCGCGGACGCCGAGTGGGAAGCTCGATCGCCGCACCCTGCCGGCTCCCGGCCAAAGGAGGCCGGACCTGCCGGAGGCGTATCTGGCGCCAAGGAACGAGAGGGAAGAGGTGTTGGCGGAAATATGGCGCGAGCTCTTGGGCCTCGAGCGCATTGGCATCCACGACAACTTTTTTGAGCTCGGAGGAGACTCCATCCTGAGCATTCAGATTATCGCCCGAGCGAATCAGGCAGGCCTCCGACTCCGGCCGGCGCAGTTGTTCCAATACCAAACGATCGCCGAGATTGCGGCGGTTGCCGGTTCGGCGCCAGCCATCAAGGCCGAGCAAGGCACGGTGATAGGCAATGTTCCTCTCACACCCGTACAACACTGGTTCTTCGAACAAAATTTTGACGATCCGCACCATTATAACCAGTCGGTCTTGATTCTAGTACCGCGGTCCGTGGACGTCAGCAACTTAAGCGTGGTCCTGAACCGCGTAGTTGCGCACCACGATGCGCTTCGACTAAGATTTACGCCTACGGAATCGGGCTGGCAGCAAACCTTTGCTCCTGCAGTTGACGTCGTGACGCTTGCACGCCTCGATTTGTCTGCGTTATCGGAGGCAGAACGGAATGCGGCTTTTGAGAAAGCGGCAGCCGAACAGCAGTCAAGTTTAGATCTTTCGGCCGGGCCGCTCTTGCGGGCTTCGCTGATTGACGTTGGCGACTCAAACGCAACCTACCTGCTGCTGGTGATCCACCACCTTGTTGTCGATAGCGTGTCCTGGCGGATTCTGTTGGACGATCTCTGGACGGCCTATGACCAACTGATGGAGGGCGTTGAAATTCAGCTACCAGCCAAGACCACGTCCTTTCAACTCTGGGCCCGCAGATTATTGGAATATGCCCGGTCCCCTGAGTTGGAACAAGAAACAGCCTATTGGCTGTTGCTATCTCAGGCCACGGGCAGTCGCGTACCTCGGGATTTTCTGGAAGGCAAAAACACAGCCGCAACAATCGGCAGAATTGTGGTGACGCTTAGCGCGGATGAGACACAGGTTCTGCTGCGAGATATTCCCAAGGTCTTTCACACCGAAATTAACGATGTACTTCTGACGGCGCTTGTTCAGGCGTTTGCGCATTGGACCGGAAAGGACTCGCTGTTGATCGATCTGGAAGGACATGGTAGAGAGGCTATCATCGAGGATGTGGATCTTTCGCGCACAGTCGGCTGGTTTACTTCGATTTTTCCTGTTCGTCTGGAGCTAGGGCGCGCCGCTAATCCAGGCGAGGCCCTGATCTCAATCAAAGAGCAGCTTCGCCGGATTCCACACCGAGGCATCGGCTATGGCTTGCTACGCTATCTGAGCGAGAATGCGGAATTAAGACATGCACTAAAGAGCCTTCCTGAGCCCGAGGTGGTTTTCAATTATTTGGGTCAGTTTCTTCCGAGCGAATCCGAGACCTCGTACTGGACTCGGCTGATGGAGATGACGGGGCCGAACCTTAGTCCACGCGGTAACCGGCCAAACTTGTTGGAAATTGACGGGAGCGTCACAGAGGGGCGCCTCGAAATGGTCTGGACATACAGCGAGGACGTACATCGGCGATGCTCGATCGAGAAACTCACTGTACAATTCATGGAGGCACTGCGGACTCTAATTAGTTATTGCAGCCGGCCAGATGTGGGCAGTTATACGCCATCTGACTTTTCAAGGGCTAGGCTGAGCCAAAAGGACCTTGACAAATTAATCGCCAAGTTACAATGATTATGTGACTTGAGCCTTACATACTGATATGTCAACGCAGGACATCGAAGATATTTACGAGCTGTCACCTCTGCAAGAGGGCATGCTGTTCCATAGCCTATATGATCCAGCGGCAAGTGTCTACATCGAGCAGGAGAGCTATCCACTTTTTCAAACGATCGACGTCCCTATTTTCGTCCGAGCATGGCATCAGGTGTTAGCGCGTCATGCCGTGTTGCGTTCTTCTTTTCACTGGGAAGGTATTCAGAAGCCCGTACAGGTCGTCCACCGGCAGGTGCAATTGCCGGTGGATGTGCAAGATTGGCAACTGATGACGCTGAGCGAGCAGGAAGAGCGTCTCGACGCTTACCTTAGATCGGCTCGGGAGCGAGGTTTCGAGCTGTCCAAGGCGCCACTGATTCATGTGGCTATACTTAGGCGTGGGGAAGAATTTTTCCAGTTCGTCCTCACCTTCCATCACATTCTCCTCGATGGGTGGAGTGGTCGCATCGTAACCGACGATGTCTGGGCGTTGTACGAGGCGTACAGCCAGGGCACAGAACCGCAGCTCGCTCCGGCCCGCCCCTACGGGGACTTCATCGCGTGGTTGCAACGGCAGGACCTCGGGAAGGCTGAGGTCTTTTGGCGGCGAGTGCTCAAGGGATTCGTTTCGCCAACGCGTTTCGGAATCGATCGCCGCGCGGGAGAAGAATTGGAGTCTGACGTGCTTGAGGGTGAGGAGCGATTCCGTTTGTCCAAGCAGACCACTTCTGGATTATTGCGCTTTGCTCGCGAGAATCGGTTGACCCTTAGCACCGTTATACAGGGGATTTGGGCCATCATCCTAAGCCGATACAGCGGAGACACGGATGTGCTCTTCGGAACCGTAGTTTCGGGCCGCCCTACGGCACTTTCCGGTGTGGAATCCATGGTCGGACTCTTCATCAACACGCTCCCGCTCAGGGCGACAATAGCATCCGATACTTTTCCCGTTCCATGGCTGAAGGATCTCCAAGGCCGGCAACTCGAAGCCCGTGAATACGATTACAGCCCCCTTGTTCGAATCCAGGGTTGGAGCGAGGTACCCCCTGGAGCTCCTCTGTTCGAGAGTGTCGTCATTTTCGCAAATTATCCGTCCTCGGGCTCTCTCGACCAAGAAGACGATCGGGAATCTGAGGGCTTTCGGTATTTTGCGAAGACTAACTATCCCTTAAATCTTCTGGTCGTGCCGGGCTCAAGACTGGAACTGAGGATCTTGTACAATCGACAGCGATTTGACGATGCCTCGATCACCCGAATGCTAGGTCACTTTTCGGTGTTACTTGAGGAGCTCGTCACTAATCCCGATCGTCGCCTGGCCGAGCTACCGCTGTTGACCAGAGCAGAGCACCAACAACTGCTCATTGATTGGAATGCAACCGAAGCCGAGTACCCCAGGAATGCGTGCATCCACGAGCTCTTTGAGGCGCAGGTCGCTCGCAGCCCGGAGGCCATCGCGTTGGCGTGTGAAGACAAGGAACTGAGCTATGGTGAGCTGAACCGTCGCGCCAACCAACTCGGGCGTTACCTTTGCTCGCTGGGCGTAAGACCTGAGATGCGGGTCGGTGTTTGCATGGACCGCTCCATAGAAATGGTTGTGGGACTGTTGGCCACACTCAAGGCGGGTGGGGCGTATGTACCTCTGGACCTCGCCTGGCCAAAGGAGCGATTGGCCTTCGTGGTCAATGACGCATCGCTTGACATATTGCTGACGCAGGAGCCGTTGTGCGAGCGACTGCCGGAGAACGGGGTGCGATTTGTGTGTCTCGACCGCTGGAGCGCGGCCGGTGACGAGAGCGAGGGAAATTTGGCAATTCGGGTCACGCCGGACAACCTGGCGTATGTGATCTACACTTCGGGATCCACGGGCAGACCCAAGGGCGTATTGGGATTGCATCGCGGCGCCGTAAATCGTTTCGTGTGGATGTGGAAGACTTATCCCTTCGCCGCGGAAGAGGTCTGCTGCGCGCGGACCTCGTTGAGCTTTGTGGACTCGGTCTGGGAGGTTTTTGGACCCATGCTGTGCGGCATCCCAACGGTCATGGTTCCCGACGATAAGGTCAAGGATATCTCTCGACTGGTCACAACGCTGGCCGATTGTCACGTCACTCGGCTTGTTCTTGTGCCGTCTTTGCTACGTGCGATGCTGGAGAGTTCCGATAATCTTGGAAAGAGACTGCCGGAACTGAAATATTGGGTAACGAGCGGCGAAGCGCTGGCAGCGGACCTTGAGCAACGATTCCGAGAGAGCGTGCCTCACGGCATCCTCATTAACCTGTATGGCTCGTCTGAGGTGGCTGGTGACGTAACGTGCTTCGACACGAGGAACAGCGTGTCACGCCAAAGTGTCCCCATTGGCCGTCCGATCAGCAATACCCGGATTTATATCGTCGACCGCCACCTGCAGCCGGTTCCCATTGGTGTTCCCGGTGAGCTACTCGTCGGCGGCGACGGGTTGGCGCGCGGCTACCACAATCTACGCGAATTGACAGCGGAAAAATTCATCCGCAGCCCTTTCTTCAGCGAACAGGGCGCGCGCATTTACAGGACCGGCGACCTGGCCCGATACCTGCCAGATGGTAACATCCAGTTTCTTGGCCGCTGTGACAACCAAGTCAAGATTCGAGGCCACAGAATTGAACTTGGGGAGATCGAGTCCACGCTTGTTCAACATGAGGCTGTGCGAGAGGCGGCAGTGGCTGCTCATGAGGATGCCTCTGGAGACAAGAGGCTGGTGGCCTACGCTGTTTACAAACCGGAGCATGTTGTCCGCGACGGTCTCCAGGCCTGGGAAAATGGGGGGGCTGAGCAGGTTCTGCAGTGGAAGACGGTTTGGGATCACGCCTACGGCGAGGGGTCTCCCGCGAGCGATCCCACGTTCAACATCAGTGGCTGGAATAGCGCCTATACTGGCCTCCCTATCTCCCCTGATGAGATGCAGGAGTGGGTGGAACAGACCGTCGAGAGGATTTGCCGGCTAGGGCCGCGCCGGGTTTTGGAAATTGGTTGTGGGAGCGGGTTACTGCTGTTTCGTATTGCGCCTCATTGTGATCGTTACTGCGGTACGGATCTTTCCCCCGTGGCCTTGCGATACGTCGAGCAGCAACTAGAGAAGATTTGTCTACCCCAAGTGAGTTTGTCGCAGCGTGCGGCGGAGGACTTAGCTGGCTTTCAAGCGGAGAGCTTCGACACGGTAGTGCTCAACTCGGTCGTACAATATTTTCCCGATGTCAATTACCTTTTGGAGGTCTTGCAGGGCGCGCTGCGCTTATTACGTCCGGATGGTGCTGTCTTCGTGGGCGACGTCCGCAGTCTGCCGCTGCTGAGGGCATACCATGCCTCGGTAGAAGTGTTCCGGGCGCCCGCCCAGCTCTCTCTTGATCAGTTAAGGCAACGCGTGGAGGAACGGATACAAGAGGAAGAGGAACTGGTCATCGACCCGGCATTTTTCCTTCTGCTCCAGGAGCGCACCGCGCAAATTGCCCGCGTTCATGTGCAGCCCAAACGTGGTCGTTACTGCAACGAAATGACCCGCTACCGCTATGACGTGACGCTCGAAACAGGCTCTAGATCCCCTGGGATCTCCGATCCTGCCTGGTTCGACTGGCGGAAGGAACACCTCAACCGGCACGCAATCCGCCAGATCCTGAGAGAAACTGCCCCCGAGTCTTTTGGTGTCAGGCGCGTCCCGAATGTCCACCTGGCTCAAGACGTCCAGGCCGTCGAACTACTTACCAACTCCAATGGCCTACGAACCGTTGATGACCTTAGGGGTGCTCTGAGTTCGACACAGGAAGATGGCATGAGTCCGGAAGAGGCCTGGGCGCTTTGTAGGGACGTACCGTATTCGGTTCAAGTCTATTGGTCAGATGCCGGTGCGGATGACTGCTGCGACATGTTATTCCAGAGGCTAGAGCCGGCGTTCCCGAAAAAGGGCAATAGGGTGATGAATTTCTTAACACAGGAACGCGGCCCCCACAAGAAGTGGAGTTATTACGCAAACGACCCTTTACGGGGAAGGTATGTGCGCAGGATAGTGCCTGAATTGCGTCGCTTCCTCCATGCGCGCCTGCCTGAGTATATGGTGCCTTCAGAGTTTGTGCTCCTGGAGAAGCTGCCGCTCACGCCTAGCGGCAAGTTGAACAGGCAGGCACTTCCGGCGCCCCATGTCAGATCGGACAAGACATACATCGCTCCACGAACACAAGTCGAGGAAGTACTGGTCAAGATGTATGCCGAAGTTTTGGCTGTAGAACACGTTGGCGTCAACGATAACTTTTTCACTGATTTGGGCGGTCATTCCCTGCTGGCGACGCAACTCGTATCGCGAATACGGGACACCTTTCAAATCGACCTGCCGTTGCGGGCAGCCTTTGACAGGCCAACGGTGAGCGATCTGTCGCGAGAGCTTCTGAAAAACTCTCTGCAGCGGTCAAGAATAGAAAAAACAGCCGATATCCTGTTGACGCTGGCTGGGTGTTCCGATGCTGAAATTGAAGCTAAGCTTCAGCAACGACTGTCATCCAAGTCGGCGGAGGGTGGGGCATAATGAAGCAAAGTTCCAGCAGCTTCGAACTATCCCCCAAACGTAAAGCCCTTTTGGAGGCTTTGCTTCAGCAGGATGGTATTGAGTACCAGGCTCGCGAGGAGATTTCCGGCCAGGAACTGGGCAAGCAAACAACGCGCAAGGCAGGTAGCTTTCCATTGTCATTTGCACAGGAACGTATTTGGTTCCTCGACAGATTAATGCCCGGCAATCCTGTATACAATCTGAGCTCCGACTGGCGTTTCACTTATGCGGTCGACTTCGCTACTCTGCAACAGAGCCTCGACGGGATGGTACGGCGCCACGAATCCCTGCGAACCACCTTCAGCTCCGTGAATGGCGAACCCGTCCAGATCGTAGCGACCAGTCTAAAGATAACACTGCCGGTAGTGGACCTGCGTGACTTGCCCGAGACTGGGCGCGAGGCTGAGGCTCTCAGGCTGGCAACGACCGAGGCGCAGCGCCCGTTTGATCTGGAGCGGGGTCCCCTGGTGCGTACTACCCTTCTGCGCATGCGGGATGAGGAGTACATCTTCCTCCTGACTATGCACCACATCGTCTCGGACGGCTGGTCTCTCGGTCTGTTTTGGAGCGAGCTGTTGGCGATCTGGACGGCCTTCGATAATGGAGAGCCTTCTCCCCTTCCGGACCTTAAAATCCAGTACACGGACTTCGCGGTGTGGCAGAGGAACTGGCTCACTGGGAAGGTGTTGGAAACGCAGCTCAAGTATTGGAAGAAGCAACTGGCCAATCTATCCGTGCTTCAACTGCCCACCGACCGTCCCAGACCACCAGTCCAAACGGCTCACGGTGCAACTTACGAGATAACGCTCCCTTTCCGGCTGTCGGCTGCGCTTAAGATACTGAGTCAAGAGGAAGGCGTCACTCTCTTTATGATTTTGCTGGCGGCCTTTCAAACACTGCTATTTCGGTACTCAGGCCAGGATGACATCGCGGTTGGAACTTTTATCGCGAATCGCAACCGCGCCGAGACGGAAGGGTTGATCGGGCTTTTTGTAAATACGCTTGTGCTGCGCACGGATTTTGGGCCCCGGCCCAGCTTCAGGGAATTACTGAGAGAGGTTCGCGAAACCACGATCGAGGCTTATGGCCACCAAGACCTGCCTTTTGCTAGATTGGTCCAAGAAATCCAGCCGGAGCGCGACCTAAGCCGCAATCCGCTTTTCCAGGTCGCTTTTCAGCTACTTAATGTCCCCCCCATGAGTCAGGACGGCGTTGATTCGGAGTCGGATTCAAGTTTCCCAACGCTGGGAGTACAGCGGGGAACCGCGATTTTCGACTTAACTTTTAGTCTCTGGGAGAGTGCGGACGGCCTGGCCGGCGAAATCGAGTACAACAGCGATCTTTTCAGCTCGGACACCGTCAAACGGCTGGCCGCACATTACCAGAACCTTCTATCGGGCGTGGCCACAGATCCGGATCGGCGCGTCCATGATCTGCCTTTGCTCTCCGACGCGGAGCTGCAGCAACTGCTCAGTGATTGGAATGCTACCGAAGCTGAGTACCCCCGGAATGCGTGCATCCACGAGCTCTTTGAGGCGCAGGCCGCTCGCAGCCCGGAGGCGATGGCGTTGGCGTGTGAAGGCAAACAACTTAGTTATCGTGAGCTGAACCGTCGCGCCAACCAGCTCGGGCGCTACCTTCGCGCGCTGGGCGTGGGGCCGGAGATGCGGGTCGGCATTTGCATGCACCGCTCCATGGAAATGGTGGTGGGGCTGCTGGCCATACTCAAGGCGGGTGGCGCGTATGTACCTTTGGACCCCGCTTGGCCAAAGGAGCGCCTCGCCTTCATGGTCAATGATGGGTCGCTTGACATCTTGCTGACCCAGGAGCTGTTGCGCGCGCGGCTGCCGGAGAACGGGGTGCGATTTGTGTGTCTCGACCGCTGGAGCGCAGTCGGCGACGAGAGCGGGGACAATCTGGCAATTCGGGTTACGCCGGACAACCTGGCGTATGTGATCTACACTTCGGGCTCCACGGGAAGACCCAAGGGTGTATTAGGGTTGCATCGGGGTGCCGTGAACCGATTCGCGTGGATGTCGAAGGCTTACCCTTTCCAGGCCGGCGAGGTTTGTTGCGCCCGGACGTCGCTGAGCTTCGTGGACTCGGTCCAGGAGATTTTCGGGTCGCTTCTGGGCGGTGTTCCGAATGTCATCATTCCGGACGATCAAATGAAGGACATTCATCAGCTTGTCGAGACGCTTGAGCGGTATCATGTTACTCGCATCGTGCTGGTTCCTTCCCTGCTTGCCGCCATTCTGGACAGGTTCGACGATTTGGGAACGAGACTTCCCGAGCTGCAGTATTGGATAACGAGTGGGGAAGCGATTTCAGCAGAGCTTTGGGGGCGATTTCAGGAGATCGTACCTCACGGCAGGCTGATCAACCTGTACGGGTCGTCCGAGGTAGCCGGTGACGCGACCTGCTTCGACATCGGAGCGGGTGCACCTCGGGTCACGGTGCCTATAGGCCGTCCCATCAGCAATGTGCAAACTTATATCGTTGATCGGCATCTGAGGCCAGTGCCGGTGGGCGTTGCCGGCGAGTTGCTGATTGGCGGCGACGCCCTTGCGCGCGGATATCACAATCTTCCGGAACTGACCGCGGAGAGATTCATCCTTAATCCGTTTGCCGACGGGCGCGGCGGGCGACTCTTCCGGACCGGTGATGTCGCAAAATTCCTGCCGGACGGCAACATCGAGTTCATCGGCCGGACCGACCAGCAGGTGAAGATACGCGGCTACCGCATTGAGCTCGGAGAGGTTGAGGCGGCGCTCTCGCGTCATGAAGGCGTCCGGCAAGCGGTGGTGGTAGCCAGCGAAGACGATTCCCGAGACCGGCGCCTGCTGGCCTACGTTGTGCCGAATCCCGACTATGTGGGAACGGCTTCGCAGGATACGCCGGCGGTTGGATCTCCCGAACAACTTCCCGGATGGCAGGAAGTCTGGGACGAGACATATCGCCAAGCACCCACGCAAGAGGATCCGGAGTTCAATATCAACGGCTGGGACAGCGGTTATACCGGATTACCGATTCCGGCTGAGGAGATGCGCGAATGGGTGGAACAGGCGGCGGAGAGGGTGCGCGATCTCCAGCCGGGCAGCGTCCTGGATATCGGCGCGGGCTCCGGACTGCTGCTGTTTCGCCTGGCGCCACATTGCACGCGGTACTGGGGTACGGACTTTTCAGCGGCCGCGCTCAGTTATATCGAGCGGCAGCTAGCTAAACGGAATTTGCCTCAAGTCACTCTGCTGCAACGAAGCGCCGAGGATTTCGGCGGACTGGAGCCGGACAGCTTCGATGCCGTTGTGCTGAACTCCGTCGCGCAATATTTCCCCACGGTCGACTACCTAGTGAAGGTATTGGAGGGCGCGGTGAACGTAGTCCGGCCGGGAGGTTCGATCTTCGTTGGCGATGTTCGCAGTCTGCCGCTGATGGAAGTATTTCATACTTCGGTGGAACTGCACCGGGCGCCGGCTTCTCGCCCCGCGAGTAAGTTACAACACAGCGTGTGGAAACGCTTGGATGAGGTCGAGCAGTTGTGCATCGATCCGCGCTTCTTCTTTGCCCTGCAACAGCACCTTCCGCAGATCAGCCATGTTCGGATCGAACCCAAACGGGGCCGTTACCACAACGAGCTGACACGGTTCCGTTATGAAGTCATACTGCGCGTGAAATCAACCAAGCTGGAAACCGCGGCTGACGCCTGGCTGGACTGGAAGAAAGAAGGTCTGAGTTTGTCCGCGCTCCGCCAGATGCTGCGAGACGGCACGCAGGATCGGCTGGGCATCGCGAACATCCCGAACGCCCGGCTGACCGGTGAGATCAAGGCATGGGAACTTCTTGCCAACAGCGATGGGCTGGAGACGGCCGGCGAGATCCGCAACGCCTTGCGAACCTCAGGGAGAATGGGTGTCGATCCTGAAAGTATGTACTCGCTGGCGGATGAAACGTCCCGCGCCGTCCGGTTGCACTGGGCCGGTCCAGGCGCCGATGACCGCTTTCACGCGCTCTTCCGGCGGCGCGGGGTGGCGGCCGCGGAAGCCGCGCAGGGCCCTGCATTCCCGCTGGCAAAAGACAGCCTGAAACACTGGAGCGCTTATGCAAACAACCCGCAAAAGAGAATCCATGTTCGGTGGCTCGCGTCTGAACTGCGCAGATTCCTGCTGACGAAGCTGCCCGACCACATGGTGCCAGCAGCATTCGTAAAATTGGATTTTTTGCCGCTGACTCCCAATGGAAAGCTGGACCGCCGGGCATTGCCGGCCCTTGATTCGACCACGCCAGCGATCCAAACGACCTACGTGGTTCCGCGGACCCCCAACGAAGAAATCCTGGCGGGAATGTGGGTTCAGTTCCTGGGAATCGAGAGGGCGGGAGCCCACGACAATTTCTTCGAGCTGGGTGGACACTCTCTGCTCGCTATCCGTGTCCTGTCGCGCATACGGGAAGCGTTCGACGTCGACTTACCGTTGCGCGCCTTTTTGGAAACGCCAACGATCGCCGGACTGGCGCAGTTACTGGAAGAGTCCCAGGCGCGGGGCGAGACGAACAAGACCCAGAAAATAGTGCCCGTTCCCCGCGACGCACACATCGCGAAGCTACTCCCGGGAGGAGAGTTGGACCCGGCTGACCTTCTGAAGGGGCGGCGGAGGGAGACAAGAGCGGCTAGCGCCGGCCATTAGGAGCTTTTTCCGGGCGGCTTGGAAGACCTGTTGGAAAGGAATTTGGCGTGGAAAAGCGTAAGCAGAAAAGTGTCAGGCGGGCGGACATCGCAATTATCGGAATGAGCGGCCGCTTTCCCGGCGCCAGGAACGTCGATGAGTTCTGGGAAAACCTCCGGGATGGCGTCGAGTCCATCATTTCATTCTCTCCGCAGGAACTGGCGGAGTCGGGCGTGGATCCGTCGGCATTGGCGAATCCCGCGTACGTACCCGCCGGCGGCGTAATCGAGAATATCGACCTTTTTGACGCCTCCTTTTTCGGGTTTCCTCCGAGGGAAGCCGAAAGCCTCGACCCGCAACAGCGAATCTTTCTCGAGACCGCTTGGCATGCCCTGGAAGACGCCGGTTACAATCCCGAAACGTATCCAGGTTTGATCGGAGTTTATGCGGGGTGCGCGATGAGCAGCTATCTCGACCACCTGCAAAGCAATCCCACCTTTATGGCATTGCTCGGATACCTACAGATTTACATCGGGAACGAGAAGGACTATCTGGCCACTCGCGTATCTTACAAGCTCAACCTCCGAGGACCGAGCTTCAACATTCAAACCGCCTGCTCCACCTCATTGCTTGCCGTGGCAGTGGCAGGAGACGCTTTACTGGCCCGTCAGTGCGACATCGCGCTGGCAGGTGGAATTTGTGTTAGAGTGCCGCAAAAGGCAGGATATTACTATGAGCCCGGCGGGATTTTCTCGCCTGACGGGCATTGCCGCGTTTTCGACGAACGAGCCCAAGGTGTGGTTTTCGGAAACGGCGCCGGCATCGTGGTTCTGAAGCGCCTGGAGGATGCCCTCGCCGACGGCGATCCCATAGACGCGGTTGTAAAAGGATGGGCAGTAAACAACGACGGGTCAGCCAAGGTAAGTTACACGGCGCCTGGCCTTTCCGGGCAGACGGACGTAATCGCGAGAGCCCATAAGAGAGCCGGAGTGAGACCGGATAGCATTACGTTTGTCGAGGCTCACGGCACCGGTACTCCCGTTGGCGACCCAATTGAGATCGCAGCCCTGACGCAAGCATTTCGCGCGCGCACAAAAAAGAAAGGCTTTTGCGCGATTGGCTCGGTCAAGACCAACGTCGGGCATCTGGATCCCGCGGCGGGGATAGCCAGCTTAATCAAGACCGTACTAGCGCTTCAGCACAAACAAATTCCTCCCAGCCTGAACTGTGACAAGCCGAACCCGGCAATCGCGTTCGGCGAGAGTCCTTTCTATGTCAACACCAGACTCTCGGATTGGAGGACAAATCAATTGCCGCGGCGCGCCGGGGTGAGCGCTTTCGGCATCGGGGGCACCAATGTCCATCTGGTTGTCGAGGAAGCCCCCGCGGTAGCAAGCGGCAAAAGCTCGAGGCCCCATCAAGTGTTGGCCCTATCCGCGCGAAGCGCTTCCGGGCTTGAAACCGCTGCTTCGAATTTGATTGACTATCTCGATCGGAATCCGGATGCTAATTCCGCCGATATCGCGTACACGTATCAGACAGGGCGAAAAGTGTTCAACCATCGTCTGGCACTGGTGTATCAGGATCCCGAGGATCTGATGAAGGCCCTCACCGCGAAAAGCCCCACCCGGGTCCTGATGACCGTCGAACCTCCGACGAGACGACCTATCGCTTTCATGTTTTCGGGGCAGGGTTCGCAGTATCCTGGGATGGCTCTGGGGCTTTACCAGACTGAGCCGGTTTTTCGCGCCAGTATCGATTACTGTTCGGAAGTCCTGAAACCGTTAATCGGTCAGGATCTGTGCGAACTGCTCTATCCCGCCGGGGGGGAGACCAACGGCGCCGCCCAACGGCTCAACCAGACGCGCTTCGCTCAGCCGGCGCTGTTCGCGATCGAGTACTCGCTAGCGAAATTGTGGATGAGTTGGGGCATCCGTCCGCAGGCGATGATCGGTCACAGCATCGGCGAATATGTAGCCGCCTGCATTTCCGGCGTGTTTTCGCTGGAAGATGGTCTGGCCCTCATCGCGGAGCGAGGCCGCCTGATGCAGGAGTTGCCCGCCGGGTCCATGCTTGCGGTCCCTTTGGCGGAGGCGGATCTGGTGCCGTTCCTCGACGGAGAAACTGGTATCGCCGCGATAAACGAACCCACTTCGTGCGTCGTTTCCGGCCCCACGGACGCAATCGAGCGACTCGAATCGCGGCTCTCGGAGCTGGGACTTGCTTCCCGCCGCCTGCACACTTCGCACGCATTTCATTCGAAGATGATGGAGCCGGTTCTGGGATCATTCGCAGCGATTGTCGCCAAGGTCAATCTGCGGAATCCCGCGATCCCCTGGATTTCGAATGTAACCGGGAACTGGATCAAACCTTCCGAAGTAACAGATCCGGAATACTGGGCCCGTCATCTGCGGCAGCCGGTTCGCCTCGCGGAGGGGCTGCGCCTTCTGTTGCAAGATCCGGATCGGATCTTTGTCGAAGTTGGTCCAGGCGACAGCTTGACGACATTTGTGCGCAGGCAAACCGATAAGTTGGCTGGACATCTCTTTTTGCCGTCATTGCGCCATCCGCTCAAACGGCATCCGGACACGGCGTTCCTGCTCAACACTCTGGCGCAACTTTGGCTTTCCGGTGCGAGCGTGAACTGGGAGGGAGTGCACGCGCCGGAGTGCCGACGCCGCATCCACCTCCCCGGATATCCGTTCGAGAGACAGCGCTACTGGGCAGAGCTTCCGGAAGCGGAGGAAGAAGCTGTCAGTATCTACAAAGAACCCGATCCCGCCAACTGGTTCTATCTTCCATCCTGGGAATACACCATCCCGCCCGAGTCCAATGTTCCGGGCGGAAATACGCCGTGCTGGCTGGTGTTCGAAGACAACCACGGCATCGGCGCCGAGGTGGTGAACCGGCTACAGCAGAAGCAGAACGATGTTATCAGCGTACACCGGGCGGAAGAATATTCCAGGACTGGCCCGCTTGCCTACGAAATCGATCCGAGGGAGCCTCTTCACTACATGCGGCTATTTAATGAGCTGCGCGATTCAAAGCGGCTGCCGGACAAGATTCTGCATCTCTGGAGCATCGGTCCGGCGGACGATGCCCAAACCGAGTTGGAGCTGTTCGACTACCATCAAGACCTCGGGTTCTACAGCCTTCTCTATATTACACAGGCTCTGACTAAACTGAGAGTGAGTAAAGTAGTTGAGATTGGCGCCGTGTCGAGCGGCCTGCACACTGTGACGGGAGAAGAGCGGGTTTGCGCCTCCAGGGCCACTCTGCTCGGGGCGTGTAAGTCGATACCTCAGGAGTATCCCAACATTGGTTGCCGGAGCATCGACATCGTTCTAAGCGAGTGGTTGTCCCGCACGGGCGGGAAGCTGGCGGGCGATCTCATCTCTGAGCTTGAGACCGAGAGCATTCATCCGGTCATCGCGTATCGGGGAGGCCAAAGATGGGGCCAGATCTTCGAGCCGGCAGTTCTCGACGAATCGGCCGCTTCGATTCCCGCGCTCAGGCGCACCGGAGTGTATCTTATTACGGGAGGTCTGGGCAATATAGGGCTGGCACTGGCGGAGCATCTCGCCTGGACGGTACAAGCGAGGCTGGTGCTGGTGGGGAGGTCCCAATTCCCCGCCAAGCAGGATTGGTATGAATGGCTGCGCACTCACGCCCCTCAGGATGAAACCAGCGCACGCATCCGCCGGCTGCAGGAGATTGAAACGCTGGGCTCGGAGGTACTGGTCATCAGCGCCGATGTCGCGGATCCGGCCGCGATGCAAAGCGCAATTGATCGGGCCTGGACGCATTTCGGCTCCATTCACGGGGTTATCCACGGCGCAGGCAACATCGGCGCGAACGCATTTTTCGCCATCGACGAGGCGGATCGCGACCGTTGCGAACGGCAATTTCAGTCCAAGGTTCGCGGTCTGATGGTTCTGGAGCAAGTTCTCCGCGACAAGAGTCTCGATTTCGTCGTGCTCCTGTCCTCGATCTCTTCGGTTTTGGCCGGGCTCGGATATGTTGCGTACTCGGCGGGCAATATTTTCATGGATGCTTTTGCGCACAAATGCAATCAGTCGGGAACCGTTCCATGGGTTAGTATCAACTGGGACACATGGGATTTCCGGAAGGACACCGTCGCCGATCCCACGAATCTCGCCATGAACGCGGAAGAAGGAGTGGAAGCTTTCCGGCGTATCTTGTCCGCCGCGCTGTTGCCGCAAGTCGTCGTGTCCACCGGAGACTTGGCCGCCCGAATCGATCAATGGATCAGTTTGCGGTCTTTGCGGGAGGCTCGTGGCGCAAAGGAGAAGCAGTCGGCTCGCCTGCACTCGCGGCCGGAGCTGGCCCGTCCATGCATCGCTCCGCGAACCGATCTGGAGCGGGCGATTGCCGAGATCTGGCAGTCAACACTCGGCGTCGCGCTAGTGGGCGTCATGGATGACTTTTTTATGGATCTGAACGGAAGTTCTCTGATCGCTACGCAACTCGTGTCCCAGTTGCGCAACCGATTCCAGGTGGAGCTTCCGTTGCGCCGGTTCTTTGAAGGGCCGACCGTGGCCGGCTTAGCCGCCATTATCGGCTCCCAGCGCGATGGCGGCGAATCCCGGGATGAGGCCGGCTGAAGTAATGGTCGCAAAGGGGGCAGTCTGATGGCATTTCCAATGGTTCAGCATGGGCTGGAGATGAACGAGATCGCTGGGCACTGTGCGGCCCCCATTGACGCCGGCGTGTCGGTGCGCTGCGAAAAGGTCAGCCCCGCTCCGCGCCAAATTGCCGATCCGCTTTTCATATTATCAGCGCCGCGCTCTTTCTCTTCGGTCGTGTGCGCCATGCTGGGACAGCATCCGCAGATGTATGGCCTGCCGGAGATGCACTTGTTTGGCGACGAACGATTAGAGGGATGGTTTAGACTTGGTTCTGGGGATACATTGAGGCACGGTCTCCTCCGGGCGGTTACACAATTGTGTTTCGGAGCGCAGACCGAGCGCAACGTCAAGCTTGCTGACGCGTGGCTGAAGCGCAGGTCGAGTTTTACCTCCGGCATGATTTTCGAAGAACTGGCGCTGCGGGCCGCGCCAGCCATTCTCGTAGACAAGAGTCCCAGCATGGTATACAGCCTTGAAGCTATGCAAAGGGCTTACCGATTTTTTCCGCAGGCTCGGTTCATTCATCTGGCACGACATCCGCGGGGTCATGGCCAATCGGTGCTGAAGTATCTTCAAGAACTGGGGAAGCCGGAGTACCGAATCAAGGACGCGATCCCCGCGTGGATAGACGATTTGGCCTCATTCTCATACTCGCCGGCAGCGTGGGAAGGTGAGCCCAAAGAACTGAAAGACCCGCAGTGCGGCTGGTACGTGCTGAACAGGAACATTGCGACATTTCTTAAATCAGTGCCACCGCAACAGTGGATGGTTTTGCGGGGAGAGGATCTGCTTAGGGAGGCAGACCGCGGTTTGCGGCAAGTCGCCAGATGGCTAGGTCTGCGCACCGATACCGAAGCGATCGAAGAAATGAAGCATCCCGAACGCTCGCCCTATTCACGTTTTGGCCCGCGGGGGGCGGGCATCGGAAATGACATGTTTTTTCTGAAGGACCCCGTGCTTCGCCCGGCACGAGGTGACGCACACAGTCTAGAAGGGCCGCTAGACTGGCGTAAGGATGGGATGGGTTTTTTGCCGGAAGTGAAGGAACTGGCTCAAAGGTTGGGCTACCGGTAAGTGCCTTCTCGAAGCGGGGGTTCGCCATGGAGTTTTCACGATGACTGGACTGGATGGACCGATCACGGAAGTTAGCGGCGAGCCGCGCGAACCGGATGCAAAAAGTATATCACCGGCTCACCCGGTCTTTCTCCTCGCGTCTCCTCGCTGCCATTCAGCAGTCGTTTGCGCGATGCTCGGGCAACACCCTCAAATGTACGCGTTTCCCGAGACTCATCTGTTTTGCGCTCCCACGATGGCGAAATGGTGGGAGATGTGCGAGCACTCGGCTTTTCACATGGCGGACGGTCTCCTGCGAGCGGTTGCTCAATTGTTCTTCGGAGAGCAAACCGACGATTCCATTAAGGCGGCGGAGGGCTGGCTGAGACGCAGGAACCACTTTAGCACGAGTCTGGTCTTTGAATCGCTGGCGGAAAAGACAGGGGGCCTGGTCCCGGTCGAGAGCAGTTCCACGCTTGTTTCGCGTCCCGCCGCATTGCAGCTCATGTTGCAAATGTTCCCCCTGGCGAGGTTTATTCACATCGTACAGCATCCCAGGCGTTTCGGCGAGTTCCTGATGAAGGGTATTGAAGACGCCGCCAGGCAAGGCCCTGTGCCCTACTGGATGCTGAACCTCGCTTCTTTCCCGGGCGCCTCCGCCAGCGAGGATGGAACACCGCATCGGGACTCCGGCTTCGATCCGCAGCGGGCGTGGTACGTGCTGAACGGCAACGCATGCGAGTTTCTGAAGGGCGTCCCGGAGAATCAGAGGTTGCTCCTGCGCATCGAAGACCTGTTCGGTGAGACCGTTCCGGTCCTCGAACGGATCGCCGGCTGGTTGGGTTTGCGGACGGACGAGGAGGCCATCCAAGCAATGATGCATCCTGAGCAATCGCCTTACGCCCGTCCGGGTCCTCCGCGGGCGCGATTCGGAAACGAGAGCGCGTTCCTGCAGAATCCCACGCCTGGAACGGCGCCCCTGGAGGCGCACACACTGGAGGGACCTTTGAGTTGGAGTCCGGTTGCGCGGGAGTTCTTGCCAAAGGTCAAGGAACTTGCGCGGCAGTTTGATTATCGATGAATGCCCAACAAGACGCCATCGGGGGAAACCCCTCTTCTGGTAATACTTGCGCCTCCCCGGTGTTTCACGACGCTTGTGTGCGCCATGCTTGGCCAGCATCCGCAGATGTACGGCCTGCCGGAAACGCATCTGTTCACTTCCCAAACCATGGAAGAGTGGTGGGCATCTCATCACGGCAGCGATCGCACCGACGGTCTGTCGCGCGCCGTTGCCCAGATCATGTTCCGCAGTCAGACGGAGGCAACCATCCGGCTCGCCCGCCAGTGGCTCCGGCGTCCGCATCGGAGCACTGCGGACGTACTGCGGGATTTGGCTCGCAAGCTTTCACCGCTTATGCTGGTTGAGAAGACTCCCCAGGCCTCCGAGCGCATCGACCACCTGAGCCGTATCGACGCCCAATTTCCCGGCGCTCGATTTCTGCATTTACTGCGTCATCCGCTTGGCCATGTTTTGTCTCGGCTGGAGCGGCGCCTGAAGAACTTGCAAAAAATCACGCCTGGTATGGATCTTGTGCGGGTTGCGGAAAGATTTGGCGGCGCAGATCCGCAAATGTTATGGCATCGTTGCAACTCCAATATCTTGTCGTTCCTCGACGGCGTAAGCCCGGACCGGCAGATGCGCATGCGGGGCGAGGATCTGCTGGGCGATCCTGACCGATACTTGCGCGATATCGCTGTTTGGCTGAATCTGCGTTCTGATTCCGAGGCGATCGAGGCGATGAAGCACCCGGAACGTTCGCCGTTCGCGTGCTTTGGTCCTCCCAACGCGCCGATGGGAGGAGATGAGAACTTTTTCCGGCAGCCAGCCTTGCGTCCCATTCGTCCGGCCACGCAAGGCTTGGATGGCCCAGTGCCGTGGCGGCAGGATGGGAAGGGTTTCCGGCCCGTGATCCGCGATTTAGCGCAACGTTTTGGATACACTTAGCGGCGCATGCCATGAAAGCCAGATTCTCGTGCGTAGTTGACCAGCATCCGAAGTTCGGCCGCCAGGCGTTTGTATGGGCCGCCAGCCTGCTTACTTACGGCGGGGCGGATAGTCATTCCCTGGTGATTCATACTGTGGGCGAATACCATGGGGAATACAGGAAGATATTCGACGCCTGGGGAATCGAGACCCAACTGGTACAGCCATTCGACCCGCGGCACCCAAACTCGAACAAGTTGGCCCAACTCGAAAGCGGGGCGCTTCACTCGGCGGATTATGTTGTTCTGTTCGACTGTGACATCGCTTTTTGCGGCGATATCTCCTGCTGGATCTCGGGTGACGCCATTCGCGCCCGCGTTGCGTCCTCTGCTGGACTCCCGCCGCGCCGGTGGGTGAAGGTCTTGACTGCGGCAGAGCTTCCAATTCCAGAGGTCTGGGTGGAGGCAATGGTAAGCCAGGCGAGCACGCTTCCGAGCTATGTCAACGGCGGCTTCTATGTGATCCCTCAGGTGGTTTTTCAGCAACTCCGTGAGGTCTGGCCTCGATGGAACCGATGGTTGCTCCAGAATCAGGAACTGATTGAGCCTCACGCGGAGTTTACCGATCAAATCTCGTTTGCATTGAGTTGCCAGGAGCTGAGGCTGTCAGTCAATCACCTTCCTGTTGAACTCAATCTGGACACCCTTTATTTGCCTCCCGGGCTCGACACGGTCCCGGAGAGAGCCGGCAATCGCCCGGTGGTGCTGCACTATCACAGGCTCAACCAAGAAGGGCTTTTGCGATTGACGAAAGTATCCTCCATCAACCGCCAGATCCGCAAGATCAACGATCTGATCCGGCTGGCCGAACAGGTTAACTTTGACAAGTCCTCGCTGATGCTGCTGCGGGAAAGGCCAGTCGCATGACAAGGCAGGCGGGAGCGTCGCACGCGATCATCCTGAAGCACTGGAACGAACTGCCTCCACCGCTGCTCATTCTGGCTGCTCCGCGTTCGTTCACTTCGCTGGTATGCGCGATGCTCGGCCAGCACCCGCAGATGTATGGCTTGCCGGAAACGCATCTGCTTCGCTTCGAGACCATGGCGGAAAGGACGGAATTCGACGCCCAGGCAACCTACCCAATGAGTCATGGTCTTCTGCGAGCCGTCGCGCAGCTCTACTTCGCGGAACAGACGGCAGCGGCGATACGGAAGGCCAGGCACTGGTTGAGCCTCCGTTCGCAATTTACAACGGATTTCATGTTCCGCGTGTTGATGGACCGCGTGTTTCCCAGGATTGCGGTGGATAAGAGCCCTGATATGGCCGACCACCCAGGGGTTCTCGAGCGAGTGTTCGCCAGGTTTCCACAGGCCCGTTTCATACATCTACTCCGTCATCCTCGCGGACACGCGGAATCCGTCATGAAATACCTTCAGGTACGGGCGAATCGTGGCCCAGTTCCGCCCTCTCACTGGTTGCTGCGAATCTCATCGCTCCCTCCGCCGGGCCCGGCCGCGGATGACAGCAACGAGAAACCCGTGCTCGACCCACAGTACGGCTGGCACGCTATTAACAGGACCATCTCCGAGTTCCTGAGTCGGGTCCCCCCGGCACAGAGCATGCGGGTCCGGGGCGAGGATCTGCTCGCGGAGCCGGACAAGGTTCTTACGGATGTCGCGGCGTGGCTGGGACTACGAACCGATAGCGAGGCACTGGATCGGATGAAGCACCCAGAGTGTTCGCCGTACGCCTTCCCTGGTCCACCAGGAGCGCGCTATGGCAACGACAACTTTTTCCTCGAAAATCCGGTTTTCCGTCCACGCCCGGCGGCCGAGCCGCTGGCGCTGGACGGGCCGCTGGGCTGGCGGAGCGACGGGGCGGGCTTTTGCCCGGAGGTACAACTGCTCGCGCGGGAGTTCGGGTACAAATGAGAAACATGAGAACAATACAGGTTCCGGAAGGCGGCATGCCCATATCTGTTCCCGCGGAAGCTTCCGTCAGCGGCGTGCTTCGCCGGCCGCGGCTTCTGCGCGTTACCGACCGTGTGTATTCGGCGGTGGATTACGCGATCAGCAACGTACTCTACGTCATAACCGGCAGCAGCGTGGTTGTGATCGACACTACCGAAAGTATGACCGCGGCCCGCTTGTCATTCGACGAGTTCCGCAAGATATGCCCGTTGCCCGTAAGCTACATAGTCTATACGCACTTTCATGGCGATCACATTCGTGGAGCCAGGGTTTTTCTCGAGCAGTCCACCCGGGTAATCGCTCAGAAGAGGCTGCCTGAAGAGCTGGCTTACGTAACCCGAATGCACGCTTATAGGAAACGCGCGACCGCGCTTCAGTTCGGCCTTCGCCTCAAACCGGAACGGCGGGGAGTCACGCTTGCCGACGGAGGAGAAAGCGGCTATGTACCGCCGCACATTCTCTTTGATGAAGAGTACCGGTTCCACGAGGGCGAACTGAGTTTTGAGTTCTATCACACGCAGGGCGAAACGGCCGATCATTTGATGGTCTGGATTCCGGAGGAGCGGGCGCTATTTCCTGGAGACCTGTATTACGCGAGGTTCCCGATGCTGAGCAGCCCGATGAGACCGGATAGGCCGGTCCAGGCCTGGGCAGAGTCGCTGGAGAGGATGCGCACGTTCCAGCCTCAACATCTCGTGCCCTCTCACAGCGAGCCGGTCTCGGGAGCCGAAAAAATCGACTTAGTACTCTCGAACTACGCACGGGCGATTCGTTATGTTCACGATGAAACAATTAAAGGCATCAACGAAGGGCTGCCACTGGAAGACATACGGCGCCAGATGAAATTGCCGGACGACCTGGCCGCGCTTCCGTATCTTGAGGAACGCTACGGGACGGTGGCATGGTCCGTAAATGGCATATTTCGGCAGCACACGGGCTGGTACCATTTCGATCCGGCCGATCTGAATCCGGGTGCGAGGTGCGAGCTTCGCGAAGCGTTGCTGGAGGCAACCGGAGGACCCGGGCCTCTCGTCAAGCGGGCGCGGAAAGCGCTGCGTGAAGGCCAGCATCAGTTGGCTTTGGAACTCGCCGATACCGTGCTTGGCGCTCGCCCGGAGAACCTCGGCGCTCGCGCCGTCAGGTTCCGTGCGCTCCGCCGCCTCGCCGAGGCATCCCAAAACGGGGTTGAACAGAACATCTACCGGACCGCCGCGAATGAGGCTCTTTCCGCACTCGATTCTCCGGCTGCAAAGCCGTCCGGTGCCGGGAGGCTGAATTACTCAGGTGTTTGGATGAGGCCGGCGACGGAGTATGATTCCGCCCCGGCACGTGTGTCAGGCGCCCATCAGATGCAGGAACGAACGGCCGCCGTGGTGAATCAATGGTACGACGAGCGCATGTTCGCGGATTGGGCCGCAAAGAACTACGCAGGATCGGATTTTCACAACATCGGATTCTGGACGGATCAAACGCGGACCCAAAAGGAAGCGTGTGAAAACCTGATGGAGGCTCTTTTAGCTTTTCTTCCGGATAAATCCGGCGAGATTCTCGACGTTGCCTGCGGAAAGGGCGCGACAACACGGTATCTCCTGAAGTACTACAGTCTGGCCAACGTCACCGGGATCAACATTTCGGAGAAGCAATTGCGGCGATGCAGGCTAAACGCTCCCCAGTGTCAGTTTCTCCACATGAACGCGACGAGTATGACCTTTAAAGACGGTGCCTTTGACCAGATGATCTGCGTGGAAGCGGCCCACCATTTTGCCGACTGGGAGAGCTTTTTGAAAGGAGCCTACCGTATTCTGCGCCCAGGAGGCAGACTCGTGCTCTCCGATATTCTTCCATCGGCACAACGCGGAGCCGCCGGTCCACTCTGCCCGCGGCAGAGTTTTATGAGCCCTTCGGACTACCGCGACCGTTATTTGCACGCTGGGTTTGAGCAAGTTGAAGTTATCGACGCTACTTGCGAATGCATTTTCGGCTTAAGAAAACATAACCTACGTTCCCTGCGCGACAGATGGCTGGGGGGAGTAATAGATTTGGCCACGTTCCGCGCGGGGAGAGACCGGATACGCAGGAAAGAAGAGGACACGGTGTATTATCTTCTTGTATGTGCGCAGAAGGGAGATTCGTAGTAGTACTTCTGCGTTCCTTGACGGAGGACCGCGATCGGATACCAATGAACACTGGACCTGACAATCGATGCCAGTTTGGCGCCCATGACGAAGGCCAGCGGAACGACGCCGGTTTGAGCCCGGCCGATCCGCTCTTCATACTTGCGCCTCCCTGTACTTTTTCATGGACCATATGCGCCATGCTCGGGCAGCACCCGCAGACGTACGGACTTCCCGAGCTGCATTTGTTTTCTGCAGAAACCATGGCCGGATGGTGGGACCTGTGCGCGCAGGAAAGCTATCAGATGGACCATGGCCTGGCGCGCGCCGTGGCCGAACTGTACTTCGGCGGCCAAACCGACGACGCGGTCGCGCGGGCGCGCGGCTGGCTGCGGCGCCGGGCGCATTTCAATACCGGCTTTCTTTTCGAAATACTCGCGGAAAGAGTAAGGCCGCTCATCCCGGTGGAAAAGAGTCCGAGCATTATCTACCGCTCCGAGTTCATGCAGCGGGCTTTTAACATGTTTCCTGGTGCACGCTTTATTCATCTTGTCAGCCATCCCGCTACTTACTGCGAAGCGGTCATGGAAGCTTTGCGGCAACTGTCGTTACTTCAGCCGCTGCCGCCAACGCACTGGCTGGTACAGCTTACATCCTTTTCGCGTCATGCCCCGGGCGATCTGCCAGGCAATCCGATGCCCGATCCTCAGGTTAGCTGGCACTCCCTTCACACGGGCATTGTGAAGTTTCTTGATATGGTGCCAGCCGGCCAAAAGCGGACTGTAAGAGGGGAAGACCTGCTCTCGGACTCGACGCCGGGCCTCTTCGACGTAGCTTCGTGGCTGGGCCTGCGGACCGATTCCGAAGCCCTGGAGGAAATGCGGCATCCGGAACGGTCCCGGTTCGCGAGTTATGGGCCCGCGTCGGCGCCTTTTGGGAGCGACCTCTTCCTGGTCCAAGGGCCGATTCTGCGTCCGGCCTGGGTCGAACCGCACTCGCTCGAGGGACCACTGCGCTGGCGTTCCGACGACCAGGGTTTTTTCCCGGAGGTGAGAGAACTGGCCTTACAATTTGGGTATAAGTGAAAGCCATGCAACCACTGGAGTACAGAGTTCCACTAGCTGGTAGCGAGCGGGCTCCCGTGCCGGGTTTCCGCGCCGTAGGTCCCGCCGGCACGTCCGAGATTGTCGACGTGACGGTCGTGCTGAGACCCAGGCCCGGCGACGAAGGGCCCGAATCCCTCGATGAGATGGCGAACCTTCCGCCCGGGGAGCGGCATTACCTCTCTCGCGAACAGTACGCGGCCGCACACAGCGCCGATGCCACGGACATAGACAAGCTCTCGCAGTTTGCGGCCAGATACGGGCTCAAGGTCACGGGCGTGAACGCGCCGGCACACATCGTGTACCTTCGAGGAACAGTTGCGGCAGTGAGTAAAGCTTTCGGCGTCGCGCTGCTGATCTATCGGGGAACGGGGAAGCATTCAGGTCAAAGCTACCGGGGACGCACCGGCCCGGTCTACATACCGGTTGAACTTGATGGGATCGTGAAAGCGGTCATGGGCCTTGACAACCGGCCACAGGCAAGGCCGTTTCTTCGACACCAACGTCATTTCGGCGGCACATGGACCCCTGCGGGTGCGGTTTCGTACACGCCCGGCGATGTCGCCCGGCACTATAATTTCCCCTCAGGAGCAAGCGGCGCCGGACAATGTATCGGAATTATCGGGCTTCAGGATGGCTGCTTTCCGGCGGACCTGGAAGTCTACTTCGAGCGTTTGGGAGTCCCCGTACCGCGTATAACTACCGTTCGGGTTCGTAACGCACAGAATTCGCGGGCACTCGCCCCAGCCGCGCCTCACGGCGAGCTTGTGGCCGCTATCCAGGTGGCCGGAGCAGTGGCGCCAGGCGCGCACATCGTTTTATACATTGCGCCCCCTACCGCGGCGGGATTCTTCCGGGCCGTGGTGCGAGCCGTTCATGACCGAGTCAATCAACCGTCGGTGATCTCGATTAGCTGGGGTGCGGCGGAAGCGGCGTGGACTCCTCAATCGATGCACGCGTTCGACCACTTGTTCCGGGCGGCCTGCGCGATGGGCATTACGGTGTGTTGCGCCACAGGCGATCGGGGATCCAGCGATGGCATTCCGGGCCGCCTGGCGCACGCCACCTTTCCGGCGTCCAGTCCACACGTGCTGGCGTGTGGCGGAACGATCCTGAGCCTGTCGGGCGACGAAACGGCCTGGAATGACGGCCCCGGGGGTGGCGCCGGCGGCGGAGGAGTCAGCGACTTCTTTCCGCGCCCGTCCTGGCAGCGGAGCGCGCAAGTGCCGCCATCGGCGAACCCCGGAAGACACATTGGACGAGGACTGCCTGACGTCGCGGCTAACGCGGGTCCGATGACCGGCTACAAGCTCCTTGTCAGCGGATTGGACACGGTGGTTGGCGGGACGAGCGTAGTATCGCCCCTGTGGTCGGGTCTAATCGCCCTTTTGAATCAAAGGCTATCGATTTCGATGGGCTTTTTCAATCCATTGCTTTATGAGCGGCTAGTCGGCGTTCCCGGAGCGTTACGGGACATCACGAGCGGTGACAATGATTTGACTGGCCTTGTCGGAGCCTATCGAGCGGGCCCGGGCTGGGACGCGTGTACGGGTTGGGGCACGCCGGACGGAACCCTCATCGCGGGCGCCTTCGACTGACCGCGGGATCTGAATTGCCTGCAATCATGGGGCAGACCTCCGTCGCAGTCGGCAGATTTTTGCATTCACGTCGATGAACTCCCGGCACAACTGCTGGAACTTTCGGAATTCGGCGATCTCCCGCTCGGCTTTCCGTCTTGCGGGCATATTCGCGAGGCTTTCGGAATAAGTCTTGCCGTTCACCTTGTATGTCAGCCGGAGGTTGGGGCCGTGGCCGGGATCGCCGGGCTGCGCGCAACGGCAGCCGGGCTTGCCACATCGCCTCACGATGGCGCCGATCGATCCCGCTCTGAAATCTCCCAGCATGCAAATTGCTTCCTGCAATTCTGACCGGCGTAGTTCAAGATCGCTTAATAGTTCAGGCATTATGGCCTAAGTGTATCGGATACGTTCAGCCAGGGCAAGTGGCGCTATCGGCTGCACGCACACGATACGTTCAGATGATTAATTATCGTTGAATTCCTCTTGACATTAATCTGCCATGGGCGCATAATCTGTGATGTAGGCTACTCGTGTGAAGCGAACTTCATTCGAGTTTTTCACGAATCTGAAAGGGCGCGAAGATCGGCGTTCCGTACTGCCATAAGGCAAACGAATGTCCGAATGAACGGCGCGGCAGGATTCGTTCTGGGCGAGTTCATCGAGCGGGCTTGTCCGTGACCAGTGGCACACAACAAGAGAATCGCGTTGCGACGCGTGAAGGAGAACCGATTATGGCAGCAGGGCCTTTTGCAAAACGGATCGCTTTTAACAGAAATAGGGCGAGGATGCTCGCCAGACAGGCTAAGCGGCTTCATGTGCGGGCTGCGCGAGTGGCGCAGTTTGCCCTCGCCGCCAAGGCGAAGAAGTGGCACAAAGTCGCGGCACGCCGGATGTGCCGCGCATTGACGCTAAAAGCGATGGCGGTTCGCCACGCAGTCCGGGCACGGACTCATCGCATCCGTATCGCTCAGATAAAGCAGGCTCGCCAAGCGTGGGTGCGACAGCACGCCAACTAAATCTGACTTGCCGGTCAACATTCCCCGGGGCGCGTTGCGGCGCGCCCTTTACGCGGTTTCCGCCGGTTCGCTGCTTTCGCTACCGGCTTTTTCCATCGGTCCGCTTGTCGCAGTTTAACGTGCGCTGTCCTGGCAGGCGTTATGGTGGCCTTTTCCACGTCCGCTAAAATATTCATATTCAGTCGCGCACAGCGCGTGTAAGGAGTGAGTCATGTCAGCATTTCGTGGAGTACCAGGAGCGAGGAGATTCGGGCGCAGTAACGTCCCTCTGCCCGACAGCGAGATCGGCGTAATGCCAAGGGCTTTCATCGTGGGCCTGCCCAATCCGAACCGCCCCATTGAAATTACCGTGCTCGTGAGGCCGCCTCAACAACTCGCTGCGGAAAGATACCTCAACGCGGACGAAGTCGGCGGTCTGGCTCCGCCCGACCGCCGGTATCTCACGCGCGAAGCCCTCGCGGCCTCTCATGGGGCTGATCCCGCGGATGTGCGCGCAGTAGCGCGTTTTGGCGCTCAACACGGCTTGCGCGTCGTGGGGGCGAACCAGGCGGCGAGAACTGTCCATCTAATCGGATCCATTGCAAACGTAAGCAGAGCTTTTGGCGTCCGATTAGCGAGGTATCGCCACACGGGCGGGATCTATCGCGGGCGCACCGGTCCCGTGTACATACCGGGCGAACTCGAAGGAGTTGTCCAAGGTGTTTTTGGCCTCGACAACCGGCCCGCCGCCAAACCACATTTTCGCCGCAAACATGAACTAGGCGGATTGTGGTCTCGTGCGCTGGGCGTAACTTATACACCGCCGGAAGTCGCCAAACTTTATAAATTCCCGACTGGCGGCAACGGCGCCGGCCAGTGCATCGGCATCATTGAACTGGGTGGCGGTTTTGTGGCCGCTGACTTCAAGGCCTATTTCACCAATCTGGGAATTCCCCTGCCGCAAGTCGTCGCCGTATCAGTCAACGGAGGGCAGAATCGACCGACCGGCAATCCCAACGGACCGGACGGCGAAGTTATGCTCGACATAGAGGTGGCCGGCGCCGTCGCTCCCGGTGCCAAAATAGTCGTTTATTTCGCACCAAATAATAACCAGGGCTTTTTCCGGGCCATTAACCGGGCGGTTCATGACAGGGTTAACCGACCCTCGATTATTTCGATCAGTTGGGGCGGTCCCGAGTCTTCTTATACGCAGCAGTCACTTCAGGCGTTCAATCAGGCTTTTCAGGCGGCCGGCCAGATGGGAGTCACAGTTTGCGTGGCGGCAGGGGACGGAGGGTCAAGCGACGGCGTCCCCGGCAAACGGGCGCATGTTGACTTCCCGGCTTCCAGTCCATTTGTTTTGGCTTGCGGTGGAACTCGTCTGGAGTCGTCCGTGGGCGTAATCACTTTGGAGCAGGTCTGGAATGACGGGCCTCAGGGCGGCGCCGGTGGCGGCGGGATCAGCGATGTCTTTCCGCTCCCCACGTGGCAAGCCAGCGCGAAGGTTCCGCCCTCTGTTAATCCGGGCGGACGCGTTGGCAGGGGCTTACCCGACGTTGCCGCGAACGCCGATGAGGATACCGGCTATCAGGTCCGTGTGGATGGCGTCAACACAGTCATCGGCGGTACCAGTGCCGTGGCTCCTCTCATGTCAGGCCTTATCGCGCTGCTCAATCAAGCACTCGGAACGCCTCTGGGCTATTTGAATCCGCTCATCTACGGGAAATTGAATGCTGCGGGCGAGTTCCGTGACATCACAAAGGGTAACAATGACATGACCGGTCTGGTTGGCGGTTACCCAGCCGGCCCCGGCTGGGACGCGTGTAGTGGTGTTGGCGTCCCGGACGGCAGCGCGATTCTTGCCGCTCTTCAGAGCCTGGCGAAGGGCGCCCTGACCACCAAGGCGGCGATGGCTTCTCAGTTCGAAGAAGCTGCCCCGCGTACAAAGAAAAAGGAAGCCTGATCCTCGATACAGAACACAGCCCGATCTGGGCTGAAACATGTTAAACGGCACAGAGTGTCTCTCGTTAACGAGAGTACTAAGGAGAATTCGATGAGCACTAAGCATGAGCACGCGTTTAAGGCTGCGTCTCACGTGGCAGAATCTGGAGCCGCAGCAGCAATCGTATCAGCGTCGCCGCTGGTTGGAACCTGGACCAACACCGATGCGGCAACCAGGGACCTCGTGAAGGTGGTTATTGCCGCTTCGGGCAGCGGCATCTCGGTCGACGCCTTCGGAGCATGCAGCCCTACTCCCTGCAATTGGGGTTCGGTGCCAGGCATCGTTTATGCCGCGAATGTGAGCTCCAGCCCAGCGGTAGCCTTCAGCGCTCAATACACGTTCAGCTTTGCACAGGTGATCGTTGTCGGCCACCACGCAGGAAAACATCTTGTGGTCGAGACGTTCACCCAATTCACCGATGGCAGCGGGAGGTCCAATTACCATAGCACGGACACAATGGCTAAGTGAGCATCGACCCGGTGTCTTCAGCAACGGTTAAGAAATGGAATACGAGGTGTGGGCCGAGGCCGCAGACCATTGCCGGATTGCGCGGACGGCTTTTGCCCGCGATTGCCCCCGCCCCCAAAGTAACAGATGGGCCGCCGTTGCTTTGAGCGTCTGGGCGGGGTTTCGCGCGCGCGAGTCACCCAAGACTATGAGTCTGCGGAATCAGGCGCCCGTGGGGTGAGTCCCAACGCTGGGCCAACTCCGCAATAGTTACAGCACCGTGCCATCCAGCAGTAGTCCCTCGAACCGCACCGCCGGCAAACGGGGTGATCCGCGGCGGCTGGCCTGTGACTGCGGCTGCGGGCGGGGAAGCGTTGCAGGGTTGGGGTGCGCCGGGAGCGCGCAACGGCGCAGGCTGGCGAGCTTTGCTGGAGGCCAGCGTGCGCTGGCGAGCGCCCCCTCATGGACGACTCTGTATTCCGATTCTGAACAATTCGGCGAGACCCCCTTTTCCGCGTCCTCCAGCTCTTCATCTGCCAGCCATCGCCAATCGCCGTTTCCTCCAGCAGCGGCTGATACTCCGCCGTGGAGCGGGCCGTTAAGGGAGCCTGGCGGAGGATCTCGTCGAGTTGTTACTGTGCTTCGGCTTGCAGTGATTCCCGCGCCGATCGCGGGCGCGCTTCCGCCGCCAGAATCCGTTCCACTGCGGACCAGGAGAACGCCCGGTACCGGGCGGCGTGCTCCAGGGCGCGCGCCAGGTCCTCGCGGTGATACGTGGCCACCAGGCCCAGCACGCGCGCGCCTTCGTCTTTCCCATACCGTCGGGTACAAACCAGTGCCGCCTGCTCGGTTCCATCGAAATCGGTGACGCTCTGAAATTGCCCTCCCTCAACCGGGTTTCGCCAGAGGAGTTCCGTCTTCTGCAACCAGATGATTCCGGCGATCGCCAACGCGATCGCCACCACCGTGGCGGTCAGCCACAAGCGCCAGCGTGTCTGCTTTCCAAGGGTCTGTTGAGACGAAGGGTCCCGCAACTCAAAGGAGGGTGTGTATCCGCCCTTTGGCAACCGGATTATCACCGCGTCCCCCATGCCGTCGCCCACGTAGTATTCGGCGAGCCGAGCGCGCAGCCTGCCCGCCTCGGTCCGCACGATAGAGTCCTGCGAAGGATCGTGATCCGGTCTGCGCCCAAATACCTCAACGGCGATTACAGACTCTTTGAGCTGACTATCGTTGCCTTCCAGGTGTCGTTCGGCGACAAACCTCAGGAACCGGCTCATCCGCTCATTCCGGACAAAACCCGGGCTGGCCAGGACCCGTTCCAACTGCCGGCGCGCGGCGTCAACATCTGTGTGCGCGATGCGCATGCTCCGACAATACCTCTTTGTTTCAACAATGTGCAAATGTATGAAACACGCTTTCAACCTGTACGGACTTGCTCTTTTTCCCTCCCAGGCTCATCGTGGATTCCAGACTGGATCGAAACGAAAGATCCACAAGGAGGATTCATGAAGATGAAAAACGTTGTGGGCTTCTGTGCGACCGCGATAGCTTTCGTAGGATTCGTACAGGCTCAGGATCTGAGGCGCGTGAAGTTTAGCGGCACGATCGGCGACTATACAACCTCAACGGTATCGGGGGGTCCATGGGAAATACGCGGTGAATGGTCGTTGGACGTGTCCGGCACGGCCAATTTTTCGGCCGCCCTCACGATGGAGACTTCCGATTACGGGATTTCGGATAGTACTAAGGTGGATCCCACGAACCCCGCGACGCGAAGTCCTCACAGTCACCATATTGTCATGAACAACGCCACGCTCAGCTACGACACGAGCGCCTGCCCCGCCAACAAGCCCGCGTCCACCGGTGCCGGCGTGATGGTCACGGGCACGGCTACTACTTCGGCAAATGGAAGCCCCGCGCCCTTCGAGAGTATGGGATCATCAACCCTGCAGGTCTGCATCATTGGAGGGTCCGATATCGAATACTCGAACGTTACGCTGGTGTACACCGGCCCTGCAACCGGGCATTTCGGAACGCAAGCGATCCATGGCGTCGTCAGAAAGGTGACCGCCCAGTAGGAAGAGCAGGCGGCCATCACCGAGGAGGCCGGGTCGCGGCAGCAATCAATGCGAATAGAACGAAACTCTCAGCATGTGAGCCCCTATTAATCGTTCCGTTCCGTGTCGAGCTTATTCGCGCAACTTAAAGCAAATGAGGCGCTTTCTTCGGGCGCCCACACGGGAAAATGAGAATGCAGGCCCGCAGGCGCCGTAAAGATCG
>OBLU010000501.1_pt1 | contig 37123 bp, 36 predicted proteins | sample 1518681 | NCBI WGS metagenome assembly OBLU01 (sample SAMEA3539304, study PRJEB22396) | soil metagenome | biome: tundra; feature: field; material: soil | place: USA | collected 2010-05 | depth 0.15 m
TTAATAGTATCGGCTCCCATGCTATTGAGGATGATTTGTTCCGCCACCTTGTGATCGCGAGGATTATTTATCCGGTAAGTAAACTTAAAACCATTGATTACTTACAAAAATACAAGGGGATCACTTTACACGTTAACGATATTTACAGGTATTTAGATAAGCTTTTTGAGCAGCAAATCCAGCTTGTCCAACAAATCAGTTTTAATCATACCCTGCAGCTTTTGGAAAATAAATTGACCGTGGTCTTTTACGATGTAACTACCCTTTACTTTGAAGCTGCAGATGAAGATGATTTGCGCAAGGCAGGCTTCAGCAAAGATGGCAAGCACAGTCAGCCACAAATTGTATTAGGCTTACTGGTTAGTGAAAATGGGTACCCTTTGGATTACGAGATTTTTGAAGGCAATAAATTTGAAGGCCATACCATGATCCCGGTTATAGAAGCTTTTAAAAACAGGTACCTTATGGATCGGTTAATAGTTGTGGCAGATGCAGGCCTGATGTCAAACAAGAATATAAAACAGCTTATAGAAAATGGGTATTTTTTTATAATTGGTGCAAGAATAAAAAATGAAACACACGCCATGCAGGAACAAATATTATCCCTTCATTTAGCCGATCAGCAAAGTGTGGTACTATCCAAAGATGCTACCCAGCGGATTATTATCAGTTATTCAAACAACAGGGCAATAAATGACAGTTATAATCGCCAAAAAGGGATGGAGCGATTGAAAAAACTATTAGCTAAAGGCAAGCTGACCAAGGAACATATCAATAATAAGGGTTATAATAAATATCTTAAACTGGAAGGTGAAATAAAGATTATTATTGATGAGGAAAAATACCAAGACGATGCAAAATGGGATGGACTCAAAGGGTACACCACCAATACTGATTTACCCAAAGAAACAATCCTTGAATATTACAAACAATTATGGCAGATTGAAAAAACATTTAGAATTACAAAAACAGATTTGAAAATAAGGCCTATATATCACTTTAAGAAACGCAGCATACAAGCACATATATGCATTGCTTTTGCAGCCTGTAAGGTTTATAAGGAATTAGAAAGACAGCTAAAAATTAAAAAATCTGAGTTAAGTCCTGAAAAAGCAATTGATATTTTAAAGACTATTTATGGGATTACTATACAATTACCCCAATCCAAAGAAAAAAAATTAATGTTCCTGGATAAAACAGAGGAGCAAAAATCACTTCTTAAATTATTTGGCAGTTTTTAGGTGTCCTATTGATGAAGTCAGGAAGAAAGTAGAAACCCATTTGGAACATTAATAGTGAAGAATGTTGTGAGCTAAGCTTAATATTCGGTAACGCATCAGAATATACGAAGTTTAACTTATTACGATTTCTAATGAACTAGTCTCACTTTTCTAAGTTCCAGCAGATTAAGGCTATTAGATATTAGGTTTTTTACATAAGGCTGATCCAGGTGAATTACCTCATCATACCATAAAGGTACAACGGGGGCATCTTTGATCATTAATTGATCCGCACGACGATTTATTTTTATTCGTAAGGAATCATTTTTTTCTGTAAGGGATTCCTCATATAATTTATCAAACGCCGGATTTTTATACCGGGTATAATTGGGAGGTGCAGGATTTTTTCCATAAAATACACTCAGGTAATTCTCTGCATCCGGGTAATCGGCGATCCAGCTTCCCCTGAAAAACAATGCTTCCGATTTGGCAGTTTCTTCAAGAAGCAAACCTTTTTGAATAGTTTCAACTAGTATTTTTATTCCCACCTGCTGAAGTTCGCTGGCGATATAGCTCGCAAATTCAGCATATACAGGAATAGTGAGCAATTTGATTACAGGTAAACCAACTCCGTTAGGGTAACCGGCTTCCTTCAATAATTCCAGGGCCTTGGCAGGATCATAATGGTAGCCGGTAACGGTAATTGAATCAAAAGAGGGAAGCCCCGCTGGTATAAATCCGCTTTCTGCCGGTATCCCGATGGAATTTCGGATGTAAAGCATCATCTTCCGCCTATTAAATCCATAATTAATGGCCTGCCTTACTCTCAGATCTTTGAGGGGCGAATTCTTTACCATGTACAATGTCGTGTCGTTTAAAATGCCGAGGTATTCAATATTTAAATAGGGATGTTTCACCAATATTATTTTTCCCTGCCATTCTTTACGTAAACTGCCGGTTTTTGTAAGTACTTCGTCTTTAAAAGAGGCATCGATATCATTTATAAAATCGAGCCTGCCCTGTTCAAATTCTAAAAATTCTGTAGCCTTGTTTTCAAAAAAGGAAACCTTGATACCGTCGAGGTAAGGTAAACGGTTTCCAGCGCTATCCTTTTCAAAGTATCCGGGATTTTTCTTAAGTATCAGAGCTTGTTCTTCTTCCCAGGCAACAAATTCAAATGGGCCCGTGCCGCAGGGATGCCTTCGGAAATCGTTGCCAAACTTTTCAACCACCTCTTTGGGAACGATAGAACAATATTGCATACTTAGTATCCCTAAGATCGGGTGAAAAGGCGCAGCCAGTTTTAATTGGAAAGTAGTGTCATCGATAGCCGTAAAGGGATCAAGTGAATCAACCCTGTTATTAAAAATCCAGGCGCCGCTGCTTGCCGTATTTCTGTCCATGATTCTGCTAAAGCTATATACAACGTCCTGTGCCGTCATTTTTCTTCCTTTGCCAATAGCGAAAGCAATATTATCCTGGAAAAAGACATCCTTGCGCAAGTGAAATGTATACGTCAGATTATCTCCGGAAATATCCCAGCTTCTGGCGAGTGACGGGATCAGATGCAAACTATCATCAGTTTGAACAAGTGTGTTATAAATCTGGTGCACTGCCCAAATAATTGATTGGTTTTTGGCAAAAGCCGGATCGAGCGTTGCGATACCTGATTGTTCGTTATAATGAAAAATATTCTTATTGCGGCTATGATGCCCGCAGGAAATCATGGAAAACAAAAAACTTATCAATAAAACCAAAGGTAATTTCCTTATAAATAATCTGAAAGGCGGCAAAGGCATTTGGTTTTTTAACTCCATCTTTGTTTAATAAAAAATAAATTTAGCGAATGAAAAAGATAGTCACCCTATTTAGTTTGTTATTTGTCATGTGCCATGACGCTTTTAGCCAGCCCTTCACACACGCTGACACGCTGAGAGGCAGCAATGGACCAGGAAGAGCCTGGTGGGATGCGACTAAATATGATCTCTATGTAAAGTTTAATTTGCAGGATAGCACTATAAGTGGATATAATATTATTTCATTTAAAGAATTAACACTGGGTTCTATTATGCAGATTGATTTACAGGAACCGATGATCATCGATAGTGTTATTACTGAATTACTTTTTGAGCAAGCCACTTTAGTAACTAAATTACCTGATAGTTGTATTAAAAGAGAGGGAAATGCTTTTTTCCTTCGCTTTTGTAATTACTCTCCCCGCTTGAACCATATAAATAGATTAATAGTATATTATCACGGCAAACCCCGTATTGCCAAAAGGGCCCCCTGGGATGGAGGTGTGGTCTGGGCAAGCGATGAAGCAGGGAATCCCTGGATAACCATTGCCTGCCAGGGCCTGGGAGCAAGCGTTTGGTATCCATGTAAAGATTACCAGGGCGATGAGCCTGATAGCGCAGAGATGCACATTGCAGCACCTTCGGACCTTGTAGCTGTAAGTAACGGAAGGATGAGAAATAAGATAAATAACGGCGATGGAACCACGACGACTACCTGGGCTGTTGTTAACCTGATTAATAATTATGATTTTATACCATATTTAGGAAAATACGTTCATTTCGGTGAAATTTACCAGGGAAAAAAAGGCCCGCTAACGATGGACTATTGGGTACTGGATTCAGATTTGGTTAAAGCCAAAAGTCAGTTTAAAGAGGCCCCTCGTATGATGAAAGCTTTTGAATATTGGTTTGGTCCTTATCCTTTTTATGAAGACGGATATAAACTGGTGGAAGCGCCGCACCTGGGGATGGAACATCAAAGCGCTGTTGCTTACGGTAATCATTTTCTCAACGGATACCTCGGCAGGGATCTTTCAGGGACCGGAGTTGGATTAAAATGGGATTTTATAATAGTGCATGAAAGCGGCCACGAATGGTTTGGCAATAATATTACTTCAAAAGATCTTGCGGATATGTGGATACACGAAGGATTCACCAATTATAGTGAAGACCTTTTTACAGAATATTGGTTTGGAAAAAAAGCAGCAGAAGAATATGAAATAGGTATCAGGAAAAATATAGAAAATAAGAAACCGATCATTCCGTCATATGGAGTAAATGCAGAAGGTCCTAGTGATATGTATTATAAAGCCAGCAATATGATTCATACCATAAGGCAGGTCATAAATAATGACTCTTTATTCAGAAGTATATTGAGAGGATTAAACAGAACTTTCTACCATCAAACGGTTACGGCCACGCAGATTGAAGATTTCATAAGCAAAAAATCGGGCATTGATTTTTCAAAAGTCTTTGACCAGTACTTAAGAACAATAAAAATCCCCACACTGGAATATTCATTAAAGAATGGAGTGCTATCTTACCGCTGGACCAATGTAGTACCGGGTTTTCACATTCCGGTAAAAATCTATAATAGGGATGGAAAGCTTCAATTTATTTATCCGACTGAAAAAATTAAAAAATTAAAGACTGGTTTAAAAGAACTGAAAGTGGATGAAAATTTTTATGTTTATACAAATCAGATTAATTAAAATATTTTAGCGCCTCAATTAACTCTATGTCGCAGATACGAAGACAAAGTATCATCTCTACCATATTCGTTTATGCCGGCTTTTTCATTGGGTTTATCAACACCTATCTTTTCACAAGACAGGGATCGCCATTTACCACTTCCCAATATGGTTTAACCAGTATTTTTATAGCAGTGGGTAACCTGATGTTTGCATTTGCCAACATGGGCATGATCTCGGTCATCTATAAGTTTTATCCATATTACAATGATAATTTACCTAAAAAGAAAAATGATCTGCTGACCTGGTCCCTGATTGTGAGCCTGGCTGGATTTTGTTTTGTAGTTCTTGCCGGAATAATATTTAAAGACCTTGTTATACGAAAATTCGGGGCGAACTCTCCCCTCTTTATTCAATATTATTTCTGGGTTTTCCCTTTTGGACTTTCGCTTTTGCTGTATTCTGTATTTGAAGTATTTGCATGGAACCTGAGGGAATCAATATTTACGACCTTTTTGAGAGAATTGCTTTTCAGGTTAATAACGACATTACTCATCTTCTCCCTCAGCTTCAGCCTGATAAAATCATTCGATGCTTTTATAAAATTATATGCTTTTACATACGGAGCCGTTGCGCTAACCCTGGTTATATACATGGTCTTGAAGAAGGAGTTATACTTTACTTTCACGATAAGCAGGGTTACGAAAAAGTTTTATAAGAAAATAGTTTCTTTGGCAACCCTTATTTATTTGGGAGGTACCGTACTTATGATAGCGCAGTTTATTGATACCATAGTTATCATGTCGCTTTTAGGTACCGCAGCAGCAGGCATTTTTGCCTTAGGAAGTGTAGTGGCCGGATTGGTTCAGGCTCCGCAAAGAGGAGCGGTTGCAGCTTCCATACCGTCTCTGTCGCAGGCATGGAAAGATAAGGATTATAAGAAGATCAATCTTATTTACCAACGATCGGGTATCAACCTCCTCATTGCATCGCTGGGAATATTTTTGGTTGTTTGGTTAAATTATACTGACGCTGTAAATACCTTTGGCCTCAAGCCGGCATATCTTCAATCTCAATGGATTTTCTTCTTTCTCGGCATGGCCCGCGTGATTGATCTTGGGACAGGAGTAAATTCACAGATCATCGGAACCTCAGTTCATTGGCGCTTTGAATTATTGAGCGGTATCATTTTGTTCGTACTGATTACACCCCTCAGTTATATTTTAGTAAAACATTTCGGAATCATTGGCGCAGGGTATTCCAATATCATTGCCTTTACGGTTTACAATTTTATCCGGATCATTTTCCTGCAACGAAAATTCAAGATGCATCCATTCAGTTTCAAAACGATTTATTCCATCATCATAGCCGCTATATGTTTTGAGATTTGTTATTATTCTTTTCAGAGCTTCCATGGCTTCCTTGCCATGCTCTTAAAAAGCACGGTTTTTATTGCGTTATATGCAGGAGCCATTATCTATTTTGATCTTTCTCCGGATATCTTACCGGTTCTCGGAAGTGTCAAAAAAAGATTTCAGAAAAAGAAGTAGTGAATTTTTTCCAAAAACCTTTATTAAATGAGTGAAAACGAAATACTAAACGCCACGATACGCTTTGTAAAAAATGAATTAAAAGACGCCGAAGGTGGCCATGACTGGTGGCATATTGAAAGGGTCGTTAATAATGCGAGATTAATTTCACGCTCTGAACCGGTAAATCATTTCATTGTTGAGCTGGCCTCATTATTACATGATATTGCTGATGCTAAATTTTATGACGGTGATGAAGATGCTGGGCCCCTTAAAGCAAGAGCTTTTCTTGCGGGTCTTCAGGTTAAAGAAGAAACGATTGCCCTTGTTGGAAAAATTATAAGGAATATTTCTTTTAAAGGAGGAAACTTCACTATTGATTTTTCTTCTCCCGAACTGGCCGTGGTGCAGGATGCAGACAGGCTGGATGCCATGGGTGCGATAGGCATTGCTAGGGCCTTCAATTACGGGGGTTTCAAGAATAGGGAAATATATAACCCTTCCATCAAGCCTGATTTACAAATCACCAGGGAAGATTATAAAAAAAGCTCAGCGCCTACTATTAATCACTTCTATGAAAAATTATTATTATTAAAAGACAGGATGCAAACTGAAACCGGGAAAAAAATAGCAGAAGAAAGGCACAGGTTTATGGAAATTTTCCTGGCACAGTTTTACCAGGAATGGGGAGGAAAGAAATGAAAATAAATTTATGAACTGGTAAAAAATCAGGGCCGGTTAAGGCCCCTTTTTTTTGACATTTATGAAGTGTTTCAATAGTCATTTTTTCTTTGCATCATTAATTTTCTGCAAAGCATCTACGGAACTGGAATTAAACGGGTATTTTTCCAAAGCCATTTTATAATATTTTTCAGCATTGGTGGTATCTTCTGTGTTCAAATAAAATTCTCCCATTGAGTCGTATGGATTGCAACCATCAGGATACAAGGAAATATTTTTCGAAATTTTGTTTTGCCATTGCATTATCTTTTTTATCCTGCATATAATAATAGGCAATCGTATTATACATTGATGCCTCATCCGGAAATTTCCTTATGTAATCCTCTGCAGCAGCGAAACGTTCTTCAGGAGTTGCACGCGTTTGAACGTATAGATTTGCAAGCACTTTACCATCCGGGAACATTTTATGAAGTTTTTCCCAAATAGGTCGTCTTCCATCTGCTTTTAATGTTGGATCCAGAGTTGAAGCAAATAATTTTTTTTGGAGAAACGAAAGCCTGTATCAAAAGGTTACAGAAATTATTAAGAAAAATGAACCAGGAATTAAAAGGCAATTCTGCCTGGTTGAAGGAAACATTGATGAAAAATGGAAATATCAATTATTCTAAATCAATCAATTAATAGAAATTTATGCAGTATTGGCCAAAAAATTAAAAATCGGCCTTCATCAAGAGGCAATCATCTTGCATTTCCTATTGAAAATAATTATTCCCAAAACACCTGTAATCACTAACGCAGCAGAAATCAATTCGGCCTGGGTAGGATGAAAGCCGAAAATTGAATAGGTAGTGTTTACCCTAATAATTTCGACAAGAAATCTTTCAATGCCATTCAAAATAAGGTAAACAGAAAACATCACGCCCGGTATTTTTATCTTCCGCCTGATCATCCATAGAAAAAGGAATAATAAGCTACAGGTCAATGTTTCATAAAATGGGGTGGGAAAAACCGGTTGGGGTAAGGCCCTGCAATATTTACCTTCACAGCTGTTCAGCAGAATGCCATCTTCATTTACATTATGCGGATAGGTATATGCAAACAGCCAGATTGGTAAAAATGAAGGCCCCCTGAAACTTCTGTGTGGAACTTTGTCCAGTGATTCTGAATGACGATCCGTGACAACTTCATTTGTTCCACCGGGATCAGTAACTACACCATTCAGAAAGTAGTTTGCATTTTGTTTCAGTTTTGATTGAAAATCCTCCGGGGAAGCAGGAACTGAATGACCGGGCTTATCACTTATATAAGCGCTATTATAAATACCCCAGTCTCCGTCGCCGGCAACCTGGCAGCCTATGCGCCCAATAGCATAGGCAATCATTAAGGCAGGAGCAGCCGCATCAGTAATGTGCAGAATGCTGATTCCTTTTTTATAAGCATAAGTGCAAATAGCAACAGCGGCAAAAATAAGTCCTCCATAAAACGTGAGACCGCTTGGTGAAAGTAAATTAGCCAGGGGATCTTGAATAAACCTGTCCCAGTTTTCCAGGTTATCAAAAAGCTTGGCACCCAAAATTCCAAATACCAAACCCAAAATGATGATGTCTCCTACCCTGTCGTGTGGCCAAACCCGTATGAATCTTTTTTCCGGGCTGGCAAGTCTTTGCTTTTGCTTTTCCCGGTATTTAATATATACAAGGATGGCAGCTGCAATTATTCCGCCGGCCCAGTTTCCCGATGAAGAAAAAATATATTCCTGAATATCCAAACCCGGGGATCTGCTGGCAATAAAAGCGCCAACAAGCTTATACCCAAAAATAAACCCTACGATTGCATTAATAAGAAGGTCAAAGGTTGATGCCGGTTCGCCGACGGTAATATTTTCTTCCCTTGGTTGCAGGAGCCCCGCTTTTTCTTTGCGTTTAAGCTCCAGCGTTAAAAAATATGCTGCCGCGATGAAGCCAAGCGCTACAAAAATTCCAAAAGTGTAAAATATTTTCAGAGCATTGATTTTCCACCCAAACCAATCATTGATCGCATAATACAAATTTGGATACATAGCTGCTCTTTAATTTAGATATAAACCGTGAGATTAATTTACTTCGTAAAATAATGATTGGAAGCAAAGAAAAACAAAATGCTTTGACTAATGAAAGTATTCTATTTTAAGGAATTTATGTTTAACAATATTCTTCAAAAGCAGCAGAAAGATTATCTGCAATTATTTGCGCCGATCTGCCTTCTATGTGGTGTCTCTCTATAAAATGTACCAAATTTCCATCTTTGAACAAAGCAATCGATGGAGATGATGGAGGGTATGGCAGTAAATACTCCCTGATTTTATTTACTGCACTTGTATCGAATCCTGCAAAGCTTGTGGTTAGGTGATCAGGCTTTTTTGAGGTTCTTTCAAGAGCAACGAGGACACCGGGTCTAGCTGTTCCTGCAGAACATCCGCAAACAGAATTTATTACAATAAGCGTTGTTCCTTCTCCAGAAACTGCTTTATCAACCTGGTCAGTTGTTTTTAATTCCGTAAATCCTTTTGCAGTTAACTCAGCTTTCATAGGAATAACAATTTCTTCCGGATACATACCTTTAAAAATTTAGAGTGCAAATTTACAGTAGTTAAACATTCAAAATTCAATGAATTTGAGAAGGATTGTGAATTTTTGTCATCCGTGACCAAGACCAAAAGCCATAATGGCTTGTATAATTTCGGAAAATGACAGAAAAAATCATATGGTCTTTGATTTGATCAATTAGGGTAAACATAAAATTTATAAATATGACGTACGTAAAATTTAACCAACCTACCCTCAAATCTTTGGATAGTTTCCTCGACAGGTTAATAAATGAGGTACCTGCTGTTCAAAGTAACGGATTCAATTTTCCCCCGGTAAATATTTCCGAAACGAAAAATGATTACGAATTAGAATTTAATGTTCCCGGAAGAAAAAAGGAAGATCTGAAAATCTCTGTGGACAAAAATATTCTTACAGTTTCTTTCGAGAAAAAAGAAGAAATAGCAGATGAAAACAGGAAACAGATTAAGAGAGAATTTACTCTCCAGCCTTTCAAAAGGTCTTTTACCTTAGACGATAAAGTTATCCCTGATAACATTGCCGCTAAGTATGAAAATGGCCTGCTTATTTTGACCATTCCCAAAAAGGAAGAAGTAAAAGCAGAAGCTAAAACAATAGCTGTCAATTAAGATTAAGTGTTAATAGAGTATTTGGTTAGGACCTCCTCAAAAATTTGAGGAGGTTTTTTTATTTATATCCCAGAATTTTCAGCATACTTTGAGCGCTTTGCTCCTTTGCATAAACCCAATCAATAAGTTTTCCGTTCTTATCCCGGTCGAGCACAATATATTTCGGAGAAGGAATCAGGCAATGCTTAATTCCTCCATACCCGCTTATCTGGTCCTGGTAAGCGCCGGTATGGAAAAAGCCAACATACAGGGGTTCCCCGTTTTCAATTTTTGGAAGAAATACTTCATTAATATGTTCTTCCGAATCATAATAATCATGACTGTCGCAGGTAATACCACCTAAGGTTACCCGCTGGTATTCCGCATTCCATTTATTGATCGGCAGCATTAAAAACTTCTCTCCGATTCCCCACGTATCAGGTAGTGTCGTAATAAAAGATGAATCGATCATATACCAGGTTTCGCGGTCATTTTGCTTTTTCTCGCCAATGACGCTATAAATGTGGGCCATGCTTTCACCCACCGTATAGCTCCCAAATTCTGTGAAAATATTAGGCATCGGCACCCGGCTCTTCTTACAAGCGGCTTTGATGTTTCTAACAATTTCATTGATCATAAACTGGTAATCATAATTAAAACCAAGCGAATGCTTAATGGGAAATCCCCCGCCAATATTTATTGAATCCAGTTCCGGGCAAATCTTTCTGAGCTGGCAATACAGGTTAATGATCTTGTTAAGTTCGCTCCAATAGTAGATGTCATCCTTTATTCCTTTATTTAAAAAGATATGAAGCATTTTGAGTTCAAAACGATGCTCGTTTCCTTCTATTTCATCCACATAAAATTCCAGAATATCTTTAGCTCGCATGCCAAGGCGGGAAGTATAAAAAGGAAAGGTGGGTTCTTCTTCCGCCGCCACCCTGATACCAATTTTAAAGGGAACTTTTACTGATTTACGATAGGCTTTTAATTCATTTTTGTTATCCAGGACTGGAATCACATTTTTAAACCCCGTATTCAGCAATCTGGCTATACGGGTTATGTATGGTTTTTGCTTAAAGCCATTGCAGATAATAAATATATCCTTACTAATTTTTTTTGTTTCATAAAGCTTATTGATAATTTCGATATCATAAGCATAAGAAGTTTCGAGGTGAATATTATTTTTTAAGGCTTCTTCCACAATAAATGAAAAATGAGAACTTTTCGTACAATAACAATAGTAATAATCCCCTTCATATTTATGTTTCTTAAAGGCAGTCGCAAACATTTTTTTTGCCTTATTGATTTGCTGGCCGATTTTCGGCAGGTAGGTAAATTTTAAAGGCGTCCCGTATTTATCAATTAATGCTTTTATTTCAACGTCGTTGTATTGCAGGTAGTCATTCTTAAGATTGTAATCTTCCTGGGGGAAATTGAACGTTTGGTTTACAAGATCGAGGTAAGTATTATTCATCGATAAGTATTGGTGATTAATAAAAATTTTTACAAATGTAACAGAATGGAAAATATTATGGACATAAAAAAACCGTCCCGGCTTCAGCGAAACGGTTCTTCAAAAGAAACAAAAAATTTATTTGACCGAAAGGACAAGATTTTTAAAGCTTTCCGGTTCATTCATGGCCATATCAGCCAGTATCTTCCTGTTAAGTTCAATATTTTTTTCCGAAAGTTTATGGATGAATTCGCTATAAGTCATTCCTTCATCTCTCACAGCCGCATTAATACGCGCTATCCATAAAGTACGGTATTCACGCTTTTTAAGCTTCCGGCCTACATAACTGTAAGTCATTCCCTTTTCCATTACGTTTTTGGCAACGGTATAAACGTTTTTCCTTTTGCCATAATACCCTTTGGCTGCTTTGAGTATTCTTTTTCTTCTTGCTCTTGATGCAACTGCATTAACTGAACGAGGCATAATAAATAAATTTTAATTTAATTCCCGGCTTATCGGGATTTTTGTTTTAACCTGATTTTATTTCATCCTGAGAAGACGCATTACAAAAGGCCTGTTGGCATCGCTCACAGTACCCTTCTTACGCAAGTTGCGCTTACGCTTTGTGGATTTTTTTGTCAAAATGTGGCGCTTGAAGGCTTTCTGGAAAGTAATTTCACCGGTACCGGTAACTTTGAAGCGCTTTTTAGCGCTGGAGTTGGTTTTAACCTTTGGCATTATAATTTATTTTCTTTTACACCCTTGCCGGCGCCCCCGAACTGACGGAGAACTTATGGAGCCATGTGGGCAATATGTTTTAAAAACCCAAACCATTCAGCATAAACATAAAATGCAAAATGGGCTGCAAAAGTAGCACATTTTTCTATAAAAAATTGATTTTTTCATGGTACTATTCAAATTTTACTTTACGATTCAATTAAGGAGTATTACGGATAATTAATACCCTCATGTTATTTAATACCCGGAACAGGATAAGTCATTATGGAAATTTAGTCCACCGGAATCCTCTTGGGCTCTTCAGTATCCTCATGGTACAGATCATGCATGTATTGAATCTTCAAATGATCATAAAGTGAATGCTTATCAAAAACTATAGAAATGATGCTTGCCACAAGGTCGGCAATCATCAGGTGGAAAATGATGCTGTGGCGGCCTGTCATTTCGAGCACGAGAATAGCCGAAGTAAATGACGTACGGGTGACCCCTGTAAGAAAACCAACCATACCGCATAGTATAAGAAGGTTCGTATTGTTTGCAGAAACCTCCAGCCATCCCGCCAACAATGATCCAACTCCTGCCCCTGCTCCAAGAGCTGGCGCAAATATTCCTCCGGCTGCTCCTGTAGTAAAACTTAGCATTGTCCCAATTATTCTGTCAATGGCTGTGTACCGGACTACATCATTAGCCGGTGTAAAAAGAGTTGTGGTCATAATTTCCTTTCCTGACCCCAATACCCGAGGGTCCATAAAATATGCAATTGAAGCGATAACAAGGCCGCAGACTAAAACATATATGAAATGTTGATACTTAAATTTAAAACTGCGCATCCACCTTATAATCCACATAATGATTTTCGACATGCCGCTTCCCAGCAAACCGGTAATAGCTGCAACCAATATCAACGGGAAAAAAATGTACTTTGAAAGACCTGATACATCGGGATAACCTAAATACAAATAAGGGCCAAGCATTCCTTGCGCCGTTAAACCGGCTATAATCACTGCAGTAAATAAAGCAGTTTTAAAATAACTGATATGGGTTTTAGTAAGTTCTTCTACTGCGAATACAATCCCTCCAAGTGGTGTGTTGAAAGCTGCTGCTGCACCGGTCATAATCATGTTCCTTTTGGAAATTTTTGGCCACCAGGAAGGAAGCCACTCATTTATTTTTCGAAATACTGTTCCGGCAATCTGGATGGTAGGACCTTCTTTTCCTATTAATCCTCCACCCAGGATCATAATAAAACCTGAAAATATCTTTACAAAAAAAACCTTCAGGCTTAATAGCTTGGTTACCTTTTTGTCATCGCGCGGATTAGCAAGTTCGATAGCTGCCATTGCCTGGGGTATTCCACTGCCTCCGGCATACTTTGCAAACATATTCACAAGCCACCATGCAATAACAAAACATGCCGGAGAAAAAACAAATATCATCCAATCATGAAAATGAATTATCTTAAAAGTAATGCCCTCCAGGTAACCAAAAATTTTGGAATAAAATACGGCTATCAGACCAGAAACTAAGGAAGCAACCCAAAAAGGTATCGCCTGTAAGAGATTATTTTTGAATTTTTCATTGGATATTCTGTCAAATCCTCTTTTTAATATCTTCCTGATTGTTTGTCCTATCGTTAAGTTTTTACTTTCCTGTTAAATTGCTGGAATAACCATGAAAGGTGCAAATTTACATTACAGTCATCAAAATCATTGACACAATTATGACTCTCAATATTTTCTGATCTTTATCGTTTATAGAATAAATTTCCGGTTTTGAGAAAAATCTACAGGCGCAGCAAACCTAAGCTTTTCAGGAGTATTTTAGTATCCTTAAATATTGCAATTATTTTGGCATACCTTATTACCTGCCTTGTACCATTTATTGATACCGGCGAAAATTCGCTATTAGCTTTTCCAGGACTTGTTTTTCCATTTATATTTTTGGCTTTAGCAATATTTATTATCGTATGGATCTTTTTGAGATCAAAATGGTGGTATATATCACTCATTGCGTTGCTTTTGGGAATTCAGCAAATCCTTGCTGTTTTTAGCTTTAATTTACCCAAAGAATTTTCTTATAAACGGAAGCCTAATACTTTAAGAGTTTTGCAGTGGAATGTAACAAGCTGGGACGAAGCCACTAAAAAAGAATATGGGGGTACAAGTTACCGGCCATTTATGCTCGATCTGGTAAAAAAGGCAAATGCTGATGTTCTTTGCGCGGAAGAATTTTTTGAAGCAAAAGATACCGGGTATTTCAAATCAAATGTTTTAGCTTTAAAGGAATTAGGATTTAATTTCCATTTTTTTGTTCCGTTAACCACTTCACAAGCTGATCTTCCAACTGGAGTGGCTATTTTTTCAAAGTATCCGATTATTGATACTGCCAGTTTTGTTTATAAACTCAATTATACCGGCGAGCATTTGCTCTATGCAGATATAAAGGTCGAAGGCAAAATTTTCAGGGTCTTTGTCACCCACTTACAACCGATTTATTTTGACGATTTTGAATATAACCTTGCAAAATGGACCCAATCAGCTAAACTATCAGATCGGGATTATTTCCATTCGCTGTTTGCAAGATTTCAAAGTGGTTTCGAATACCGGTATCCGCAATCAGAGCTTGTTAATAGTAAAATAGAAGAAAGTCCATACCCCGCTATCATCTGTGGCGATTTTAATGATGTTCCTAATTCAAACACTTATTTTACTGTAAAGGGCAATCTCCAGGATGCCTTTCTCAAGGCCGGTTCTGGTTTTGGGCTAACTATCCCATATTTTTCCAAAATGCTCAGGATAGATTATATTTTTGCCGATAGGAAATTCAAAGTAACCCAGTTCTATGCAGAGCATGTACCCTATTCCAATCATTACCCACTAATGACGGATCTTGACTATTCAAACATAAAATGATTCAGCAAACCAAAGACACAACCTGATAAAATTACAGGCTCCTGTTCCCTGGTTTATTGCTTTATTTACTTAGCAGACCCATGCTTTCCATCCAGTTCTTACATCGCTCCATCCATTTATCATTTGTCGCGGTATTATCCATCCCAAAGCCATGCCTACCTGCCTTATAAATATGCATTTCTGCAGAAATTTTATGGTGGATCAGCGCTTCGTAATATTTAATGCTATTCATCACAGGCACCACATTGTCATCAGTTGCATGAACCAGGAAGGTTGGTGGCGTTTCATTTGTAACCTGCAATTCGTTAGAAAAAGAATCAATCATGTTTGCAGGAGGATTCTTACCCAGTAATTGGTCCCTTGAGCCTATATGCGCAATATCATCCTGGAAACTGATAACCGGATAAATAAAAATTGCGAAATCAGGGCGCAGGTTAATTTTATTATTATTATCAAAATAATTATAATTAAAATGAGTCGCCGCTGTAGACGCTAGATGGCCTCCTGCGGAAAAGCCCATAATGCCAACTTTATCTTTATTAATATTCCATTTCTCAGAATTCATTCGCACCAGTTGAATTGCCCTTTGAGCATCCTGCAATGGAGCGATGGCTTTGTTAGTCATGGCTGAATCATTGGGAATACGGTATTTCAATACAAAAGCGGCAACGCCCATTTCATTAAATTTTCTCGCTACTGCAAAACCTTCTTTAACTATTGAATTTATCCAATAGCCGCCGCCGGGACAAATAATTACTGCAGTTCCATTTGCCTTTGACTTCTCCGGTAAAAATATAGTAAACGTGGGCTGCGAAATGAAGTGGACTATCGTATCTCCATTATCCTGTGGCTCCCACAATTCTTTAGTATCGTAAACTCTTGAGCCAGGTATTTCACGTTCATATAACGGGATCGTTTGCTGTGCATAAGTTTGTTGCATAAAAAAGATTGCAAATAATAAAGAGAAAATATAATTTTTCATGAATTGAAATTATGAAATAAATTTCTTAGAACGTATTTTCTGACCCGGATAAAATTGTCCAAAATCATTTACCGAAAAAAGTAAATTACAGACAATTCCACACCTGAAAATTCGTTTTATAAATAATTTATCTTTACAAAATGAATTGGAATGAAAAGCAAACTGTTCGCATTGCAATTTTGGATTTATATGAAGGAGTAGCAAACCAGGGAATGAGAGGCCTGCGGGCAATAGTTAAATATTTCGGTGAGAAGAATAATTTGAATATTGTTTTGGACGAATTTGATGTCAGGTTAAAAAACGAGGTACCTGACATGAATTATGATATCTATTTAAGTTCAGGTGGCCCAGGTAGTCCGCTTGAAAGTGAAGGTTCAGAATGGGAAAAACACTATTTTAACTGGGTAAGTGATCTTGAAGAATGGAATGAAGACCCTTCCCGCACTCAAAAAAAATATGCTCTTTTTATTTGTCATTCATTTCAATTGGTTTGCCGGCATTGGGAACTCGGTAATGTATGTGCCAGAAAGTCAACTTCATTTGGTGTCTTTCCTGTTCACCTTCTTGAAGATGGAAAAGATGAACCGGTATTCGAGGGTATGAAAGATCCTTTTTATGCTGTGGACAGCAGGGATTACCAGATAATAGAACCTAAAATGAATATTTTATACAGGGGAGCAAAAATTCTATGTATTGAAAAAGACAGACCACACGTGCCATATGAAAGAGCCATCATGGGCATAAGATTCAATGAATATCTTATCGGAACCCAGTTTCACCCTGAAGCAGATGCCATCGGTATGAGTATGTACCTGCAAACGGAAGAAAAAAAGAAAACGGTAATCGAAAACCATGGTGAGGAAAAATGGAGTTCTATGATCAATCATCTCAATGACCCCGATAAAATTATGTGGACGTATGCTCATATAATTCCCAATTTCCTAAATATTGCTCTTAAAAGTATCCATCCCGTTCCTGTTTCTTCATAATTAATTTAGTATACAAAGTCCAAATATTTATACCCACCGCTTTAAGGAACATTCTTAATTTTCTTATCTTTCAAATTAATATTCAGAAAATTAATTTGTTATGGTACCCGAATTGAGGGAACAATTCAATAAAAATTTTACCCTGGAAAAGTATGAAGCTTTCCTGAAAGATCTTGATAATAAACATCCGGGCACCATTGTTTTCCGCATAGCCGAAACACCCATCTTTATTCCCAAAGATTTCACTGAGAAAATGATTTGGGCCTGTGAATCTATTATTGATCTGATAACAGATCCGGGCTTTAAGAAACTTACTGACCGTTCCATACCTCCCGGTGAGAGTGTTCCAAATGAGAATGCTCATGCTCATTGTATAGCATTTGATTTCGGAATATGTGAAGATGGAAATGGAGGCTTTGAACCACAGCTTATAGAAATGCAGGGTTTCCCTTCTCTTTTCGGTTTCCAGATATATTATCCGCAGGTTATAGAAAAGCATTTTCAAATACCCGCAAACTTCAGCCATTACTTAAATGGATATAACGATGAAACCTACCTTCAGTTTCTTAAAGAACTGATAATCGGAAATCATAATGTGGAAAATGTTATTTTGCTGGAAATAAAACCTCATGAGCAAAAGACGAGGATAGATTTTTATTGTACACAGGATTATCTGCATATTCCCATTGTCTGCCTTACTGAACTTATTGCAGAAGGAACCAAATTATTTTATTATAAAGATGGACGAAAGATAGAAGTGAAGCGAATCTATAACAGGATAATTTTTGATGAACTATCCAAAGCAAAAGAAGGGCTCGGTAATGTAGTGGATATAACGCGGCCTTATGATGTAGAATGGATTCCACACCCCAACTGGTTTTACCGCATCAGTAAATTCACGATTCCTTTTATCAAAAATCCATTTGTTCCGAAAACATTTTTCCTCAATGAAGTAAAACAATTACCTGAAGACCTGGAAAATTATGTATTAAAGCCGCTGTTTTCCTTTGCAGGTCAGGGAGTAATTATTGATGTTTCAAAAGAAGATGTTCAGCATGTTAGTAATCCTCAAAACTGGATTTTACAACGAAAAGTGAAGTATGCAGATGTAATAAAAACACCTAACGTGCCGGCAAAAGCAGAAATAAGGCTTTTTTATTTCTGGAAAGATGGAATGCAACGGCCCATAGCAATCACTAACCTGGCAAGACTAAGCAAAGGAAAAATGATAGGCGTAAGGTATAACATGGATAAAGATTGGGTAGGAGCAAGTACTTGTTATTTCGAAAAATGATGGCAATCCTTCGCCTAAATTTATTCCAATAAGATCCACATTTTTTGCTGGATTCTAAAAAATACTATCTTTAGTTTTCTCTTTAGATATAAAACATCTTATCATTTTATCATACAGAATTCTTTGCAGGAAGTCAAAAAATACAGTGAGGAAGAATTAATCTACCTATTGAAAAACAAGGATCAGTCGGCTTTTTCTTATTTGTATGACAATTATGCTGCTGCTTTATTTGGCGTTATCTTTAAAATGCTTGAAAATCGGGAATTAGCTGAAGATGTTTTGCAGGAAGCTTTTGTCAAAATCTGGAATAATTTTTCAAACTACGATGATACAAAAGGCCGACTTTTTACCTGGATGGTGAATATTACCAGAAATCTTACCATAGATACTATTAGAAGCAAGAGTTTTAAAAAACAGTCAAAAATCCAAAATTCTGTGAATGCCGTAAATAACATAGCTGATTTTTCTAATACATCGGCAAGTTTCGATGCGTTAGGAATCCGGAAGCAATTATCACTTCTCAGAGAGGATCAAAAACAAATTATTGAACTTGCCTACTTTGGCGGGTTTACCCAGGATGAAATCTCAAAAAATCTGAATATCCCTTTAGGCACTGTAAAAACAAGAATGAGAACAGCAATTATTGAACTAAGAAAAGTATTGAAAAATTAAATTGAATATAGAAGAAATCATATCATCCGGTTTACTTGAGCTTTACGCTATAGGAATGACATCTCACGGGGAAACGGTTTTGGTTGAAAATGCATTAAAGGATCATCCGGAAGTAAGACAAGAGCTTAAAAAAATAGAAATGTCTCTTGAGTCATTTGCCAGGGTAAATTCCATGGAACCTTCTCCTTCAGTAAAAGACAAAATATTAGCACAGATTTCAAAAGCAGAAAAAATTGTTGTTACTGGTATCATCGGGGGAAACTCAAGGCCTGCTCCCCAGCCTGCAGAAAAAAATTTGTACCGCATTCCTTCCTACTTCAAATATGCTGCAGCTGCAAGCTTAATTCTGCTAATTGGAAGTTTGGTACTCAACTATTCGTATTATAATAAATATCAGCAAGCCAACGAACAATTACAGGCTGCTCAGAATAAAATAGATCAGAACCAGCAGGCAAATTTTGCGATGAAGAATGAACTGAATGTGATGAGTGATAAAAATGCAATGCCAATTGTATTAAACGGAACACCGCAGGCGCCGGATGCGCTTGCCAAAATTTACTGGATGAAAAATACCGGTGAAGTTTATGTGGATCCTACTCACCTGCCTGCTGTTCCGGAAGGGAAACAATATCAATTATGGGCCATTATAGATGGTAAGCCTGTGGATGGTGGTATGATAACTACTAAAAATGGAATTTACCATATACAAAAAATGAAATCATTTGGCCATGCTGATGCTTTTGCGATTACATTGGAAAAAGCAGGCGGTAACCCAACTCCTCAGGGTGAAATGTTTGTTATGGCAAAAATCTGATTTCAAAATCCATTCCTCACTTTTTCCACTACAATTAAGTTGCTTTTTAAATTTACAGAATCACCAGACTTTCAATGTCCAAAAAAAAATTCTCTAAAATAAATCCATCTCTTCCCATTATGCGTACATGATGAAAATAAAAATATAAAATCATGAAAAAAATTAACTTATTAGGATTATCAATCCTTGCAGTAATCGCCACTTCTTCAGCTTTTGCCCAAATGGACAAAACCGCAATGGTAGGTGGAGCAGCAATGTATCCTACAAAAAACATCATTGAAAATGCAGTAAATTCAAAAGATCATACCACTTTGGTTGCAGCAGTTAAAGCAGCCGGACTGGCTGAAACACTTGAAGGCCCCGGCCCGTTTACTGTATTCGCACCAACAAACGAAGCTTTTGATAAACTTCCAAAGGGAACTGTGGAAACACTTTTAAAGCCTGAAAATAAAGATCAGCTAACAGCAATTCTTACATATCATGTTGTAGCAGGGAACCTTTCTTCAATGGATCTTATGAAAATGGTAAAAGAAGGGAATGGTAAAGCTACTCTGAAAACCGTGCAGGGGGAAGATTTGACCATTGCCAAAAAAGGTAAAAATCTAATGGTAACTGATGCCAAAGGGGATGTGGCAAAAATCACTATCGCAAATGTGAACCAAAGCAATGGTGTAATACATGTAATCAACACCGTATTGCTTCCAAAATAATTATCCTTACCTCCATATTTTATTTCTGAAATACACCTGGATAACCGGCAATATTGCCGGTTTTTTTTCCTGTAATCATCAGAAGTATGATCATATTTTAATAATAATTCCTGGTAATTACTTCCCTAACGCATAACCCAAAGAACAATATTTTACCCTATAATTTCAAAAGAGTAAATTTGCGACCTTCATTATTCACAAAGCGGTCAATTCTGAATCAGGATCTTGTATGATTAATAACAAAAAAATTATTATCGTTCTGCCGGCCTATAATGCGGCGCTCACGCTGAAGAAAACTTACCAGGAAATCCCTTTTAAAATTGCAGACGAAGTGATACTTGTAGATGATAACAGCAGCGACAGAACTATTGAAATAGCAAAAGAATTGGGTATCAAATACATCATCAAGCATGATAAAAACCGCGGATATGGAGGAAATCAGAAAACCTGTTATAATAAAGCGCTGGAAATTGGCGGCGATATCATCATCATGCTGCACCCTGATTACCAGTATACACCCAAGCTGATTCCCTCCATGGCCTATCTGATTGCAAATAATGTTTACCAGGTTGTTCTCGGCTCGCGCACTCTGGGCAAAGGAGCATTACACGGAGGAATGCCTTTATATAAATACATTGCTAACCGTGCGCTCACATTTTTTGAAAACGTAATGCTTAATCAAAAAGTTGCCGAATATCATACAGGATACCGGGCATTCTCGCGGGAAATATTGCAACGTATAAACTATGAGGTGAATTCAGAAGATTTTGTTTTTGATAATGAAATGTTATCGCAGATCATTTACCTTGGTTATGAGATTGCAGAAATCACCTGCCCGACAAGGTATTTTGAAGAAGCTTCGAGTATTAACCTGCAGCGGAGTATTACCTATGGGCTCGGTGTGCTGAGGGTATCTGTAGTACATCGTTTATGCAAATTAGGTTTGCTGAAAAGAAAAATGTATCAGCCGGTTTCAAAATAAAAAGGGTCGGCATTTCATTTTGCCGGTTTATAGACTTTTGGATTTACAGATTTAATTGAACCCGGGAATTATTGTATTACGAAATCTCGGAATCACCACTTATAACACGATCAACTTCAGGATAACATGATGCGCTTAAGCAAAATTCAGGTCGCTATACTCATCGCTATTATCGCGGCTGTTTTTTTTATTCCTTTCCTGGGAAGAGTTCATTTGTTTGATTGGGATGAAGTAAATTTTGCGGAGTGCTCGCGGGAAATGATTAAGATGGATGATTACAGCCAGGTGTATATCAACTTCAAACCCTTTTGGGAAAAGCCACCCATGTTTTTCTGGATGCAGAGTACGGCAATGAAAATTTTTGGCATTACTGAATTTGCAGCCCGTTTTCCTAATGCTATTTGCGGTATCATAACCTTACTCGTCGTATTTTTTTGCGGAAGCAAAATTTATGATAAGAAATTCGGTATACTGTGGGCATTGGCTTTCGGTGGCTCGCTATTCCCCAATATGTATTTTAAGTCGGGCATTATTGATCCCTGGTTTAACCTGTTCACTTTTTTATCCTTATATAATTTCATCTTATACCACTGGGTCAGAAACGGTTTTGATAAAGACGGGCTAAAGAAACGTCCAATATATTATGTTTTATGGTCCGGCATTTTTATGGGACTTGCCATCTTAACCAAAGGGCAGGTTTCCCTGATGATCTTTTTATTGGCCTTGGGTGTTTATTTTATTTACAACAGATTTCGAATGTATTTTAACTGGTGGCATGCTATTCTATATTTGATTATTGCAGCCGCAGTGACATCTACCTGGTACGGTTATGAAACTATTAAAAACGGCCCTTGGTTTGTAACCGAATTTCTAAAATACCAGTACCGTCTTTTCACAACGCACGATGCAGGTCAAAAAGGATTTTTTGGCTATCATTATATTGTTTTGCTTTTTGGTTGTTTCCCTGCTTCCCTGCTGGCAATACCGTCTTTTTTTAATTCAACTTATACCGGAAGGTTTGATAAAGATTTTAAAAAATGGATGCAAATCTTTTTCTGGGTAATCACTATTTTATTCACCCTTGTTCAGTCCCGTATCATTCATTACTCCTCTATGGCATGGTTTCCGGTTTCATTCCTTGCAGCTAATTCAATTTACAAATGGGATATGAAGCAGATGATCTATAAAAATTATGTGGGAGTTTTTATAACCGTAATAGGTGGTATTATTTCATTGTTTATACTTTCATTGCCTTATGTGGCCATGAAACTTAAAAGGCTTGCTCCATATGCAAAAGATAAATTTGTAAATGCAATGATGCAGGCCAATGTCCATTGGAGCGGATTGGAAGGAATTGTTGGGTTATTAATGATTATTTCAATTATTATTGGAATCAAGAGCCTTGCAAAGGGGAAATTTCAAAAAGCTGCGTGGACCTTGTTTGGAGGAACAGCTATCGTAATTTTTTTAGCATCAGCCATTATCGTACCAAAAGTAGAGAGATACACGCAGGGAGCAGCTATCGACTTTTTTATAGAAAGGCAACGGGAAGATTGTTATGTAAACACCTTAGGCTATTTCAGCTATGCACAACTTTTTTATGTAAAAAAAGAAAAACCTGTAAACCCGAAATCATATGATGAGCAGTGGCTGCTCACCGGTGATATTGATAAGCCTGCCTATTTTGTTTCAAAAGTTGACCGGATAGATAAGTATAAACAATTCACGCAGCTAAAAGAATTGTATCGAAAAAACGGGTTTATATTTTTGAAGAGAGAAGTGAATAAGTGAGTTGGCATTCAGAGATGGTCAATAGTTAGTTCATGACCCACTACTCCCAATTCATTAATCACTTTTTTTTACCGGAAAAAAAATTCAATATTTTGCTGATGATCTTATCATTTGCGCCAAGTCGTCCTTTAATTGCTGTATATGTCGCTACCATCGCATTATCTATCTTCACCATAATTTTTTTGCTTCCTTCCCCGGGACGGGCCTGGTAATAAGTTGCACGCCTGAAAGGCTTGTCTTCAATAGAATAATAATACAAAGCAATCGATCTCCTGAAAACACCTTCCGGACAGGTCATAGGTTCCGGGTGGCCATGGTATGAATCTGCATCTGTATTAAAGATTACACAGCGGTTAAACACCGGAGAAACTTTTTCTTCGCAGGCTTTCATTTTCGTATCCCACAACTCCAATTTCCCGCCCCATTCATCTTTCCAGTCCGTATTCAGGTAAACCAGTACATTCACCCGACGCTGCCAATTGCGGTGATGGGGATGAACTGTAAAATCTGCATGAATATTCAGGTAGCCGCCACTGGTAGATTGGTGAATTCCCCCACCTTCCAGGAAAACGTCTTTTTGAAGATTATTGATACAAGTGAGCGTACTGAGAAAATTTAGAAACTCAGCCGAGTTTAATTCATTAATTGTTGCTTTGATAGTTTCAGGTAATGTGTCTAGTTTATTTAAACCTTTCTTTTTTTCGTTATAATGCGTATAATTGATCCATCCATCAGCTTCATTCAATGTATTAAACTCTGCGACGCATTCATTCAGTACCTCCGGGTTTAAGAAATTTTCCAACACAATATGCGGATATGGACTTGCTGATTGATATTGCTTACTTAATTCAGAAAGTCCACCATTCCATTTTGTAATGTCGAATATTTGAGTAGCCGTTTGCACTTTCATATATTTAGTTTTCAAAGATAATTCATTGAAAAACATTTTTTGAAAGACTAAGCAACTGCTATGTTAACCAAAGAAGCGGCCTCACTCAGCAAAATAGCAGACTGTACCTTAAGTCCGCTCTTATCAATAAGTTCCTTAGCCACTTCGGCATTTGTTCCCTGCAGCCTTACAATTATAGGAATAGAAATAGTTCCTATTGACTGGTAAGCATCTATAACACCCTGGGCTACACGATCACAACGTACAATACCTCCAAAGATATTTATAAGGATAGCCTTCACTTTAGGATCTTTTAAGATGATCCTGAAGCCGGCTTCTACGGTTTGTGCATTAGCCGTGCCACCTACATCCAGGAAATTAGCGGGCTCCCCGCCGCTCAATTTTATCATATCCATAGTGGCCATGGCGAGTCCTGCACCATTTACCATGCACCCCACATTCCCGTCTAGTTTTACAAAGTTCAGGTTGAATTTCGCTGCTTCCACTTCAGTAGGGTCTTCTTCAGAAATATCCCGTAAAGCGGCAATATCAGGGTGCCGCATCAGGGCATTGTCATCAATATTCATTTTGCAATCAACCGCAATAATTTTATTATCACTCGTTTTAAAGAGCGGGTTAATTTCGAGCATACTGCAATCGAGCCCTACATATGCATCATATAAATTTGTTACAAATTTTAAGCAGTTCTTAAAGGCATTCCCTTTCAAACCAAGGTTGTACCCTATTTTTCTTGCCTGGAATGCAGGCAATCCCCCACCAGGATGCACCCATTCTTTAAATATTTTTTCCGGAGTGTTGTGTGCCACATCTTCAATATTAACTCCACCTTCAGTGCTGTACATGATTACGTTCTTTCCTTTTGCCCTGTCCAGCAAAATAGATAAATAAATTTCCTTCACCTCTTCAGGTCCGTCGTAATAAACATCCTGGGCCACCAATATTTTATTTACCACTTTTCCCGCCTCACCCGTTTGCACTGTCACCAAAGTGCCGCCTAAAATATTATGAGCTATTGTGCTTAACTGCTCTGCATTTTTGGCTACTGCCACTCCACGCTGATCCTTCCCTTTGATAGTTCCTTTTCCTCTTCCTCCGGCATGTATCTGTGCTTTTATTACTGCAAACTTGCTTCCATACTGGCTGCTAATATAGCGGTAAGCTTCTTCAGCTTCCGCAACTGTATTGCATGCAATTCCTTCCTGGATGGGCACATTATATTTTTTCAATAATTCTTTGGCCTGGTATTCATGTAAGTTCATATATAAACTTTTGAGCGAAGATAAAGTCAAAATGGTAAATAGAATAAAGTTTTGAATGAAGGGTAAAATATTAAGGAAGGGGTCTGATCACCTTTCACAAAATATATATTGCCGGTATATTCTTCACTTAAATTGCATGACACCATATTTTAATATAGATAGGTTTTAAAAGAGAACTATCCTAATATATCAGGATCTTGAAAATTCCCTTAAAATCAATCTTCACTATTCAACCCAATCGGCGATAAAAACATTGATACCCTGGCCTCCTCCATTATTCCGGTTACTACTGAAAAGAATTTTTTTACCATCGGGGCTAAACATTGGAAAAGCATCGAAACCCTTATCACGGCTGATTTTTTCCAGTCCTTTGCCTTTAATATCTGTTAAATACATGTTGAACGGGAAGCCCCTGGCATACTCATGATTGCTGCAAAAGATAATATGTTTCCCATCAGGCGTAAAGTTTGGAGCCCAATTAGCTTTATCAAGAAATGTGATTTGATGTGCATCACTTCCGTCAGCATTGGCTACAAACACTTCCATAGAAGTTGGCGCCACGAGCCCCTGCGACAGCAGATTCTTATAATCCTCTATTTCTTCTTTCGTTTTTGGCCTGCTGGCCCGCCAAACAATTTTCTTCCCATCCGGGCTGAACCATGCCCCGCCATCATACCCTAGTGTATTCGTAATTTGTTTTACATTTTTTCCATCCAAATCCATAGTATATAAATCCAGGTCACCATTCCGCATAGACGTAAAAATAACCTTATCGCCTTTGGGTGAAATAGTTGCTTCCGCATCGTATCCTTTTGTATCGGTAAGTTGCCGGATGATATATCCATTAGTATCAGCTTCAAAGATGTCATAGCTTTCATATACCGGCCAGATGTACCTTTTCAGCTTTACTTTATCTGGAACCGGAGGACAATCCTTTGAAGTAAGATGTGTGGAAGCATAAAGGATATGCTTTCCGTCAGGGTAAAAATAAGAACAGGTAGTACGCCCGGTGCCTGTGCTAACTAATTTTGGTGTGAAGGTTTCACCCGGTTTTTCCGGTATTTTGCCCATCCATATCTGGTCACACATGATTCCTTGCTGAGGATTCATCCGCTGAAAAATCACATACTTGCCGTCAAAACTAAAATATGCTTCCGCATTGTCACCTCCAAACGTAAGCTGGCGAATATTTTTGAAGTGCTTTTCTTCAGGATAACGGAGGGTATCTGTATAATTGGCCTCTGAATTTTGAGCGGCAACTTTTGCCGAAAATAAAAAACCCAGGGAAAAAGGAATTATGAATGAAATGCAAATCCTGACCATAACGATGATGTTAAAATATCGTGCAATTTAGCCAAACTTTATATGTGAGTGTCAGGATATGTGAGGTAATCCATTTTAAGGATTGTAAATTTGTTTCATGATAAAAAGAAATTCAGCCATTATTATACTCTGTTGCTTTATTCTTTTAATTACCTCCTGCAACAATGCCGCTGATGAAAACTCCAAGGCTCCTGCACCGGCTAATACTGAACAGGCGCTGAAGGAGGCCATAGCTCAATTCCCGGATTCGCTTACCCTCGTTCAAAATTTAATCGAATTTTACAGGGAAACCGGCGACTATGATTCAGCGTTAAACCTTACTGACGCACAGATAAAAAAAGATAGTGGCAATCCTTTTCTCTGGAATATGAAGGCAACTCTGCATTTTCAAAATGACGATACCATTAATGCAATTAAGTCCCTTGAACAAGCTATATACATTTATCCGCTGCCTGAGTATCTTGTTGCACTCGGAACGGTGTTTGCAGAAATAAAAAATCCGAGAGCATTGATCATTGCAGATAGTCTGCTGAAAGCCGACAGGGTGAAATCAGGGAAAGATGCCATGTTCATAAAAGGGTTGTATTACAGTTATAATAATGATAAACCAAAAGCGATAAATTATTTTGATAGTAGCCTTTCAATGGATTTTACCTATATGTTTGCATATCGCGAAAAAGCAATCGCCTTATATGACTTAGGAAAATACCTGGAAGCTTTAAGTGTATTACGCAAAGCGGTTACCCTTCAAAATAATTTTGACGAGGGATATTATTGGATGGGTAGAATTTATGAAAAGCTTGGAAAAAAACAGGATGCCATCCAAAGTTTTCAGACAGCGCTTTTATATGACAAAAATTTCCTGGAAGCCCGGGAGTCGCTTGATAGCCTCCGGAAAAAATGATAAGATAAATTGTAATAGTTTAGATCAAAACCGACAACCAATAGCTATTAACTCATAACTCTTAACTCGCAAAATGCCCATTATAGCCCCATCCATTTTAGCCGCAGATTTTCTACACCTGAGTGATGCTTGCAAAATCGTAAATGAAAGTTCCGCTGACTGGTTTCACCTGGATGTAATGGATGGAAGGTTTGTGCCGAGTATCAGTTATGGAATGTCAATCATTAAACAGCTGAAAAAAGAAGGAAAAAAATATTTTGATGTTCACCTGATGATTCTGGAACCGGAGAAGTTTGCAGCGGAGTTTAAAAATTCAGGCGCAGATGGACTAACGGTTCACCTCGAAGCCTGCCCGAATTTACACCGGAATATTCAGCAGATAAAATCACTGGGCATGAAGGCAGGTGTGGCTATTAACCCGCATTCGCCTGTTCCTTTATTGCAGGATATTATTCGTGATATAGACCTGGTAAATGTTATGAGTGTAAACCCCGGCTTTGGGGGACAGACTTTCATTCCGCATTCCATTCAAAAGATAAAAGAATTAAAAAACTTAATACTGGCATCCGGTTCTTTAGCCAAAATTGAAGTAGATGGCGGCGTATCTTTAGAAAATGCCAAAGAAATTCTCAATGCAGGGGCCGATGTCCTTGTTGCGGGTCATACAGTTTTTGCATCTCCTGATCCTAAAGAAACGATCAGGAAGTTAAAGAATATGTGATCAAACTGAGTCTACATCTTTTCCTGTATTTGTTTTAGCACATCGGCGATCTGAAACATCCAGTTTTCTTGAACCGTATCCCAGTTATATTTTTTTGTAATCAAATTTTCCATCATCTGCCGCGCATCCATAGCCTGTTCTTCCGAATAAAAACAATTGATCCATTTCCCGTCAAGCTTTTTTGGGCCCTGCACATAAACTGCACCCAGGTACCATTTAAAGCATGATGGCAGGCCAACAAAATCAATTTCGTTACTGGCGCTTACCGCATTTCCCCTGAAAAAATATTCATAAAACCTCACACATTCTTTAAGCCTTTCTTTCAAAGCTTCCGGATTTTCCGCTGTTTTGGGCTTTATCTCCCAGCGGGTGTTGATTTTATTAAATGGATTTAATGTGGCATCGGGCCAGAAAATGCCAGAGCCTTTTACATGTAAAGTGGTAGTATGGTCTTTTTCCACCCTGCGTATAGTCATTGTATTGCCTAATGTATCCAGAATAGTATATACAGCATTTTTGCCATCATCAAACTGCGCTTCAATTTCTTTGCCATTAAGAACAAATTTTCCGTAACGCATAGTTGCCTTGGGATTTTCGAGGAAAGTGGAATCCGTCATGAATATGATACCCGGAATATTAAAGCCCCCCTCCGTTTGCTGATCAATTACATCTCTGTAAGTGGGGTTTTCGGAATCCGTAACCTCCCAATATTGGCAAAGGCGGTGAAAAGGATCTTTCGGTTCAGGTAATTTTACATCTGCTGCTTTTTCATCTTTATTTGGCTGCCCTGTATTACAAGCTAAAGGAATAAAAGAGATGAAAATTATAAGAAAAAGGAAAAGATTTTTCATGTTTCAAAAATAATAAAATTGAAACGGAATGGTTACAATATATAATTCATAAAATATTATCTTCACTCCATGAGAATAATGGCTGTAGTAATTTTTGTAATGATCAGTCTTTCATCCTTTTCTCAAAAAAAGATAGCCTTTGTGTCCGGTAAAGTTATTGACGAAAATGAAAATATTTTGAAGGGGGTTAGCATTACAATCCTCGGAAAACAAAATAGTATCATCACTTCTGATTCTGGAACGTATCGGCTGAAGGTACCTGCTGACAAAGCTTTCGCACTGGTATTCTCTTTTTCAGGGTATAGGGAAGAGCAAAAAAATTTTTTTTTAAGTGAAAATGAAGAAGAAAATGTTGTTGTTAAACTTTATAACAGCAGTAAATTGCTAAACCCTGTTGTAATAAGTGACCAAAAAGAAAGAACAGAAACCGGTCTCGTAAAAATAAATCCAAAAAGCGCTACTACACTTCCAGGCGCCACCGGCGGCGTAGAAGGGTTGATTAAAATACTGGTCGGCAGTAATAATGAACTTACATCCCAGTATTCTGTGCGTGGTGGAAATTATGATGAAAATCTCATTTATATAAATGATTTTGAAATCTACCGGCCTTACCTGGTAAGCAATGCGCAACAGGAAGGCCTTAGTTTCATCAACCCGGAACTTGTAAAAAATATTAGTTTTTACACCGGTGGCTTCCAGGCCAAATATGGAGATAAAATAAGCAGCGTACTGGATATTCAGTATAAAAAACCGACTGCATTTAGTGGTTCAGTTTATATCAGTTTGCTGGAACAGGGTTTTCATCTAGAGGGATCCTCCAAAAACCAAAAACTTTCGTGGTTATTCGGGGTTCGCAGCAAGACAAATAAAGATCTGCTAAGCAGTCAGGAAGTTCAGGGAAATTATATCCCATCTGCGGCTGACGTTCAGGGTTTGGTTTCCTACCGGTTTTCAAAGAAATTAGAACTTGAAATATTAGGAATCGCTTCCGGATCAAAGTTTACACTATTTCCCCAGTCAGCACAAAAGTCCTCAGCAGTATTTTCACCGCTGTTTACAGCCGACCTTGCACTCGATATATTTTTCAGCGGGCAGGAAATAGATAATTACAACACCAATCTTATTGGTCTCAGCCTGAATCAATATGTAAGCAAAAAAATAAACCTCAAGTGGATGGCAAGCCATTATGCAGATAATGAAAATGAAAATTATGACATCACAGGTGATTACCTGTTTGGGGAAAGGGATTTTGATAAGACAAGCTCAACTTACGGAGAAATAATCAATCCTCTGGGAGCAGGCCTTTACCAGGATTATGCACGTAACTCTCTGAATATTGAAGTGTATAATTTTAGTCATAAAGGCAGTTATGATAAAGGAAAACATTTCATTCAATGGGGCGCCAGCTTTGACCATACTATTATCCATGATAAACTGAATGAATGGAAATTACAGGACAGCGCCGGGTATTCATTGCCGTATGATCCAAATATGCTCAACCTCAGCAGTGTTACAAAATCATCTGCAAATCTGAATGTTGATAAATACAGTGGTTACGTGCAGGACAATATTCGACTTGGCGATGCTGCAAGGCCGGTAACCCTGCAGGCCGGTGTAAGATTTAATTACAATTCGCTGAACAGAGAATTTATTGTGAGCCCAAGGGTGCAGTTCAGTTATAAACCTGACTGGGAAAAAGATATTGTTTTCAAGACTTCCGCAGGAGTATATGATCAGCCCCCGTTTTACCGCGAAATGAGAGGATATTCCGGCATTGTAAATACGGCATTAAAAAGTCAAAAAAGCAAGCAGATAGTTGCAGGCTTCGATTATAATCTGTCTACGGGCGAACACCCCATGAGAATAACTACCGAAGCTTATTATAAATCGCTTACTGATGTAGACATTTACGATATTGATAATGTACGAATCCAGTATTATGGTAATAACAACGCGATAGCTTATGCTGCCGGACTGGAAACAAGACTTTATACGGAGCTGGTTAAGGATGCCGAAAGCTGGCTCAGCATAGGCATTGGACAGACTAAAGAAAAACTGGATAATGACAATTATTATCTTTACACAAATGCATCGGGTCAGATAATCACTTCAACTACAACCGACCAGGTAGTAGCAGACAGTTTAAAGAAAGAGGTTGGATATATAAGAAGGCCAACAGACAGAAGAGTAACACTAGGCCTTTTTCTGCAGGATTATTTAAGTACCAACAAGAATTTTAAGGTGCATCTGAATATGATTTATGGCAGTAATATGCCTTATAATATTCCTAACAGCGTCCGGTACCGGGATGCATTGATCATAGAACCTTATATCCGGGTAGACATCGGATTCAGCGCTTTATTACTTAGTGAAAAATCATTGAGGCGCAGCCACTCCCCGTTCCGTGGTTTTGAAAATATCTGGGCAAGCCTCGAAGTATTCAACCTGATCGACCGCGCCAATGTGATTTCTTATCAACTCATCAAAGACTTTGCAAATAACACTTTTGCTATTCCAAACCGTTTAACGCCAAGGCTTATTAATTTTAAATTGATAGCAAGGTTTTAGAACATAATTATGATAAAATATCATTTATGAGTATCCCTTCTCCAATCCTTATCTTGCTAACGTTAACAGTTGCATCCTCCTGTTCCGTAACAAGAGAGGCCACTGTGATAGCCGATTCTACCCATCTAAAATTTCTGGGCGAATACATTGTTCCCCATAATCAAAACTTTAAAGGCACGACTATCGGGGGATTATCAGGTATTGATTATGATCCCAAAAAAGATATCTATTATTTAATATCAGATGACCGTTCTGATTATAACCCGGCAAGATTTTATGAAGCAAAAATTATCATCGGAAACTATAAAATTGACAGTGTCTTTTTTGTGGATGTGAAATCCCTGAAAGACATGCATGGTAATTTTTTCCCAAATTCAAAAAGTGATCCTTACCATACCCCTGACCCTGAAGCGCTCCGTTATGATCCCAGAAAAAATATATTTCTCTGGAGCAGCGAAGGCGAGCGCATCGTAAAACCAAACAAGATTGTTCTTGAAGACCCGGCAGTAACTGAAATTGATATAAATGGAAACTATATTGATACCTTCCGGTTACCACCCCAACTTCAGATGCAGGTAACTGAACAAGGGCCGCGGCAAAATGGCGTTTTTGAAGGCCTTACGTTTGCCAATCATTACAAAACGTTGTTTGTAAATGTGGAAGAACCTTTATATAATGACGGCCCGCGGGCCGGACTATATGATTCTACAGGCATCACCAGAATTCTTAAGTTTAGCATGGCTTCCAAAAAACCGGTGGCACAATATGCCTACAGGATAGATCCAGTTGCCCATGCACCCGCGCCATCAAATGCTTTTGAGATAAATGGTATACCGGATATCCTGACTGTTGGTAAAAATAAATTGATAGTACTCGAACGCAGCTTTTCTGTCGGGAGGGAAGCCTGTACCATAAAAGTATTTCTCGCTGATATTTCTTCCGCAGAAAACATAAATAACATAACATCATTAAAGGATAACCCAAATGTGAAATTTACAACCAAGCAAATGTTATTAAATATGGACAACCTAGGAATTTATATAGATAATATTGAAGGTGTCACCTTTGGACCAAAGCTTCCTGATGGAAAAAGTTCCCTGCTGTTCATTTCAGACAATAATTTTAATCCTCTTCAAAAAACCCAATTTCTCTTATTTGAAATCCTATGAAGATGAAAAATTTTTTTCACCAGATAAGATAAATAATGAGGGAAATAATAATGAAAGCATAATAGACTTTCAGGAAAACACCTGCAAAAATTCCAGGTTTTTTTCGAATAAAATCATAGCATGCAATACTTCCTTCAGAGTACTTAATTATTGTTATTGGGAAGTGAAGGCGGCGCAGGTGGCGGCGGCGGCGGCGGTGGTGGCGGCATCGGACCTTCCGGCATCATCGGAGGCTTTTTCTCCGGGTGCTCCGAACCTCTGTGACAGGTATAGCAAGTTACTGTCCGCAGCATAAATTTAGCAGGCTCCATATTTGCGGAGGTATCCATATCATGGTCCATCATGTCCTTATTCATATCGTGATCATGATCCATGTCCTTATTCATATCATGATTATGGTCCATATCATGATGAGGCTCCATTTTAAAATAATTTCTGTTTATATTGATAGACATCAGCATCATTTTGCGGGCAATTTGCTTTTCCATCTTATCATCACTGGCAAAATCCATCTTCTTTTCAGCTTCATTTCTTACATGACAAAAATTACATTTTACACCCAACGAAGCTGTAAAAAAATGCATGACACTGTCAAGATCCTTTTTAGAAATGTCTTTGGGCAGCACTTTAAGATTCTCGAATCCCGGTTCCTTTGAGGGGGTAAAGGCCTGGAATGAAATGACGCCCAATGCACAGGCTATGATGATAAACAGACTTTTTTTCATAATGGATCAATTTTAAACCGAAAGTATTTAATAATTAATGATCTCAAAAATATTTTATTAATTTTAAATGACCTATATATATATTAACTTTTTCAACGTTATGTGTATAAGTATATTACACAAAATACTTTTCAGAATTTTACATTTGAAGAACACGTGTGAAAAAATTGAAACTTTAATAATCTAAATCTAAGCCCGATTGACAGAAACAATTATTAACCTCGAAACTGTAAACCCTATTGAATTCTTTGGTGTTAACAATGGAAAACTGGACATTTTAAAAAGGAAATTTCCTCGACTGAAAATCCTGAGTCGCGGCACTCAAATAAAACTGAGTGGTGCGCCGGAGCAAATTGAAGATGCGAGGGATAAAATAAACTTAGCCGTGCAATATCTTGAACGAAATGGCCATATGACAGAAAATTACCTCGAGCAGATACTTGGAGGTGATGATGAGAAAACGATAGACAATTTTATCGAGCGGCATCCTAATGAAATTCTCGTCTTTGGTCCCAACGGCAAAACGGTAAGGGCAAGAACATCCAACCAGAAATTGATGGTCAGTTCCATTGAAAAAAATGATATCGTATTTGCTATAGGACCTGCCGGAACCGGAAAAACATATACTGCCGTGGCACTAGCAGTGAGGGCGCTTAAAAATAAACAGGTAAAGAAAATAATTCTTACCCGGCCTGCCGTAGAGGCAGGGGAAAGCCTGGGGTTTCTTCCTGGTGATCTGAAAGAAAAAATAGATCCCTACCTGAGACCACTATACGACGCACTCGATGATATGATACCTGCCGATAAGCTGGGCTATTACATGACAACCCGCACTATTGAAATTGCACCCCTGGCCTATATGCGGGGACGTACACTTGATAATGCTTTTATAATACTTGATGAGGCCCAAAATGCAACTGATCTGCAGCTAAAGATGTTTTTAACCCGGATCGGGGCAAATGCCAAGGCTATCATCACGGGTGATGTTACACAAATTGATCTTCCTCCCAAGATTAAAAGCGGTCTTGAAAAATCTTCCCGTATTTTAAGACATATCGAAGGGATTGGGCATATTGAATTAGATGAGGAAGATGTCGTTAGACATAAGCTGGTGAAAGCAATCATCAAAGCTTATGATAAAGAAAAAGCAAAAGAATTGGAAGATAATAAATGAAATGGGTTTAAGATGGATCATATATAGAAGGCGGCCTCCAGGCCGCCTTTTGTTTATCAGGAAATATTGTTTTCAGATTTTTGGTAATGACTACGTCTCAAAACATTTCTCATTAAGACGAGAAGCAATAAAAAAGGTATTGCGTCTTTTCAAACTTTGGAACCTGGTGTGAAATTCGAAATGAGATGCCAAAGCAAATGTAACTTCATCAATATCTATTTACTTTTGTTCAAAAATCCATTGAAGAAATTTAATCTACCCGTCTTTTTAGCCCTGATTTTTATTTTTACAGGTTGTATTTCAGGAGGCGCTGACCTGAACCCAAAAAATGCTCTCTCTTCTTTTTTTGATGCTCTGTCAATAAAAAATTTCTACAAGGCAAAAAGTTATACAACAGGCGATAGCGAGGGCATGATGAATATGGCACAGCTCGTGATGCAAAATATTCCCGATAGTTCCCAGCAATTGTATTTTGGAACAAACAACCTTGTTTTGGGTAATGCGGTCATCAATGGAGATTATGCTACAGTTCCGGTAAAGAATAAAAATTCAGATAAACCCGTTGACTTCTCCCTGCGTAAAGTAAACGGCCAATGGAAAGTCTCTATGAATATTTCCACCGTTTTGCAGATGACCCGCCAGCAGCCGGAATTTTCCCAAATGAATGATTCATTATCAAATTTAAATACAGCAACAGGCCCTGGTACACAAACAATGACGTTAAAAGAAATGAGAGATGCCCGTAAGAAGATGGATAGTATAAACAATGAGCTTAATCGCAAAAAATAATCATAATAATGCGGCTTCCAAACGGTTGTTTTTCTTTTACATCAGAAAGATAATTACCTTAGTTCATTAAAATACCCAAATGAAAAAATTAATAATTGGTTTACTGGTAATCATTACCGCAATAACCGCTTGCCAGCATTCGGCGGAAGTTAATAAAAGAGATCCGCTGGAATCCGGAAGAGGGTTTATAGAATCTTCCCTGAAAGGTGATTATGTTGAAGCCCAAAAATACCTCCTGCAGGATAGCACGAATATGCAATATTTAAATGGCCTTAAGGAATTCAACAGCAAGAGAAGTGACGAAGAAAGGGAAGGATACAAAAATGCGAATATCCTCATAGATTCCACACAGCAATTGTCAGATTCTGTAACCATCATTACTTATTCAAATACGTATAAGAATCAACCCTCAAAGATAAAACTGGTTAGAAAGAATAATGAATGGCTCGTTGATTTTAAATACACATTTATCGATAGCTTATAGAATTGATTCCTGGTCTCAACAGGATATTCCTAAATTACCGAATTATGAGATTGATTATAGCAATAGGTATCGGAAGTTGCCTCGGCGGTATCAGCAGGTATCTCCTTGCACAGTTTATTCAAAATAAATTCTTAACAACCTTCCCATATGGCACATTGGCGGTAAACCTGCTCGGGTGTTTCCTTATCGGTATTATTTTTGGCCTCAGCGAAAGAGGAAATTTTTCTATGGTATGGAGACTTTTTTTAGTTACCGGTTTCTTGGGAGGATTCACTACCTTTTCTTCTTTTTCAAATGAAACGGTCGGGATGCTTCGCGATGGGCAGATATGGTCAGCATTTACTTATATTTCAATCAGCGTGTTAGTAGGCCTACTGGCAACGTTCACCGGTATTTCATTAATTAAATTATTGTAATTATGGAAAATAGTCCAAATGCAAAACTGCTTCGCATTTTCGTCGGAGAATCTGATAAGTCCGGTCAACTTCCGCTTTATGAGGCCATTGTATTTGCGGCCAAAAAATTCTCACTTTCCGGCGCCACCGTTACCCGGGGAATAATGGGATTTGGCGCTAACAGTAAGGTACATACGACCAAGCTTTTCGAAATATCAGCAGATTTGCCTCTTGTTATTGAAATAGTGGACACGGAAGAAAAAATCAGGGACTTCACAAAAATTGTTGAACAAATGTTTGAGCAAACGAAAACCGGCGGATTAATCACGCTGGAAAAAGCAGAAGTTATAAGATACCGCGCCGGCAAAGCAGGATAGCAGGCGCTCCTTAAAAATCAAAAT
>OBLU010000503.1_pt1 | contig 37041 bp, 33 predicted proteins | sample 1518681 | NCBI WGS metagenome assembly OBLU01 (sample SAMEA3539304, study PRJEB22396) | soil metagenome | biome: tundra; feature: field; material: soil | place: USA | collected 2010-05 | depth 0.15 m
CTGACTGCAACAGCCTGGAACAGGCCGAACAGCAATTGCGCAAACACCTCCCCGACCTCATCCAGCGCGACCCCCCGCAGGCCAAAGCCCAAGCCGCCGCCCACTGACTACTAACCCAATGCCTTCCGGCAATTCTCATTATGGGCAAAACCCCGGGAAAACAGGCGGTTTCCGCGCCCGCCAGACTTTGAAATGGCCCTATCAGTTGGCTTTGGGGTGGCTTTGGGGTTGCTTTGGGGTGCCTCTGTACTCCCAAGTAGATGGCTTTGTGGTGGCTTTGGGGTCGCATGGGGGTGGCTTTGGTGTGCTTCTCTCATGCCTAGTATATGCCTAGTATATGCCTACCAAATGGCTTTGGGGTCGCATTGGGATGGCTTGGGGTTCACTTCGCAAAAGTAAGAATTCTGCCTCACATTGAGAATTGCTGAATGCCTTCTGATCGCCAACTGCCGCCCTTCTGCGGCCCAAGTAGTCCCGTAGTCCTTAGCCCCGTTGTGTTCAAAGTTGGATGTTCGATGTCCAGTGTTCGAAGTTCATCCTGGCATCTGACCTTTGCCCTCTGACCTTTGCCCTCCGTCTCATGCCCTCCGACGTCCAACCCACAATCAGTAGTCCTGTGGTCAGTAGTCCTGTAATCAGTGGTCCTGTGGTCAGTAGTCCTGTGGTCAGTAGTCCCGTGGTCTCCGGTCCTCCGCCCTCTGTCCTCAGTCCTCTGCCCTCTGACCACTGGTCCCTCACCATCCGCCCCAAAACCGGCTGGTTTGACCTGCACCTGGCCGACCTCTGGCGTTACCGGGATTTGGTCACGCTCTTCGTCCGCCGCGACTTCGTCGCCCAATACAAGCAAACCATACTCGGCCCGCTCTGGTTCATCATCCAGCCGCTGCTCACCACCCTCACCTTCACCCTGATCTTCGGCAATGTCGCCAAGCTCTCCACTGACGGGTTGCCCAAAATCCTCTTCTACCTTTCGGGCGTGACAGCCTGGAGCTACTTCTCCGAATGCCTGATGAAAACCTCCGAGACGTTCAACGCCAACGCCAACATATTCGGCAAAGTCTATTTCCCCCGCCTTGCGGTTCCGCTGAGCATTGTCCTCTCCAACCTGATCCGCTTCGGCATCCAGCTCGGACTGTTTCTCGGGTTCTATGTCTATTTTCTGGTGACGGGAACCGCCATCCACCCGACGCTTGCCGCTTTGCTCTTACCGCTTCTCGTTCTTTTGATGGCCGCTTTGGGCCTTGGCAGCGGCATAATCGTCTCCTCGATGACCACCCGCTACCGGGACCTGCGATTCCTGGTGCAGTTCGGCACCCAATTGTTGATGTATTCTACGCCGGTCATAATTCCCCTTTCGAAGCTGCCTGAGAAATACCGCTGGATCATGTTGGCCAACCCGATGACGGCGATCATTGAGACCTTCCGTTACGCCTTTCTAGGCACCGGCACCTTCAGTTGGGGGCAGCTCGGCTACACCGCCGCCGCCACGGCCGTGATTCTTGCCGCCGGCATCCTCCTCTTCAACCACGTCGAGAAGACGTTTATGGACACCGTTTAATAGGACCACTGACCACGGACTACTGACCACCGACCGAGGACAAGCAAATGAGAGACTACACGAAGATCGATGCCTGGAAGCTCGCGGACGACCTGACCGTAGCAATCTATGAGCGCACCCGGTCGTTTCCGAGAGAAGAGATTTATGGGTTGACCAGCCAGTTACGTCGGGCTGCGTATTCGGTGCCGGCGAACATCGTTGAGGGTTCCTCTCGCGAGAGCAAACGCGATTACCTCCATTTCCTGTATATCGCCCGCGGTTCGCTGAGCGAGGCACAATACTTCGTCCACCTTGCGCGCCGCTTGGGCTACTTACCGGCCGAAGATGCGGAGAAACTGATTGGACAGAGCCGGTCCGCTTTCGCTTGCCTCCACGGCCTAATTCGCGCTGTCGAGAAGGAAGCCGGAACCGTTCGTAAATTGGCGGCGGCCGTTACCAGCGCTCTGGTGCTCGGCTTTGCGACCCGCAGTTTGTGGTCCGTAGTCCGTGGCCCGTAGTCCGTGGTCGGTGGTCAGTGGTCAGTAGTCCTACTCTCATGTCTGTTGTTATCCAGGTTGATAAGCTCAGCAAGCAATATCGCCTCGGCACCATCGGCGGCAAACGCCTGGTTGACGACGTCAACCGCTGGTGGGCTAGGCTGAGGGGGAAGGAAGACCCGCTTTCCAAGGTGGGGACCACAAAACCACGAGACCACAAGACCACGGACCACGGACCACAGGACCAGGTCAGTGGTCAGTTGTCAGTGGTCAGTAGTCCCGGGGATACCCTCTGGGCGTTGAAGGATGTAAGCTTCGAAGTCAAACAAGGCGAAGTCCTCGGCATCATCGGCCGCAACGGGGCCGGGAAGAGCACGTTGTTGAAGATCCTGTCGCGGGTGACGGCGCCGACTTCGGGGGAAGTCCGCGTCAAAGGCCGAATCGCCAGCCTCTTGGAAGTCGGCACCGGCTTTCATCCGGAACTGACTGGGCGCGAAAACATTTTCCTCAACGGCGCCATTCTTGGCATGACGAAGGCCGAGATTCGAAGCAAGTTCGATGAGATCGTGGCGTTCTCAGAAGTCGAACAATTCATTGATACGCCGGTTAAGCGCTATTCCAGTGGCATGACGGTCCGGTTAGCATTTGCGGTGGCCGCCCATCTGGAACCCGAGATCCTCATCGTGGACGAGGTGCTGGCAGTGGGCGATGCCGCCTTTCAGAAAAGATGCCTTGGCAAGATGCACGATGTTGCAAGGGCGGGTCGTACAGTGTTGTTTGTTAGCCACAACATGGTCGCAGTGCAGACCCTTTGCCAAAGAGGCTTGCTGCTTTCCGATGGCGCAATCTCGGTAGATGCGACGGCTGCAACCGCAATTTCACACTACCTCCACAGCTTCCACCAGGGCGGATACAAGGCCGAATGGGCCTCACCTGAGATGGCACCGGGCAACGAGACCTGCAAGATCAAGAGAGTTGCAGTTGCTGCTGCCCCCCCCTCCACGAATGGCACCATCAGCATGCAAAGCCCGGTTCAGGTCGAAACCGATTACTGGGTCCTAAGGAGCGGAAAGACCTTGCACATCACCTACCATTTGGTTAATGACCAAGGCATTGTTGTTTTGACGACCTGGTCGAAGGCTTTTTCCCATGACCGCGGTTGTTACCGCGCAATCTGTGAAATACCGGCCAACTTACTGAACAGCGGCGGATACTATTTGAAGCTCCTCGTGGTTGAGAACGAGAATTGTCCCGCTTTCCAACAGGACCAGATCGCAGCCTTCGAGGTAGTGGACGGGAGTTCCAGGGATGGAGCCTCCATGGGCAGGGAGCCGGGTGTAGTGCAGCCATCGCTTCGCTGGGAAACTCGTAAGGCCTGATAACCAATACCTGCTGAGAACCGCATTCCGAGTTCTACGATGCCAAAAAAGGTCGTCTTCTGGGGGGCAGGAGGTCATGCGATCGTCTGCGCTGAAATCCTATGCGCAATGGGCGACTATGAGCTGGCTGGATGCCTCGTCGATAATGAATTCAAGGAATCTGCGCATCCGGCCTTAAGAGCGCGCGTGCTTGGGGGGCGCGAGCACCTGGTCGGTCTCCAACGCTCCGGCGTTGGCCATGCTTTTGTTGCGATTGGTGATTGTCTGGCCAGGTTACGTGTTGCGGAAATGTTCACCCGGGCTGGTTTTGAACTGGTTTCACTGGTTCATCCAAAAGCAATCATCTCGATCAGTGCAACCATCGGAAGCGGCACCGTTCTAATGGCCGGCGCCATTGTTAATGCCCAGGCTCGCATTGGAGCAAACGTGATTCTGAATACTGCCTGCAGTATCGATCACGACTGCCAGGTATCCGATGGCGTTCATATCTGTCCGGGGGCGCGCTTGGCAGGCAGAGTCAAAGTCGGAACAGGAACCTGGGTTGGCCTGGGCGCTTCGGTTTGCGACCACATGGAAATTGGATCGCACTCGATTGTCGGTGCGGGCGCCGTGGTGATCGAAAACGTTCCCGACAATGTGGTCGTTGTCGGCGTCCCGGCTCGGATAATCAGAAAGATAAAAGATGTCTAACGCTAGCACCAACAAGCCGGACACAGCCACGCCTTTGAAATTCCCGTCCCCTCTTCACGTCGGGCGTCCAAACCAGGGCAATCGCCAGCGCCTTATCGAGCGCATCAATGATATGCTCGACCGCAACTGGCTGACGAATAACGGACCGTTCGTCCAGGAGTTTGAAAAACGCGTGGCCGAGTACGTGGGGGTCAAACACTGCGTGGCCATGTGCAACGCTACCATCGCGCAAGAGATTGCCATTCGCGCCGCAGGTCTCAGCGGCGAAGTTATCGTCCCCGCCTACACATTCATCGCGACGGCTCACTCCCTGCAATGGCAGGAGATCACCCCCGTTTTCTGTGACCTGGATCCGCGCACCCATAATATCGATCCGGCCAAAGTCACACAGATGATTACCCCGCGCACTACCGGGATCATCGGGGTCCATGTCTGGGGGCGGGCTTGCGATGTGGCTGCCCTGACTGAGATCGCGGGGGAACACGGATTGACGCTCATGTTCGACGCCGCTCACGCGTTCGGTTGTTCGTACCAAGGAAAGATGATTGGCGGATTTGGCCTCTGCGAAGTCTTCAGCTTCCACGCGACCAAGTTCCTGAACACCTTCGAAGGCGGCGCCGTGGTGACGAATGACGACGAATTGGCCGCCAGAATCCGGCTAATGAAGAATTTCGGGTTCGCCGGCTACGACAACGTGATTTACATTGGCACAAACGGCAAGATGCCAGAAGTGTGCGCGGCGATGGGTTTGACAAACTTGGAAAGCGTGGATGAATTCCTGGCCATTAACCGGCGGAACTACAACGCGTATCGCGAAGGGTTGGCCGGGCTGCCGGGCATCAAGCTGATCGATTATGACGAGCGGGAGCGCTGCAATTATCAATACATGGTCGTGGAAGTCGATGAGGATATTGCCGGGGTCAAGCGCGACGCCTTGATAGAGTTACTTCACTCGCATAATATCCTGGCCAGGCGGTATTTCTGGCCAGGATGTCACAACATGCAACCATACCGCTCCTATTTCCCGCACGCGAAGCTGCTGCTGCCGGAGACTGATCGCCTTGCGCTTCGGATCATTGTCTTGCCAACCGGGACTGCGATTGGTCCAGCAGAGGTTGAAAACATTTGTGAGATCATTCGTTCGGCGACGCGCGCATAAACTCCCAGACGATTTGTGCCATAGGCGTCGGCGCATTAAACACGGCTCAATGGTATACCGCATCGAAATCCGACTGCGATCATCCGCCGCCACGGCAATTGATCTCATTGTCCTGAATCGCCGGTGAGGTGATATGGGACTTTACGAGAACTCATACGTTTATGAGGAGGGCCTTCACTTGGTGGGGAAGTCAGCAGGAATCGGTGTTCCAGGCCTCTTGCAGACGGTGAAGACAGTAGCTCGGTTCGCATGGTTAAAGCATCCTGGGCGCTTTGCCGATGGAGGTTTGGAAAATCCCCTGCTTGAGGTTGCTCAAGATCTGCTGGAGCAACCAGGTTACAAGGATTGGATGCGGGTGACTGACTTGCCGAGCGGGCCCAGCAGTTTGCATGTGGGCACCAGCATAAAGCAGATCGGCGGGCACTCAAGAGTCATCGCGAAATGGGCAAAGGGCGATGATACGTCGTCTCATACTGTCGTGCTGACTCAACAAACGCGGCCAATCCCTCAGTTTCTACAGGAGGTCTTCGACAGCGCCAAGGCACACGTTGTGCTTCTGCCGGCGTCTGCTTCACAGTTCGAGAAAGCTGGCATGGTCCGGGCTCTGGCGGCGAGGCACAGTCGGGTCATATTGCATCACGACCCGAATGATGTAGTGCCGGTGGTTGCCTTCTCTGCCAAACAAGGACCCTCTGTGGCCATGTTTAATCATGCGCATTTTTCTTTTTCTCTCGGCGCGACCGTTTCTGATCTGGTTGTCAACACTTTCGAATACTTTTCGAGCGTGACCCGAAAGCATCGATTTCCACCCGCCGTTTCTCTACTGACCCTCACGCCAGGCCTCACATCTTTTCGTGACTGCGTTATCGACAAGGCCGCGGCAAAGAAGTCCTTAGGTCTGTCCTCAGAAGTGCCAGTGCTTATGAGCATCGGTCAGGAAGGTTACTTCGCCCCGGCAAACTCGTATGATTTCTTTCGCACATTGAAGAGGCTGCTGGCTTCAATACCTGAAATGCACGTGTTCATTGTAGGAGTGCGCTCTGAGAGTCCGCTTATTGAACAGACTTTAAGGCAAGAACCGCGACTCCATTTGCTTGGGCCAATGCCTGATCCCCGGGCTTTTTATGAGGCAAGTGACGTTTGTCTGGAGTCTTTTCCAATGCCTTCCCTTGGAGCCCTTGCCGAGGCAGTGGCCTTCGGGGAAGTTTTTCCCGTTCCCGTGTACGGCCCGAGCGAAAACATCTTGCGGGTTTCGCAAAGTCCGGTGCTTGAATATCGCCACCGTCCGGCAACCGAAGATGAATACGTTGAATATGTGGCTGGTGTCATAGGACGGAAATCGGAGTTCCGTGATGAGGCTAGGCAGATGAGGCGCGGTCTCGTTGAGTTGGATTCTGAGTGGCCAGAACGTTTGCGGTTGCTCAACCAAAAAATCGACGCACTTTCGCACACCCCCCGTCCTGTTCCAGTAGCCGCGAACGATGGCTCCGAAGACAGCCACTTGCTAGCGGGCCGTGACAGCATTTGCGTGGGGCAGGAACTTGACCGCATCTTTCCCGCGGCTAAGGCTATCGGAGCACATTGGCGGGCCGCGAGGCACAAAATGCAGCCGTGGCCGACCGCTATTAAGCGCGTGCATACTCGTACCCTGCGAAGTGCATTCCAACGAATAACCAAATCTCGAGCCGTTGTGAAACGAGGAGGGCTCAAAATCAATGAAGATTAGCTTCCTCACAACCCACTTCCGCGACATAGGGTGGCTGCGCCTCTGGCTTGAGCGTGTGCGGACACACACGCCCAAGCATTGCATCTCGAACATTGTCATCATTGATCAAGACCGCACGCCTGCATCAGCAGACACTATTCGGGGGTTGGCTGGACCAGTGCAGGTCCTGCAGTTCCCCAAAAGCGACCGGCATTTTAGCCTGCTCGGACACGACCACCCGGCAGTGTTAAACCAAGCAATCACTCGGTGTGAAGGCGATATTGTCTGTCTCTGGGATTCCGACGCTCATCCAATCTCTCCTCATTGGTTCTCATTGTGCGAGCAGCATTTGCGCACTTACGATGCCGTGCTCGCACAGGATCCGTATCATCCAGGGCTGTCACACCCCTGTTTCATGGTCTTCAGCCGGACGGCACGCGTATCTTCATTGGCATTTGACGAAGGAATGTTTGATGAAACACTGCCTTGGTGGGAACGCGACACTGGCCGGCAGATTGGAGTTCAGTTGATCCGAGCTGGGAAGCGGGTCTTTTTTGCAGAGACGCAGCGAGCCTTTGGAGGCTTGTGGGGCGATATGTATCTCGGATCAGTTTACCATCACAGTCACGGCAGCTTTCAGCATGGCGACATCGCTCTAAGACGACAGGTGCGCTGGCAGAGTGCATTTTTCCGCAAACGCGTATTTGCAGGACGATATGAACTTAAATCATTAGAGCTATTTCAATTTAGGCTTCGACTTTTCGTAAGGCAGCGGTTGCATCGAAGGCGAGGTCCGACCGATCCACTGAGTAGCACCACCACACATTTAAGTTCTTGTCTCAATAACGAAGCGGCAGACCCAATCGCTTCTTTCGCAAAGCTTTCGGCTGGAGAGCATGCCAATCCTAATCGGAGACCAGAACTACCTTGAGCCACTCAGAGACGTTGATGAACCGAAATTGCATGAACCCCCATTCTCTGGTGACACGTCCAATGCCCGACTTGAGACAGTTTCCGCTTCCTACCGGCAGGAAGGGCTGGCCATGGACTTTCGACGAAATCCCACCCGGACCGCCAGACCAAATAACTGCTGGGCCACGCATCACCGTGATAACCCCATCCTTTAATCAGGGCCAGTTCATTGAGGAGACGATTCGTTCGGTGTTGTTGCAAGGATACCCAAACCTTGAGTACATTATCATCGATGGCGGTAGCACGGATAACTCTGTTGAGATCATCAAGAAATATGAACCTTGGATCACCTTCTGGGTGAGCGAGAAGGACCGGGGTCAGTGTCACGCGATCAACAAAGGGTTTGCCCGGGCGACCGGAGACATCTTCGCATGGCTGTGCAGTGATGATGTTTATGCGCCGGGAGCGCTGCACCGCATCGCCGAGAATTTGGGCAACAGGAAGTCGGCGATGGCTGTTGGGGCCTCGATCATCACCCGCGGTCCAGACACTCTGGAGGGCGCTCTTGACCGGCGGCAGCCCAGCTTTGCAGACATGGCCTATAACGTGAAAACGTTCCCCCAACCCAGCACCTTCTGGACGCGTGATTTGTGGGAAGCCGCCGGCCCTCTCGGCGAGGATCTTTACTTCGTCATGGACTACGACCTCTGGCTGCGCATGGTGCCCCGCGCTCAATCGGTCAAACGTCTTGACGAAATCCTATCCTACCAGCGCGCGCAACCGGACCAGAAGAGCGCCAGAGGCCGTGTCGGTGAACACGATTTCCTAGAGCAGCGCGTGCGGGTGGCCTGGGGTGCGGCCCGTTCCCGCGGGGAGTCCAGCCTTGGGTGGCTGGCGCGCGTGTGGTTGTTAAAGCTCTGGCAAAATCGCGCACGATTTTGGAGGGTTAAGGAACCTGGCTTCCACTGGCAGGTGGCGAGATGGGTGTTGAGCATGCCGCCCAAGGAGCCTCGACGGCAGGCCCGGGAGCAGTGCTCTAAGCACGAAACTATTCGATGAACTGGTCTAGCCGGCTCCTTAACGTGAAGCGTTTCCTTAAACCCCTGCTCCCTGACCCGTTGCGTCGCGGATTGCGCGCCGCGCAATCCGCGTGGAATCGTCGTTTTGGCCCGTTCTATTGCCCAGTCTGCGAGAACAGGCTCGGCTCTTTCAAACCGCTTCCGTCCTTCTATCGCGAGCAGTGGACACGCTACGGGTTCGATATGGAGCAAATTAAGCTGGAAACCCTCAACGAAGCCCAATACTCCTGCCCGCTTTGCCAGGCGTCAGATCGCGACCGTCTCTATGCCCTTTACCTTCGGGAACGCCTGGCTGGTGCCCCCAGCGCCTTTCGACGGGTGGATTTCGCCCTTGCCGCGCCTTTGCGGGACTGGATCAATCGCTCGTTTCGACTTGATTATCGGACGGCGGATCGCTTCATGAAGGATGTGGATGACTGAGTAGACCTGACGGACATGCGCATCTACCCCGGCGCCTCCGTGGATGCTTTCATCTGCTCGCACATCCTTGAGCACATCCCCGACGACATGAGGGCCATGCGGGAGTTGTTTCGCATCCTCAAACCGGGCGGCTGGGGCATTCTCATGGTGCCCATCTGCCTGCGCCGGAGTGAGGTTTTCGAGGATCCAGCCAAGGCGACTACCGAGGTCGACCGCTGGCGTTACTTTGGTCAGGGCGACCACGTGCGCATTTATAGCAAACAGGGTTTCATCGAACGTGTTACCGCCACAGGGTTCCGTGTGGATGCTCTCTCTGCAGAAAACGTTGGCGCAGACGCGATTCGTATGTGCGGAATAGCCAAGAATAGCGTGCTCTACGTCGTACAAAAGATATAGCCACCTGCGTGCGATGGCTTTGATGGTTGCTCAGTCCCACACACCCTTTGGCTGGGGGGCTCAAGCGTGCCCAGGTGTGCTCCTTATCTCTACGCAGAGGAGTTCTCGACTGGGGAGGTTGTTCTCCTCCGGCTGCTGATCATGGGGGAGGAGGTGACAATCAGGTAGATGAAGCCCACTCCGCCGTCGCGACCAAACCAAATGCCTGAAATGCCCTACGACTCACGTCCATCCGTTCCGTCCGACCAACCACCGAAAGTAAGCGTGGCGATGATCACTTACAACCACGAGAAGTTCATTGCTCAGGCTATTGAGGGCGTTCTAATGCAGCAGACGGATTTTTCGATCGAGTTGGTCATCGGTGAGGACTGTTCGACTGACGGCACCCGCAGGATCGTTGAACATTATTCGCATTTGAGGCCCGACTTGGTCCGACCGATTTTGCATCCGCGCAACGTGGGCATACAAAAGAACGGCATTGCCACGATGAAGGCCTGCCGGGGCAATTACATCGCTTTGTGTGAGGGCGATGACTACTGGACCGCTCCGGGCAAGTTGGCGAAGCAGGCGGCATTCCTGGAGGGGCATCCCGAATGCTCTTCCTGCTTTCATCCCGTCACTCAATTCTACGACAATGGCCACAATGCCCCGACAATCGTTGGTCGTGCCAGCGATAAACAATTCTATTCGCTAGAAGACATCATCTACAACAATATGGCACCGACCTGTTCGCTGGTGTATCGGAACTACTTCAAGGGCAGTTTTCCCGAGTGGTACCACAAGATTGGATTTGGAGATTGGGCGCTTCAAATCCTGCATGCCGAGCGCGGACTGCTAGGTTACATTGATGAGGTAATGGCATCGTACCGCATTCACGCCGGCGGTGTTTGGTCCACGACCAGCCGCATTTGGCAATTGGAGCAACTGGTGTTTCTCTATAAAAGTCTCGAGCATTACCTTCCTGCCAAATACCGGCCTCAGATCCGGCAATGCCATTCGCGCCGAGCGTACCAACTTTCGGTTCAATGTCTTGCTGCGAGGAGAGTAGCCGATGCTCGGCGTTACGCTTGGCAAAGTATTTTCACGTCCCCATTTAATCCCTCAGTCTCTCTGATCAAGCGGAGCAAGCAGCTATTGCTCTCTCTTGCTCCACCTACCGGGAGTGTCTGGGCGGCCTTGCGACCGCCCAAGCCACCAACAAGTGGGGTTCAGCGGCTATGAAAATCGCCTTTGCCGCCGTTTCTGATTCGAGCAATATCCGTCGCGGTTCGGGTACATTCTACAACCTGACCCGGGAGATTGAACGCCAGGGCCACACACTCACGCGCGTTGGCCCGTTCACGTTGGATGTGCCTTTTACCGCACGATTCATCAATGCCGTGCATCGTCGATTGGGCAAACGACATCCGCTCTTTCTCGATCCTTTTGTCGGCAAACGGACTGGGGCCCAGGTGGCTCGGCGCTTAACTGGCGTGGATTGCGACGTCTTGCTGACCAACGACATGGCCATCGCGGCATTCACTCCGACTTCCAAGCCAGTTGTGATTTACACGGACGTCATGATTACACCGGAGTACTCCGAAAAGGACCTTCCAGGGTGCCGCCTTGGAAACATGTCGATGGTGGCACTCGGTCTGTGCCGCCAGACGGTGCGCCGGGCGCTCCACCGGAGTGCGTTGGCAGTCCTTCCGGCGGAATGGTCCGGCCAGGCGGCCCGCTCCTACTGCCGCGAACCGGGCAAGATCAAAGTGATCCCTTTTGGAGCCAATTTGGCCGATCCTGGACCCCAGATTGCCATCGGGCGAACCTGGAAGAAAGTAAACGGCAAGGGGTGCTTCGATCTGCTCTTCGTTGGCAAGGACTGGATTCGGAAAGGCGGCGATGTCGCTGTCGAGGCCGTCCGATGCTTGAACGCCAGCGGGCTCAAAGCGAGGCTGCACGTCGTGGGCGCAATGGTGCCCGGTGAAGTGTCACCCGATCAGGTCCGGCAATACGGGCTGCTTGACAAGTCGAAACCCGAGGAGATTGAGTTGCTGAAGCGCTTATTCACTGAAGCGGACGCCTTCATCCTGCCCAGTTCGTCCGAAGGCTATGTCATCAGCGCCTTGGAGGCGGCTGCCTTTGGCCTGCCCACCTTGGCGTATGACGCGGACGGCGTACGTAATGCCGTGGTCGATGGCCGCACTGGATTGCTCTTCCCTCTGGGCAGCCCTGGTGAGGTTTTCGCTGATGCGGTGAGCTTGTGGCAACGCCAGCCCGCGGCCTACGAGGCTCTGTCGAGGGGTGCGCGTCACCATTACGAGACAAACGCCAACTGGGCAACCTGCGTGAGCCGTTTGATTGCGGAAATCACTCCTTTGGTGCATGCCGCATGAGAATCCTATACTCAGCGTTGCGGCACGATCCGCGCAACCCGGACCTGGCGAGCGGAGTGGAATACAATTTCCATTCCGCCTTTGTCCGGGAGGGGGCCGAAGTGCGCGTTGTCGGGCCCTTCCCCGAACCTGGATGGCTGCTGGATCGGGCGTTGAACCGCTTCTACACTTCCATTCTCAAAAAGCGCTACCTGAAGTGGAACCTGCAGATCACCCGCCTCAGTGCCAGGGCACTCAACCAGGCCGAAGCCGAGTGGAAGCCGGACCTGGTTTTCGGGATCTTCCCGCCGCCTCTCGCCTTCTACCGGGGCCGGGCGCCCGCCGTTTTCAACACCGATACCACTCTTCAGGGCTGGCAGGAAGGAGGAGCCAATTTTGGGGCTCTGCCTCTCAAGTTCCTCGTTTGGGAAGAGCGCAGAACCATGCGCAATTGCGCATTGACGATTACCTTTAGTGATTACTGCAAAAAAGAATTGATGCGCCGCCACGGCGCTCCGGAGAGCCGCATCTTCGTCCATCCCATGCCCAGCGCCCTTCCCAAAAGCGTTGTGCCGAACCGTGATGAATGGAACCAAAAACGCTTGGAATCGCCCCTCAAGTTGCTGCTCGTCGGCCGCGATTACAAACGCAAAGGGATTCCCACGGCAATCGAAACCGCCAAATTGCTCAACCAAAGAAATATTCCAACCGAACTGACCATTTGCGGGCTCGCGGGCGAACCGGACGGTTTCGTCCGGTTTGCCGGGCTTTTCCGCAAGAGTGTGCCGGAGGAACTGAAAAAGTATGCCGACCTCTACCGTTGCGCGCACCTGCTGATCCATCCAGCCACTTTCGACGCGTCACCCATTGTGCCGGCCGAGGCGGCAGCATTTGGCCTTCCGACCATTTCCAACGACGTCGGCGGGATCGCGACCTCTGTCGCGCACGGTGTTTCCGGCATCGTCCTTCCCGCTCACAGTCCCGCCGAAGCGTATGTCGAAACGATACTTCGCCTGGTCCGAAATCCGGACGAGTACACGCGTCTCTCCCTCGGAGCGCGGGACCGTTACGACCGCGAGCAAAACTGGGAAACGGCCGGCAAACACATGATGCGGGTCTTGGAGCAAGTAGTCTCTTCGCGCAGAAACTAAAGCAGTGACTTCTGTCCCGTCGTCAGTAGTCCGTAGTCAGTAGTCAGTGGTCAATATCCTTCCATGCGTTGCCTCTATCTCGTCAGTGATGATCCTATCTCGCCAAATTACCGGGGAGGCGCCTCGGCGATGTACTACGACCAGCTTTTGGCGCTTTCCGACCTCGGACACGAAATTGACCTTTGGCATTTCGCCTCCCGGGCGGCCAGGGAAAGGTTCAACCAGGAAATAGCGGAGCATCCGCAAACCTGGTCCGCAGTCAAAGAACGTTGCCGATCCGTGCGGGTGAGTACACTCGCGGTCTCACCGGGCTTGCTCGACCGCTTGATGACCAGGGCATCGGCAATGGTGCCGCAGAGCCTGCCGCCCTGCCGCCACGATCTTCAAGCAGAAATGGCTAGGCAAGTCCTAGAAATGAAGCCGGATGTCGTCTGGGCGCAACACTTTGCGCCAGCGATTGCCGCGATTCGCGCAACTCGCTTGCCCATAGTATATGTCCACCATGACTGGCTCTACCGCATCAAGGCCTTGCGGAACAACCGGCCCGTTGATCTCCGCCAAAAGCGCCTGGAGGAGCAGTTGGTCAGGCGTGCCGCCGCGGTGGTCACCGGTTCAAAAACCGAGCATGACGAGATCGCATCGCTTCGCGGCCAGGGTGTGCACTACATACCCGTGAGCTATGAGAGCGTGTCTGTGAATACCAGCCGTGGGGAATGTGAACGCCAGCCGTTGCTGGTCCATCTGGGCGGCATGGGGGCGACTGCCAGCCGGGATGGATTACTATCGTTTTTCGACAAGGCTTGGCCCTCGGTCAGCCAATTCGGACTGAAATTTCGGGTGGTCGGTGATGTCGCGGACGCCCCGGCGAAGCTGAAGGATTATCTGGCGCGAGTCGAGTGCACCGGCTTCATTTCCGACCTCCAGTCGGTGCTGCGCCCGTTTGACCTGAATCTGATCCCTTGGGGCCACGCCACCGGTCAGCGAACCCGCCTGCCCGTCGCCTTCAACCACGCGCAGGTGGTGGTCGCCGTGCGCGCCGGAGTGGCCTGCTATCCGGAAGCGCAGGACGGACTCAACTGCCGCCTGGTGGAAACGGTGGAGCAAATGCCGGGGATGATCGCGGAACTGGCTGGAGACGCCGAGCAACGGTTCCGACTCGGATGTGCCGCCAAAAGCACCTTTGAGACATCCTTTGTTCGGAAAGCGCTGTTGCCACGCTACGCTGAGGTGTTGGCGCACGTCGCGGCGAACAAACCGACCGGAGGAGAAGCCCCTTGAAAGTCCTGGCACTCATTCTGGCACGAAGCGGGTCTAAGACCATCCCGGACAAGAACATCCAGCCGCTTGCCGGCAAGCCCTTGATGGCCTGGTCCATCGCCCATGCGCTTTCGGCAAAGGCCGTCACCCGGACCATCGTCAGTACGGACAGCACTGAATATGCGGCCGTTGCCCGCCAGTATGGGGCTGAGTCGCCCTTCCTGCGCCCAACGGAGATCTCCGGGGACATGGCCACCGATCTGGAGGCGTTCCAGCACGCCCTGAACTGGCTCAAGGAGAATGAGGGTTACCTGCCGGATATTTGCGTTCATCTGCGCCCGACTCACCCGGTTCGAAACCCGGCGGACATTGACCAGATGGTGGAGATCCTGATGGGGAATCCGGAGCTTGCCTCAGTGCGTTCGGTGGCCCTCGCACCTGAAACGCCTTTCAAGATGTGGTTCCGCGAGCCTACCGGACTCTTGCGCCCAGTGGTGGAGTGCGACATGCCCGAAGCCTACAACCAGCCCCGGCAACGCCTCCCCCAAGCCTATTTGCAGAACGCTTCGATTGACGTGGTTCGGTCCAGCGTGATCCTCGAACAGAACTCGATGACCGGTCAGCACATCTTTGGCTTTGTCATGGATTCCAACTACGACATCGACGACGAAGCCCAATTGGTGCGAGCCCGACAGCGGCTGGAGCTGCTGCCATCTCCCATCTCCCATCTCCCAGTTCCCAAGACCTTCGTGTTCGATATCGACGGTGTAGTTGCCACCCTCGTGCCCAGCCTGGACTACGCGCTGGCCAAGCCGAACCCTGAAATGATTCGCGCCATCAACTTCCTGCACAGTCAGGGGCATCGTATCGTCCTCTTCACTGCTCGCGGCTCAAAGACTGGCAAGGATTGGCAAGACGTCACTCGCCGTCAAATGGCCGATTGGGGAGTCAAGCACCACGAGCTTCTCTCCGGCAAGCCCGCCGCCGATTACTATGTCGATGACAAAGCCATGCATGTTCAGGAGGCCCTCACCCTCGCCAAAACCTGGGGCCTGTCCGATCCTTGATTTCAGCTTTCAGCTTTCAGCTTTCAGCTTTCAGTTTTTTGAATTATGAATCCACTATTCCAAGACCTTTTTATCTTTGAGATGGCCAACAACCACCAGGGCCAGGTGGACCACGGGCTGAAGATTATCGAAGCGATGGGAAAGATTCGGCGTCGACACGGCATTCACGCCGCCGTCAAATTCCAGTATCGCGACCTTGACACCTTCATCCATCCCGTCTTCCGTGAGCGCAAGGACGTCAAACACATCCCCAGGTTCCTCGACACCCGGCTCTCGGACGCCGACTTCCGGAAGTTGGTTGAAGAGGTACGCCGGCAGGAGATGTGCGTGATCGTCACGCCCTTCGATGAGGCCTCCGTGGTCAAGTGCGTCGAGCACGGGGTCGATATCATTAAGATCGCAAGCTGTAGCGCCGACGATTGGCCTTTGGTGGAGGCCATCGCCGATACGCGCAAGCCCGTCATCGCCTCAACCGGCGGCGTGTCCATCTACGACATTGATAACCTCGCGAGCTATTTCAACCACCGGAAAACCGACTATGCGCTGCTGCACTGCGTCGGGCTTTACCCCACCAAGAACGAGAACGTCCACATGGGTTTCCTGACCCGCCTGGCATATCGTTATCCCGGTGTGCCGGTCGGTTACTCCGGCCATGAAGCGCCCGATAACCTGGACGTCGTGTCCGCCGCCGTGAGCCGCGGCGCCACCATTCTGGAGCGCCACGTGGGCCTGGCCACCGAGCGCATTAAACTCAACGCCTATTCCATGGACCCTGAGCAGACGGAACGGTGGGTCGCCGCCGCTTTGCGCGCTCGCACCATAAACGGAAACAGCACCTCCAAACATACCACCCAGGACGAAGTGGACTCGTTGTTGTCTTTGAAACGGGGAGTGTTCGCCAAGCGGCCGATTTCCAAGGGACAAGCCATCACGCGCGAGGATGTGTTCTTCGCCATGCCTTGTGCCTCTGGCCAAACAACCAGTGGCGATTTCGGACGCCTCCGCACCGTCTATCACGCCACGAGGGATTACGTCGTCAACGATGCCATCCTTGAACGAGCCGAGATTGATCGCGCCCTTGAGATCCGGCGCATCATCCACGACGCCAAGGGCATGCTTTCCGAGGCCCACATTGTGCTGGCTGACGATGATCAAATCGACCTCTCCCATCATCTGGGCATTGACAAATTCAGGCATACGGGCGCGATTATCGTAAACGTCGTCAATCGCACGTATTGTAAAAAGTATATTCTGGTGCTCCCCGGGCAACGACATCCGAATCACCGCCACATCCAGAAAGAGGAAACCTTCCAGCTCATCTGGGGCGATCTCGAAGTCAGAATCAACGGCGCATCTATGCAAATGCAGCGCGGACAAAAAGTGCTGGTGGAGCGCGGCACCTGGCACAGTTTCAGTAGCGTCGGCGGCGCCATTTTCGAGGAAGTTTCCACCACCCACGTCATCGGCGATTCCTACTACGAAGATGAGAACATCAGCAAGCTCGACGTCGTCCAGCGCAAAACCGTCCTCACCGGCTGGTAAAAGAAGAAGGCGGAAATTGGGAAAGCAGAAAGTAGAAAGCAGACTACAGGACTACGGACCACTGACCACTGACCAAGTGCCATCTCCAATCTCCAACTTTCCATCTCCCGTGTTGGACACCCCATCTCCCATCTCCCATCTCCCATCTCCCATCACGACCAAGGCGAAGCGCCCCCTGGTCGTGATGGTCATCCCCCGCGGCGAAGCCGTCCGCAACTTTCTCTACTCGGACACGCTTCGCCTGCTGAGCGAGCAGGCGCGCGTGGTGGTGCTTTCCGTGGTCACTAACGAGGCGATCCTCACCAAATCCCGCCCATTCGTCGAAGAGATCATCCCCATCGAAGAACATCCTGTTCACCCGCTTCCCGGTTACCTCCGCACGCTCATCGAAAACGCGCATGATCGCTGGCTCTGGAGCAAGGTCGCCCAGAACAATTGGGAACTCCGCGCCCGCCGCGCCCGTCAGCAGGGCGGATTCCAACGCCTGCAATGGCTGGCCGTGGCCGGCACTTCCCGCCTCCTTGGCAACAACCGTTGCCTTCATGCCCTCACCTCACTTGAGCAGTCGCTCCAGTGGCGACTCCGAACCACCCGGAAATACGATGAGCTGTTCGCCCGACTAAAACCCGACCTTGTCTTCAACGGCTCGCACATCCATGGCGCCGCCGGTGAACTGCCCTTGCGGGTGGCCCAGCGCATGGGCATCCCTACGGCCGGGTTCATCTTCTCCTGGGACAACCTCACCTCCCGCAGCCGGGTAATGGTGCCCTACGATTACTGGCTGGTCTGGCATGAGGGAATGAAACGCCAATTATTATCCATCTATCCCCGCATCCGGGAATCCAATGTCTTTGTGACCGGCACGCCGCAGATGGACTTCCACTTCCGGCCTGAACTGGTAATGCCGCGCGAGGAACTTGCCCGCCGGATCGGCATTGACGCCGCCCGGCCCTTCATCCTCTACACGACCGGCATGCTGAAACACTTTCCAGAGGAGTATAAACATGTCCGGCTGGTGATCCGCCTGCTCAAGGAACTGGACCTTAAGCCTTGTCCACAGCTCGTGGTCCGTAACTACATCAAGGATATCAGCCCGGAGCTGAGCGAGATGGCCGGGCAAAAGATTGAAAATGTGGTTTTCCCGCCCATGCTGTGGGACAAAGAATGGGCCACCCCGCGGCCCGAGGACCTGGAACTTTATTGCAGCCTGTTGCGTCACTCCGCGATGAGCATCAATGCGGCGTCCACCGTCACGTTGGAGTTCCTGCTGATCGACAAGCCTGTTATCAACCTCGATTTCGACCCGCCCGGCAGCAACCTCGCCCCCTGCGACGGCTTCAAACGGCATATTCGGTTCGACCATTTCTGGCCAGTGGCTTCAAGCGGTGCCTCCATGGTGGCGCAATCCGAGGACGATATGCGACGGATGCTGGTCGAAGGCTTGACCCAGCCCGCAGCCGGTCGCGACGCCAGGAAACGATTCGTTTCCGAATTTTTCGGTTCTTCTGCGGACGGTAAGTCCGGCTATCGCACGGCGGAGACGCTGCTCAGGCTGGCTCGGAACGGCAATAAAAGCCTTCCCCCTCTATGACCTCATGTGAAAGTCTCATTTACTGGCTGCATTTTGGGCCTTGCAAACGTCTGTTTCGCTTCCTTGCCAGGAGGGGACTTAGGAGCGGTCACCGAATTCTGCTCGGGCCCGCCCGCGGCTGTGCTTTTGAAGGGGCCGATTTGGCCTACCAACTGGGCATCTACGAAATCCATGTCCAGCGGGCCCTTGCTCGTGTTTTGAATAAAGGCTCAGTTCTTTACGACGTGGGCGCAAACATGGGTTTTTTCACCTTGCTCGGCGCGAAGCTGGTTGGCGATGCAGGCAGGGTGATTGCCTTCGAGCCTTCGAGTGATAACTGTCGCGCCCTTAGAGCTCTTTGCGATTCCAACGACGTCCGCAATGTGGAGATGTTCTCCGAAGCCGTTTCGGTCACCGACGGGGAGGCTTACTTTGCAGCGAGCGCCAGCCATGCCCAAGGCCACTTGTCTGCCGGTCGGGAAGCCGAGAGCGTCAAGGTGCGGACGGTGAGCTTAGACAGCTTTGCAAATAACCATGTTGCTCCCCAAGTGGTGCTGATGGATATCGAGGGCGCGGAGGTCGAGGCTCTGCGGGGTGCGAGTGGGCTGCTTTCGCGGCCAAATGCTCCAGCTTGGATCATTGAAGTGCATAGCAGCGACAACCACACACTCGTGGCGGGGATCCTACGAGAATCCGGGTATACCTTGACGACCTTGGGGCCACCAGTTCCTAGAGTTGGAAGATATCCAATTCATTTATTGGCCCAGAAACCACATGCACGGGCTTGTTAACAGGGGCGATTGGAACGCGGACTTGTCCCATGCCACTATCCCTTGACGATCATCCCGAAGGAATGGGTGAGAATAGCCCACCGTTTCAACGGTGGGTAACTCGTCCCCAAACGCGCGCCAGCCCCGACAGAGGCGAAAGAATCCGTTCGGCGTCGCGACCATTTCTGCCGTTCCTGCTGGGACTTGTTTCCCGACCTCCGACCTCTGATTTCAGGTTTCAGGTTTCATCTCTCAGCCCTTGTTTTCCGACGGCCCCTGCGTCCCGTAGTCCAGTTTTGCTGCTTTTCCGCAGATGCGCCTCTTGATCATCTCCCACGTCTTGCCTTTCCCAGGCTCGGCTGGGCAGCAACTGCGGGTGCGCTCCATGGTCGAGGCTACGGTCCGAGAATTTGATGTGGATTTCCTGACCTTTGCACCCCAGGCCCAAAGCGGGGAGGTGGAGAAAAGGCTTGCGGCCCTTGGCTGTCATCCCATCGTTTTGCCATCACGGGTTGCCGATGGTCGGCTCTCAAACCTCCGCTTTGCGCTGGGAGCTTCCCTTTTCGTGCTCTCGACGGGCCTGAAGAGATCAAATTATGTGATCGGGAAAGTCGAACTCTCTCCATCCAGAATTCGGTCGGCCGTCACCCCCCCAGATTATGCGGCGGTGCTCTATGAGTATTTCCACGCGATGGACAGCGTTCCGCTGTTTCAGCAGGCCGGCACGCCGGCCATTCTGGACATGCACAACGTTCTCTGGAAATCCAGGGAACAACGGCTGAACGAGAGTTCAACGTGGCCAGCCTGGCTCAAACGTGCTTCCTTGGGCAGTTATCGCCGTCGCGAGGAATCTGCGTGGGATCAGTATGATGCCTTGATCGCCATTAACCGCCGCGAGCATGACCTCGTCAAAGCCCGCTTGCGGCCTGCTCAGAAGCTCTTTTACGCTCCCATGGGCACGGATTTGTCCCACTGGCCCTTTTCGTGGCAGCCGGCACATCCTCCGAGAGTGGCCTATTACGGGGGATTGGGCAGTTCCCACAACGACGCGGCAGCGCTTCGCTGTCACGAGCACATCATGCCCGCGATTTGGAAGCGTTTTCCCAAGGCCGAACTCTGGCTGGTGGGCAGCAGCCCCTCGGATCGCCTGCGCCGTCTGGTTTGTGATCGACGGGTAAAGGTCACCGGGTTTGTTGAGAAAGTGCAGGACATACTTTCCACCATGTCTCTTGCCCTCTGCCCCTGGTCCGGCACGTATGGCTTCCGCAGCCGCATCGTCGAAGTGATGGCCCTGGGCGTGCCGGTCGTCGCCTCGCCAGACGCGGTGGATGGGATGGAATTGGAATCGGGCCGCGGATTGATGCTGGTTGATTCCGATGAAAAGATGGCTTCCACGGCCCTTGAGTTGCTTTCATCCCCTGAGCGCCTTGAAGAGCAAAGCCGTTTAGCCCGTTCCGAAATGGAACGTCTCTACAGCCTCGAAAATACCTACGGTCGCCTCTTCACCGAATTAAAAGAATGGGTGAAGGATCGGCGGCCAAAAGCTGAAACGCTGAAAGCTGAAAGCTGAAATACGGACCAGGGACCGCTGCCTTCCAACTTCCATCTGCTTTCTCCTATCTCCTATCTTCCATGCGCCTCGCTGTCTTCTCCCACAAACCCTGCTGGCGCAGCGCCAGTTCGCCGACGGGCTACGCCACCGACGGCGGTTTCCCATTCCAGATGAAGGCCCTGTCGGAACTCTTTGACGAAACGCGACTCCTAGTCCCGTGCTATCCGCGAAACAATGGCACGGGGGAGATTGCATTGGAGGGCCACAATTTGAGCGTGGTGCCATTGAGTGCGCGACGCGGACGCGGATTTTCCAGCAAGCTGACCTTCCTGCCGTGGTTGCTGCTGAACTGCGGGAGGATCTTACGGGAATTGCGGCGCGCCGATGCAGTTCATGCTCCGATTCCGGGTGACGTGGGCACCGTGGGGATGCTGGGCGCCTGGTTCTGTCGGAAACCTCTCTTCGTGCGCTACTGCGGGAACTGGCTGACGGTCAAAACCACAGCGGACCGATTCTGGCACTGGTTTATAGAGTGGTATGCGGGTGGACGGAATGTGATGTTGGCGACCGGTGGCACCGCGGAGCCGCCTTCCAGGACGAACCAGAGTATTCACTGGATCTTTTCCACGAGTTTGACGGAGGCTGAAATCCGCGAGCTGGCGAAGAGCCAAGTCGAATTGGTCCCCGAAAAGATGCACTTGGTTATCGTTGGTCGTCAGGAGGCCGGAAAGGGAACAGATCTATTGATAGCGGCCCTTCCGTTGATCCATCGGCAATACCCGCACGCCGTGCTGGATGTCGTGGGCGACGGCTCGGCGGTGGCAACTTTAAAAAGGCTAGCGGCAGAACTCGGAATCGGAGAAAAAGTAGCTTTTCATGGCAAAGTTAACCACGCCGAGGTAATACGCCTGGTGCAGAACGCGCATATCTTCTGCTTCCCCAGCAAGTCCGAAGGTTTTCCGAAGGTGGTCTTGGAAGCTTTGGCGTGTGGCCTGCCCGTCCTCGCAACTCCTGTTTCCGTATTGCCCATGTTGCTTTCAATAGGTTGCGGGGTTTTGATCGAGCCTGACGTCGCGTCAATCGCCACCGCAGTTTGTGCCCTGGCCGCGTCTCCTTCGCGCTACAAGCTCATGTCCGCCAAAGCCCGCGAGACCGCCCGCGAATACACTCTTGAGCGCTGGCGGGATACGATCGGTGGTTATCTGGAGGCGGCGTGGGGACAGTTGAAGACCAAGGAAGATGGGAGTTGGAAGATAGAAGATGGAAGAGCGAAGGTGGAAGCTGGAAGTTCGAAGATCGGAGTTGGAAGATAGATGTCAGGCCCATCTCCCATCTCCCAACTTCCATCTCCCGCCGCGCTCCGCGGGCTGCGCGTCTGCTTCCTCGCCGGTACTCTCGGCCAGGGCGGCGCGGAGCGCCAGCTTTTCTACATCGCCTCCGCCTTAAAATCGGCCGGGGCGGAGGTGCTGGTGCTCACCTTGACAAGTGGTGAAGTGTGGGAGTCGCGGCTGAAGGCCATGGGCATTCCGGTGAAGTTTGTGGGCGCCTCGGCCTCGCGCCTGAAAAGGTTGTTAACCATTTCCAGAGCCGTCAGAAAATTTCACCCTGACGTTGTGCAAAGCCAGCACTTTTACGCCAACGGTTATGCCGCCATTAGCGCGCGGTTGTGCGGCGCTCGTTCGGTGGGGGCTGTCCGAAATGATGGGTTCAGTGACATGCGAGATTGCGGACGCCTTCTCGGGAAGCTTTGTTTGCATCTTCCAAACCGGCTCGCGGAGAACTCGCAGGCGGCGATGCGCAGCTTGGTGTCGATGGGTTGCCAGCGCGAGAAACTCTTTCATTTGCCGAACGTCATTGACTTGGCTCAATTCTGCCCCTCCGAGTCGCACAATGTGGACTCGGTAACGGCCCACGCTGGAATGGGTCCCCTCACCCCGTCCCTCTCCCCCGTCACGGGGGAGAGGGTGCCCTTTAGGGCAGGAGAGGGGGATTCGGAGGTCTCACCTGACTCTCACGGGTCAGAATGTTTGATCCTGGGCATTGGCCGGCTGGCGCCTCAGAAGCGGTTTGATCGCTTTGTGCGTATCCTGGCAGGGCTGCGGCAGCACTGCCAGGGTCCCTTTCGAGCCCTCATTGCCGGAGATGGCCCGCTGCGTTCCGAATTGGAAAGACTGGCGCGCAACGCTGGCCTTCTTCCCGGCACCCTTGAGTTCTGCGGCAATGTCGCGGATGTCCAGGCGGTCTATAGAAAGGCGCAGATACTCTTGCTCACTTCAGACCACGAAGGGACGCCAAATGTGGTGATGGAAGCGATGGCTTCCGGATTGCCGGTTGTCGCAACTGCAGTGGGTGATGTCCCTGAGTTAGTGAAGCACGGGGTGAGCGGGTTTGTGGTAGAACCCGCCGACGAACAGGGAGCGGTTCGGCACCTGGCAGAGCTAGTAAGTAATCCGAGCCTGAGAGAGTCCATGGGTGATCGAGGGCGCGACTTTATTCGAGCGAGTCATGCGCTCGACTGCCTGCCGGGGCAGTTGGCCAAGCTTTACAAAGGACTAGAAGATGGAAGATGGGAGACGGAAGTCGGAGGGCGGAGGGCGGAGGGCGGAGGGCAGGTCGGAAGTCAGAAAGTTGGAAACTGAAAGTTGAGAATGGCGACGACTTTTTCTTACTCGAGGCGGGCTTTTTCCTCTGTTCCCGAACGCCGCGTGGGGGCACGCGGCCTACATGGGCTTGCGTCCGTTCCTGTAGGCCGCGTGCCCTCACACGGCGTCGGGCCTGCTGCTGTTTCGCGGCGGGGCATGGAACGACCAATCTCGATTTACTCTTTTGGTGGCCTGCTCCTGCTGCACATGGTTCTTGCACGCGTGGAAAAAGGGCATGCCCTGCTGGTCATGCTGCACGGTCTGGCAGCCTTGGGAGCGGCTCTGCTCTATGGGACAAACCCTCGTCACCCCAAGAGAACTATCCAGGCCGTTGCCTATATCTGCGGCGCGGAGGTTCTCTGGCACATGTGCGCGCGGTCCGGGGCCCTGCCCTGGGAGTTTGGCAAGTACGCGATCGTAATGGTCATGTTCGTGGCAATCCTGAGGCGAGGCCAGGTCTCCTGGCTGCCGCTTCTATACTTCGCCCTGCTCCTACCCTCGGTTGCCCTCACCCTCTTCCAACTGGATGTATTCAGCGCGCGCGAGGCGGTGTCTGCCAGCCTTTCCGGCCCCCTGGCAATAGCGGCCAGCCTGGCATTTATGTCCCAGGTCAAATTGTCGCGGCAACAGGCCTGTAACGCCCTGCTCTGCTTCATCGTGCCGCTGGCGGGGGTAGCGTTTCTTTGCTATGCGGGAACGTTCGGCGCGTCCGCAGTGAGCTTTGGGAGCAGCTCGATCAAAGCGGCGAGCGGGGGGTTTGGACCGAACCAGGTCTCGGCGGCGCTGGGCTTTGGCATCCTCTGCGCGCTCTTCTGTTTGCTGGCGGAAAAGGGCAGGCTGCCCTTGAAGGGACTGCTTCTGCTGCTGATTCTTTGGTTCGGAGTCCAATCGGGGCTAACCTTTTCCCGCACCGGGCTCTATCTGGCGGGGCTTTGCGCCTTCGCTGGGGCGCTCCCATTACTGAGGAACCCGCGAGCGCGGTTGACGGTCTCGGCTTTGGCAACCACGGCTTACGTCGTGGCCCATTTTGCCATCCTGCCCCTGCTGGACCACTTCACCGGGGGCGCGTTCCAGGCGCGCTTCGAGAACAAGAGTCTGACTCACCGGGATGTGCTAATGACCCAGCAAATGCAGATCTGGATATCCCATCCTGTCCTGGGTGTTGGGGCGGGTGTAATTGACTCGGCTAGTTCGTCCCTGGAGTATAGGGCCCACACGGAATATACGCGCTTGCTCGCTGAGCACGGGGTCTTCGGCTTTGCAGCCCTGATAATCCTCCTCGCCTGTGTTTACAGAGGGTTTAGACAGGCCCGGACTCCCTATGCCAAGGCATTCTGCTTGGCTATGGCAAGTTTCGGATTGCTGTTCATGGCCGTCAGTGCGACGAGGTTGGCCGTAGTCGCCCTGGCCATAGGCTTCGCGTCACTGCGCGTGATTCCAGAATACCGCCCAGCCAGGAAGCCTATTCCACGACTGCCATGCGTTCCTCACCCAAGACCGCGTCTTGCCGGTGCCACCGTTGCCGGCTGACCTCTGATCTCGAACCCTGCCCCCCGTCTCTGATTGCTAATTACTGGTTACTGCCCCCAACCTCTGCCCCCGACTCCTGATTTCAGCTTTCTGCTTTCTATTTTCTGCTTTTCAGGTGCTGACCTCCGACCTCCGACCGTTGACCTCTGGTCCCTGCTTTCTGCTTTTTAGATTACTAGCGCGGGATGGTGTGAAGGTCGCTGGGTGGCGCCGGTGGCCAATGCGCCGCATTCGTGCTCGAGCCGATCACGACAAACGCACCAAATTCCGGACTTATTGCGGATGGATTGGTTAGCCCCCAACTTGTCCCATACAAAACGGGTGCGGTGGTCAGGTTGGTCATGGGAACACTGATCGTGGTTCCCCCAAAGCTGTCAGTTTGAATGGCCCCTCTGCCGTAATCTTGAGCGGAGTAAAGCTGATATGTGTCACCACCGTTCAACACCCCGGATAGATTCACGATCACGTTGTCGGAATGACTCCAGTTGTAAACCGCGATATGCGCCCGCTTGGGTTGGTCTTGGTTTGGAATCACATACACAGAGTCGGACGGCACAGACGCATTGGCACCTGTCGAATGAGTGTCGAAGCCAGTAGTGGCTTTCCATTGTGAAAACGTGTATGAGGCAGTGTAATCGCAATATGCCAGAGTATTGCTTCTGGAGAAATATGAGTTGTAGTCAACTGTTTTATAAGAGTTCGTGTTATTAAGAAATGTCATCACAGCAGATGCGCTGTTGGCTACCAGTATGTTGTTGGTAAATATCAAAGAAGCATAATTGGTGTCACCGATTACAACTGGCGTCTGCGAGACTGACACATTGTTAGCAATCACGTTTGACGTTCCCAAGGCGCTGATAAACGTGAAACTCTGTTCGGAAACACTGGATGGATACAGATTGTAAGAGTAGTTGAACAATACACTATACTGGCTAGTAGCTGCCACATCTCCGTTCCACGTTCCCCCCAACGTCCTTCCTGCTCCAAACATTATGTTTGAAGATATTACAGACCCGGAAGCAATAGTAAAATTTATCACCTCTGCCATGTGCCACGCTGAAATGTTTCCAATAAATTCAGATCCCACCGGGTAATTAACATGCTCATACCCGTTAAGCCCGACATGCCAAATAATGCACCCGCGAATACTCTTTTCGTAGCCCCAACAATTATCAACGTCATGAACCACACAGTTGATCCACTCATTGCCAGTTCCAGATGAGTTCTTGCTGTTGAACTGCGTCCACGGTCCATTGGTGTAATACCCGCCATAGCTATAGTTGGTCGGATGATTGCCTTTCAAAGAATCGTAAAACTCCAAGTCTCGAAATCGCAGGTTGATCCCACTAAACTCTCCAAAAGCCCACGGCCTGTCGATCTTCGCCCATTCGTTTGAGTAACTTCGGAGCGTAATGAGATTGTTGGACGTTCCGGTGATTGAGACGAACCAAAGCGGTTCGCCTGGGAATCGCGTTTCGTTTGTCATGGTTGGAAAATATGTTCCATCGCGCAGCCAAAGCGTGTCTCCGGCGATAACTGACCCGTTCGTGAGCGCGACCTGCAATTGCCACGGCTGCGGCTTGCTGCCGTTGCCGCCTGTGGTCGCGTTGGGCGCGACGAACCATTGCGCGCCACCGCACATCGAGGTCACTGCCAAAAGCCCGAGCAAGCAGTGCTTAATCAATTTCATTGGCGTCTTCAGCAGCAACTTTAGGACCAACGTGGCACTTTTGCAATCCTTAATTCCCGTTCCAACGGGGCAAACCAATTCCCCCATCCGCTCGGCGGAAGCTATTGCAGCAGAGCGTGTTATGGATATATATGGGACACCAGGTCGCTGCTTTCTGCTTTGGACGCTCCTGCTTCCCATTGTCCTGTTTTTGGATTCCTGCTTTCTACTTTTAGCCGCCTCTCAGGTCTCAGGTCTCAGGTTTCACCTTTCTGTTTTGATTTGGCTCTCAGGTTTCAGCTTCGTTTGGGATGTGGTCAGTAGTCACTGTCCGTGATTTCAGCTTTCAGCTTTTCTTGAATGTCGTCCCGTAGTCGGTCTATTTCTGCTCCCCTCTGACTTCTGACTTCTGACTTCTGTCTTCTGGTCTGATGAAACTCCTCGCCATTACGAACATCTACCCCACCTCGGAACGGCCATGGTTGGGGACGTTCGTCGAGCAGCAGGTCAAGGGCTTGCAGTCCATCGGTGTCGAGGTCAAGGTCCTGTATTTCGATCGCAAGAAGGAAGGGCCTTTGATCTACTATCGGATGGGCTCTCGCATCGCGGCGACCATCGCCGAGTTCCGGCCTGACCTCATTCACGTGATGTACGGCGGTGTGATGGCGGACAAAATCACCGCCCAATCGTGGGGCGTGCCTGTGGTCCTGACATTCCACGGGTCGGATTTATTGGGGGAGAATTTGTCAGGCTTTTTTCGGAAGATAGTTTCGCACTATGGCGTTCATTGTTCGAGAAGAGCTGCTCGCCGGGCCTCCGGCGTGGTCGTCGTAGCCCCCCACCTGCTCAAAGCTTTGCCTGCTGCCTTCCATCTGCCATCTCCCATCTCCCACCTCCCACCCTCCAACTCCCATCTCCCATCTCCCATCTCCCCTCTCCCACCCCAGGTTCGCGTTATCCCCTGCGGCATCGATTTGGACCGGTTCAAACCCATGGAGCAGGAGGCCTCCCGCCAGAAACTGGGCTGGGCTCCCGGGACATTCCATATCCTTTTTCCCGCCAATACCGGAGACCCCGTGAAGCGCCCTTGGCTTGCGAGGGCCGCAGTCCAGGCGCTGAAGGAACAGGGAGTCAAAGCCGAGTTGCACCTGCTGTCCGGTGTGGCTTATGCCGATGTTCCTTTGTGGATCAATGCTAGCGATGTCCTGATCCTCACCTCCCTCCACGAAGGCTCGCCCATGGTCGTTAAGGAAGCGCTGGCCTGCGGCGTACCAGTAGTGTCGGTGGACGTGGGCGACGTGGCCGAGCGGATTTCCGGCATCGAAGGATGCCATCTCGCCAAACCTGAACCGGGAGACCTCGCCCTCAAGCTCCTCGAAGTGTGGAGGCGAAAGCAACGGGTGGACAGCACCACCGCCATACAGGCACTCTCGATCGGGTACATAGCGGAGCGATTGAAAGGCTTCTACGACGAGGTATTGCAGGAACAGGTCGCTTGCCGTGGCGTGGAAATGGCCGGAATGACGCGGCGTTGAAACGCCGACCCAGGGAAATTACGCGACCCAAGCCAACAAAGACGGTTGTGATCGGGACGAGTCTGCGCGATCTGCCGGTCCAGCGGCACTTCGCCGACTTGGGACGTGAGCTCGTCGATTCGGGTTACCAGGCGGTTCTCCTGGTATATGGTCCAATCGAGGATGCCAGCTATGTCGATCCACGAATCCGTGTCTTGCGTTGGCCCTCATCCCGCCCAACGCACCTCGCAGACGTGGTGTTCTTTGACCGGCTGATTCGCCGGCTCAAGCCCTGCTGCGTGGTCAGCAACTTTGGCGCGCTCGCGATCATGATGACCATTGGGGGTCTCCGCCGCGTGCCCGTCAGAATTCATTGGCATCATACCCTGTCGAGCCAGATCGAGGCCGATGCGACGGACAGCCCTCTGATGCTGCGTTTCCTCCGGTTGCGCGCCCGGATACCTTTCAGTTTTGTGACGCACGCGATTGCCAACTCGAAGGCCGCGAGGCAGGACCTTATTGCTGCCTTTGGAGTGCCGGAGCGAAAGTGCCACGTCTTTTGGAACTCCCTGGAGGATCCCCTGACAGATTCCGCCCTGGCTTTGGCGGTCAAGGCACAGCGGCCGAGCCCCCGCCGATTCGTCTCCGTCGGACGTTTCGCCCCGTCCAAAGGGCAGGATGTTCTGGTGAAGGCGATGGGGGAGGTGATCCGGCAGCATTCTGACATCAACCTTGAGTTCATCGGCGACGGGCCGTTCAGGGTTTCCTGTGAGGAACTGGCTGGCCGGCTCGGGGTGGCGAGGAACTGCGTCTTTACTGGCCTCTTGCCCCATCCCAAGGTTCTGTCTGGAATGGCGGGGGCGTGGGCCACGGTTGTGCCGAGCAGAAATGAGGCGTTTGGCCTGGTCAACATCGAGTCGATGGCCGTTGGGGTTCCAGTGATTGGGTCGAACACGGGCGGCATCGCGGAGATTATTCGGGATGGAGAGGATGGCTTTCTGTTTCCCCCTGGAGATCACAAAGCGTTGGCGAAGCGCATGATGGAGTTGATGGAAAATGAGGACTTGCGCGCCAAAATGGCAGCGAACGCCCGCCGAAGGTTTCTGGACCATTTCGAAAGCTCGCAGGCAGTCCAGACCCAAGCGCGCTGGATTATCGAGCAGGTCAGAAAGGCAGCGGACGGACCCTTAGTCCCTAAAGCAGCTGCCTCTGTCCCCGAGCAAATCTAAACCTGCAGGTTTTCGATGACGGGCAGAATGCTACTAAAACACTCCGTGAAACATGCAGCGGGCCTGGCTGCAGTGGCTGCCTCGGCTTTGACCAGCCGGGTCCATCGGGGTGCTTGTGTCTTGATGTATCATCGCGTTGCGGGCACGGGCATTTTTGACCTTTCACTGGACGATTGGAATGTATCTCCCTCGCGTCTGGAGAAGCAGTTCCAGTGGCTGGCCAGGCATGCCGAATGTGTGCCTCTCGGTGAGGTTCTCCAGAAGAGTTCTTGCGCCAGCAAGTCGAAGCCTGTGGTCGCGCTGACCTTCGATGACGGTTTCGCCAACTTCCGTCATAACGTGCTGCCCCTGCTGGAGCGATATCGTATTCCCGCGACATTGTTTGTCGTGACCCGCTACGTGGGCTCGGCGGAACCATATCCCTTCGACCACTGGGGGCAAAAGAACCGTGTTCGAGTCCCACTGGTCGCTTGGCGGCCCATCACATGGGCGGAAATTGAGGAGTGCTTAAGTTCAGGGTTGGTTTCGGTGGGGTCTCATTCGCACAACCACTTCAATGCCATAAACGTTCGAGACGAACAGCTCTCCGAAGAGGCCACGGTTTCACTTGAGATGCTCAAGAGGCACCTGGGGAACAATGCTGTTTCCTTCTATGCTTATCCCTATGGCTCCACCCGGCTGGGACAGGTCCGGACAGCCTACACTGAAGCGATCCGCATTGCCGGCTACACCATGGCGGTGACGACCGACCTCGGCCTGGTAGCCTCCTGCACTCCTTGCTTCCAGGTCCCCCGAGTCGAGGTGCACGCATACGATTCGCCACGGATATTGAAGGCAAAAGTCTTCGGCAACCTTTGGCCCCAAAGTCTTTGTGATCGGTTCCGCAGGGCCCAAAGGCATTCCGAGCCTGAGCGGCTCACCAGCGTTGCGATCTGCTCCGCAGTGCCCGAAATCATTCCACGCATCAGCGGTTTGCCAGCCCAGGCAATCCCTGCCGACTTGGCTCCCAGGGTCTCCGTGATCGTTGCTTGCCGAAACGAAGCCAGCCACATTGGCGCCTGCCTGGCCGGCTTGCTGGCCCTGGAGGCGCCTGCGGGAGGTTTCGAGGTGGTCGTAGCCGACGGGATGTCGGACGATGGCACGCGTGATATCCTCTCCCGGATTGCCACAGAGGTCGGTGGTCAGTGGTCAGTGGTCAGTAGTCCCATAGCCAGTGCTCAGAGCCCCTCCCCTCTCCGCACCGGCCGGGGAGAGGGTCAGGGTGAGGTGTCGCCCATCCCCGCCGTCAGTCCGTACACCGTCCTCCGTCCTCTGCCCTCACCCGTCCTCCGGATATTAGACAATCCAGGCCGACTCACTTCGCACGGTCTCAACGCCGCCATTCTGGCCGCACGGGGTGACATCATTGTCCGTGCCGATGCCCACACAGAATATGCCCCCGATTATCTATTGCGTTGTCTTGAGGTTTTGCAAGAGACCGGTGCGGACAACGTCGGCGGCCCGGCACGAACAAAGACCGAAGGATACTTGCAGCAGGCGATTGCTGCGGCTTACCACTCGCCATTCTCCGTCGGTGGAGCCCGGTTTCACGACACCGAATTTGAGGGTCCCGTAGACACGGTTACTTACGGCTGCTGGCCTCGCAGCACTTTCGAGAAGTTCGACCTCTTTGACGAGGAGTTGGTGCGCAATCAGGATGACGAACACAACCTGCGCATCACCCGCGGCGGAGGCAAAATCTACCAAAGCCCAAGAATCCGGAGTTGGTATCGGCCCCGCGACTCGTTGAGCGCTCTCTTCAAGCAGTACATGCAATATGGTTACTGGAAGGTACGCGTGATCCAAAAGCACAAGCTCCCCGCCTCCTGGCGCCATCTCGTCCCCGGCACCTTCCTACTGATATTGTTGCTCCTTTCTCTGTCCTCTGTCCTCTGCCCTCTGATCTCTATCCTCTGGCCTTCCCGTCCGCCATCTTCCGTAAGTGGTCCCGAGCTGCCTTGGTCAGTGGTCAGTGGTCAGTGGTCAGTTGTCTCGCTACTTGCTTCGCTCTCCGCCTACGCTCTGGCACTGATTACTGCATCACTGATAACCGCAGCCAAAGCCGGTTGGAACCTGCTCCCGGTCCTGCCGCTGGTCTTCGGCTGCTATCATTTCGGTTACGGATTGGGTTTCCTGCGAGGAGTTTTGGATTTCGTCATCCTGCGTCGTGGCGCCTCCGCCTCATTCACCAAACTGACACGGCCAGTGGGGACAACGGGACCACGGGACAACGGGCCACGGGCCACTGACCACTGACCACTGACTACGGACCACCGATTACTGATCACTGATCACTAGTTACCGGCCTCCGGCCCTGGGGCTCAGTCAGATTCCCGCTTTCTGCTTTCCCAATTTCTGCTCTTGTTTTCAGATGTCCTTCCTCTACTCCATGCTTCTGAAGCTGCTCTACCCGACCTCGCTTTGCCTCCTGTTCTTGGCGGCGGCGGTCATTTTCCGCAAACGCCGGCTCGTCTGCCGGGTTTGCTTCTCGTTGGCGGTAGCTGTTCTGCTCGTATGCGGCAACGGCTGGCTGGTGGGTGCTCTGACTAAGAACTTGGAGTGGCGCTACTTGCCTCCCAATCCCGTTCCCGAAGCCGATGCGATCCTCGTGCTCAGCGGTGGAGTCCTCGGGCGAATCCCGCCGCGACCCACAGTGGAAGTGGCAGAAGCGGGTAACCGCGTTCTGTACGGCGCCTACCTGTTCCGTCAACACAAAGCCCCGCAAATCATTTGCACAGGGAATGTTGCGACCGGCGGGCTTGCGCCGAGACCCGCAGCGGAAGATATGGCCGAATTCCTCGAATTGCTCGGCATTCCTAAAGACGCCATCGTCACTGAAATCAAGTCCGAGGACACTCACCAGCACGGGGTTTATCTCGAGCCTCTGTTTCGGGAGAAAGGATATAAACGCATCCTGCTGGTCACTTCCGCCATGCACATGCCGCGCGCGGCTGGTGTGTTCCGCCAGCTTTGTCCTGGTATCGAATTTATTCCTGCACCAACCGATTTCCACACGGTTGAGCGCCTGCCCACGCCCTGGTACCGCCACCTCGTCGCGCTGATTCCCATTCCGCGCAGCCTCCTCAATTTCAGCGAGGTCGAGCATGAATACCTCGGCATCGCCTACTATAGAATGAGGGGGTGGATGTGACTTGGGAATGCGACCACTGACTACTGACTACTGATCATGAGAGACTATAGAAACATTGATGCCTGGAAACTGGCTGATGACTTGACCGTTGCAGTTTATGAACAAACAAGGGCATTTCTCAGGGACGAATTATACGGGTTGACCAGCCAGGTGCGAAGGGCGGCAGTTTCAGTGCCTGCCAACATCGTCTGCCCCGTGAAATAGATCATGTTTTACGTTTACGTCCTCAGGAGCAAAAAGGATGGAGAGTTCTATGTTGGGTTTTCCGCTGACCTCGCGAGACGCTTTGCCGCCCACAACGAACGTAGAGTTGAGTCGACCAAGACCAGGGGTCCATTTGAACTTCTGTATTACGAAGCATGTCGGCAGCAGTCGGATGCTCTGCACCGAGAAAAGTATTTGAAAAGTACGTATGGTCACAGGTATCTCAAAAACCGGTTGCGGGCTGATCTCGGGGTTTAGTTATTTCACAGGGCGAGAAGGTTCCGCGCGTGAAAGCAAGCGGGATTACCTGCATTTCCTGTACATCGCCCGCGGTTCACTAAGCGAGACTCAATACTTCGTTCATTTGGCTCATCGTTTGGGATACCTAACCACTAGCGAGGCAGATGCCCTCGCTGCCCAAACGAGAGCCACATTCGCTTGCCTGCACGGCTTGATACGAGCCGTCGAGAAAGAGTCCGGCAAGCTCACCCGGATCGCCGCCGCCGTGACGAGCGTCCTGGTCCTGTCCTTGCCCCGGTTTTGTGGTCAGTGGTCAGTAGTCAGTGGTCAGTAGTCTCTGTTATGAGAATTCCCTTCTACAAACCCAGCATCGGCCCTGAGGAAATCGCTGAGGTCGTTGACACCCTCAAGAGCGGTTGGCTCACCACCGGCCCCAAGACCAAACAATTCGAGCGCGAGTTCGCCGCCTACCTGAATCAGAAGCACGCGGTCGCCCTCAATTCCTGCACTGCCGCCCTGCACCTGGCGCTCGAAGCCATCGGCCTGAAGGCCGGGCAAGGCGTTATCGTGCCCACCATGACCTTCGCCGCCACCGCCGAGGTGGTCCGTTACCTGGGCGGACGCCCAATCCTGGTTGATTGCCGAGTGGAGGATTTCAATCTCGATATGGCGGATGCGGACCAGAAGATTCAGTCTGCTTTAGCCTCGGGCCAGTCGGTCGCCGCCATCATGCCGGTTCACTACGGCGGCCAGATCGGCGATGTCGCCGGCGTGCAAGCCCTTGCTCGTCGTTACAATCTGAAAATCGTCGAAGACGCCGCCCACTGTTGCCCAGCCTACTACAAGGAGACCACGGACCACGGACCACGGGACGGAGGGCTGGCGAAAGCAGAAAGCAGAAAGCAGAAAGCTGAAATGGGGAGCGGTGGGACAAAGGGACCACGGACCATGGACCACGGCCCTGGTCAGAGGTCAGTAGTCAGTAGTCAGTGGTCAGTAGTCGGCTCTTCCGCCGACATCAGTTGTTATTCCTTTTACGCCAACAAAACCATCACCACCGGCGAGGGCGGCATGGCCTGCACCAACAATGACGAGTATGCCGACCGCATGCGCATCATGTCCCTGCACGGCATTTCAAAGGATGCCTGGAAGCGCTTCACCGCCGAGGGCTCCTGGTACTACGAGATCATCGCCCCAGGCTACAAATACAACCTAACTGACATCGCCTCGGCGATCGGGATTCATCAACTGCGAAAGGCTGATTTGTTCCACCGACGCCGAACCGAACTCGTCAGCCAGTACCGTGCGTCGCTGGAAGAGGTCGAGGAAATCATTCTGCCCCAGGTCCAGCCGAACCGCATCCATTCATGGCATCTCTACGTCATCCGGCTGAAACTCGATCGGCTGAGGCTCGATCGCGCCCAGTTCATTACCGAGCTCCAGCAACGAGGCATCGGGACCTCGGTGCATTGGCTGCCTTTGCACATGCACCCTTATTACCGAGAGACCTATGGTTACGCGCCACAAGACCTGCCGACGGCCTGTTCCCTCTATCCCGAGATCATCACCCTGCCGCTTTTCCCAGACATGACCGAAGGAGACGTCGCTTACGTGTGCGATTGCATCAAGGACATCGTCACCCGCAACCTGAGGCCGCTCGCCTTCTCCCTCTCCGCAGGGGGGAGCGGGCCGGGGTGAGGTGACTGTCTGCTTTCAACTTTCTGCTTTTGTTTTCGTGGTGGTCAGTAGTCAGTGGTCGGTGGTCAGTGGTCAGTAGTCCCGTAGTCCCCCGCTCCTTGTTCGATGTTCGATGTTCGTCTCTTGTCCATAGTCCCGTGGTCCGTCGTTGTGGTTCCTATTTCAGCTTTCTACTTTCTGCTTTTCCATCCGTCCGTAGTTCACGGCCTCGCATTCCGTAGTCTATCGTGTCGATTTCTTTGTCTTTAATGTGTAGTCTGTAGTCCGTGGTTATTTACAATGTGGTACGCAGCATCCAAACGTCTGTTTGATGTCGTTTGCGCCAGCGTCGGCCTGCTGGTGCTGACGCCGCTGGGGCTGCTGATCGCCCTGTTGATCAAGCTCTCGGATGGCGGCCCCATCTTCTATCGACAAACCCGCATCGGCCAGTTCGGCAATCCGTTCCGCATCTGGAAATTCCGCTCTATGGTGGTCAACGCCGACAAGATTGGTGTGCCGTTGACGAAGGAAGAAGATTCACGGATTACGTGGATCGGGCGCTTCCTGCGCAAGGCAAAGCTGGACGAACTCCCGCAGCTTTGGAACGTCCTGGCCGGCGACATGAGCTTCGTGGGGCCGCGACCTGAGGTGCTCCGTTACGTCGAACACTACACTCCGGATCAGCGCGAAATATTGAAATACAAACCAGGCATCACCGACGTAGCCACTTTGCTCTTCCGCAATGAAGAGGCCCTCCTTCGGGGCACTGCGGATGTGGAGGGCTTTTATTTGCACTACTGCCTGCCAAAGAAAATCGAACTGAACCGGCAACATGCGGAACGCGCCAGTCTTCTCCAGGACATTTGGATCATCCTGCAAACCTTGTGCCCCTATTGGCTCGGAGTATTGACAATTTACGGAATCGCACTGGTGGCCAGCCTGTGGCTTTCCTACCAGTTGCGCTCCGACTTCGGCATGACGTCCAAGCATTATGAGGAATTTATACGTTGCCTGCCCTGGATGGTGCTCCCGCAGCTCGTGCTCCTGTTCTGGCGTGGACAGATTCGGGGCTTGATCAGTTACTTCAGCATCCCGGAGATGCAGCGGGCAGCGGCTGCCCTCGGAACGGCCCTGCTGCTCCAGGTCGCGCTATGTTTCTCGCTCCAGGGCCGCCAGGCCCCAGGGCGTGCCATCTACCTCATTGATTTCATTCTCTCGTTCTTTGCGCTCTGCGGGGTCCGCATGGCCTTTCGACTGTTGCGAGAGCACTCCTTTGGATCCAAATCCGGTCCCCCATCCCGAGTCTGGCGCGTCGCCATCATTGGCACCGGCGAACTCGCCACTAACCTGGCGCTTGACTTCGGCCGCAGTGCCAAAGCCACCAGGCGCGTCGTCGCTTTCTTCGACGACAACCCCCATACTTGGCATAAACGACCGCACGACATTCCAGTGGTGGGGATGCCGGAGTGCCTTCTGAATCCGGAATGGCTGGACAAGATTGATGAGGTGGTCGTTGCGCTGCCGGAGGAGGATCCAGCCCGCCTCCAAACCATCGGCGAAATGCTCAAGCCCTTGCCGCTGAGAATTACCTTCGCTTCCGGCTGGGCGGTGCCGACCTCCGGCTTCTGATTACTTGATCACCGATTTCTGATCATATGAAACCCTTCCGCTTAGATCTATCTTCGCCCACACGCTTTTGGGTGCTCCTGCTCGTGTACGCGCTTGAGTTGACGGCCAGCCTTTGGTTGGCCTACGAACTGCGGTTCGATTTCCTGGTGGAGTCCAAATTCCAGCACGAGCGGCTCTTCGTCCTCTGTTGGCTCATTCCCTTTCAGTTGCTCCTCCTGGGGCTTTTCCACCAACTCAACACGCTCCTGGGTTACTTCAGCACGCCGGACCTGGCTCGTATGTTCCATGCCCTCACTATCAGTGCCATTACCGCTATGGTGGTCTGGGGCATTTGGGGAGAGGGTTTCGCGCCGCCACGAGGGGTTATTGTGCTGGATTTCGTCTTTAGCCTCGTGGGATTAACGGGTGCGCGGCTCTCCTTGCGGACCTTCCGTGAGTCGCTCACGGTCTCCGGCAAGAAAGACGGTCACCGTAAACTGC
>OBLU010000504.1_pt1 | contig 37030 bp, 34 predicted proteins | sample 1518681 | NCBI WGS metagenome assembly OBLU01 (sample SAMEA3539304, study PRJEB22396) | soil metagenome | biome: tundra; feature: field; material: soil | place: USA | collected 2010-05 | depth 0.15 m
CCTTCGCGGGGCGCGGGGGCGTTTGCACCGACCGGAATCGGTTGGTATCGCAAGACGTTTACTGTCTCGAGCGCCGATGCGACGCCGACAGCACCGCGCCGCACCTTTATCGTCTTCGACGGTGTGATGGCCAACAGCGATGTCTATCTGAATGGCGTACTCCTGGGACATAGGCCCTATGGGTACGTAAGCTTTTCCTACGAGCTGACACCGCATCTGCAGCCCGGCGCCAACACCATCGCGGTGCGCGTTGACGACTCGCAGCAACCGGCGTCGCGTTGGTATCCGGGAGCAGGAATCAATCGTCAGGTGCGACTGGTGACGACGGGAGATGCGCACATTGTTCCCTGGGGCACGTTTGTTACGACACCCTGGGTGACGCCAACGTCGGCCACGATTCACATTCGCAGTACGATCACAAACGAAGCGTCCACGGCGGCGAACCTGACGCTGCGGGTGCGGCTTACTGCACCGAACGGTGCCCCAGTGCTGGCAACGACAGACAACTCTTCCTCGCCGCCGCCGCCTCTGTATGTTTCGCCGCGAGGCACATCCGATCTCGATGCCGAAGTGAAGCTGTCGAAGCCGGACCTCTGGGACCTCACCCATCCTGTGCTTTACACGGTTCATGTAACGCTGCTGCGGGATGGGAAGGCGGTCGACGACGAAGACGTTCCATTCGGAATTCGTGCCCTCCACTTCGACGCCGACAAGGGCTTCTTCCTGAATGGGACGCACCGCAAGATCTATGGAGTGGCGGTGCATACGGACGGCGGCGCAGTGGGCACAGCAGTCCCGCTGGCGGTGTGGGAGCGACGGCTGAGGGAGTTGCGCAAGTTGGGCGTCAATGCGATTCGTACCGCACACAACCCGCCGGCACCGGAGTTTCTCGACCTTGCGGACCGCATGGGCTTCCTGGTGATGGACGAGATGTTCGACTGCTGGACGGTCGGGAAGAATCCGTACGATTATCATCTCTATTTCAAGGACTGGGCGATTCGCGACACGAAGGACACGGTGATGCGCGATCGCAATCATCCGAGCATCATTCTTTGGTCGGCCGGAAATGAGATTCACGATACGCCGCATCCTGAGATTGCCAAACCGATTCTGATCGCACTCATGAGGACGTTTCACGAGAATGATTCGACGCGGCCGGTGACGCTGGCGCTGTTCCGTCCGAACGCCAGCCATGACTACGACGATGGCCTGGCCGACCTGCTGGACGTCGTAGGGCAGAACTATCGCGAGCAGGAGATTCTGGCGGCCCATGCGCAGAGGCCGACACGGAAGATTATTGGCACTGAGAATACGCATGACCGCAATCAGTGGGTTGCAATGCGCGACCATCCGGAGTACGAGGGACAGTTCCTGTGGTCCGGCGTGGACTATCTCGGCGAGTCGCGCACGTGGCCCACGCTCGGCTCAGGCTCCGGACTGCTGAACACCGCTGGCTTGCCGCACAGGCGCGCGTACGAGCGCCAGAGTTGGTGGTCGACGACGCCGATGGTCGCAATGGTGCGACGGGTAGCAACTGCGCAGCCTGCGCCTGTCGATCCTGGCTACGCCAGCGCCACCACCACCGACCAGGCTGCCGCGGCCGCTCCCCGTGCGACCGAGCCGCCGCCGGACCCGTCGGTGCGCTTCTCGGAGCCGCTGTTGGCAGATTGGACTCCGAAGAATCTCGAGCCGCACGTCGAGAACGTAGAGGTATACACCAACGCCGAAGAAGTTGAGCTATTCCTGAACGGCAAATCGATTGGGACGGATAAGCTGCACCCGGATGCGTCCCCGATCACCTTCAAGGTGCCGTTCGAGCCAGGGACGTTGAAGGCGGTTGCGCGAAGCCATGGAAAGGTCGTGGCCACCCAGGAGTTGAAGACTGCGGGTAAGGCGGCGCGGATTCTCTTCACCGCGGATTCGCCGTCGACGCCGCTGACGCCCGACTGGAACGACGTTCGCTACGTGACGGCGACCCTGGTCGACGACGCGGGGACGCGCATTCCCGACTCAACCACGGTGATTCATTTCTCGACCAGCGGCCCTGCCTCGATTGTCGCCGTGGACAACGGAAATTTAATGGATCTCGATCCGTTCCAGGCGACGCAGCGTAAGGTCTACTACGGCGATGCCGTGGCGCTCGTTCGCGCTACTGGTTCAGAGGGCAAGGTTACGGTGACCGCGAGTGCTGACGGGATTCAGCCGGCGACGCTCACACTAAACACCGCGCCCGTCGAGAAAGAAGATCCGAATCTAGCGATGCCCGCGTCGAGCGCACGGAGCTTCTAGCGTTTGATCACCATGTGGAACCACCGCTTTCGGAGCTAAGTTGTCGCGCGTGCAGATTCGAGGGAGGACGTCGCTGCCCCCGGAGCGCGCGCCAGCGAGAGGTATTGCCCGCCGAACGGCACCTTGTTCAGTTTCTCCTCGACCCCACGCAGGCGATTGAATAACCGCTCGGGGAGGAAGAGAAAGTAGTCCGTCGCGAGGGGCTCGAAGCCAGAGGCCTGGAGCAGTTTGACGGTCTCGCGCGCGGAGAGAAGTTCGGCGTCCACGTCCACGGCACACCGGCGCACAATCACCTGGGTGGCGGGGTTCCATGGATTGTGTTCGATGATGCAGCACAGCCCGCCGGGCACAAGCACGCGCTTGATCTCGTTGGTGAGACGCGTTCGCGCCTCTCCGTGCACGTGATGATAGACGCACACCGCGGTTACAAATTCGAAGGAGCCATCGTCAAACGGCAGTTCGACCGGCGATGGCTGTTCGCGCACTGTGAACGATGCATGAGCCGGCAGCATAACCGTAGACGGATCGCATCCCGCGGCCTGCCGGAAGTGGCCGCCAGCCAGTTCCAGCAACTGGCCCTGACCGCAGCCCACATCGAGCCACCTCTGGTCCTCTGCCGCAACATTGAACCGCTTGAGCACCGACCGGATCAGAAGCCACTTTCGGCGATGGAAATGGAGCGGATCAAGCGCAAACCGATTCCTGAGCGGGTCGTCGAGCAGCTCCGAATAGGAGGGCGCGTATTGGTCGAATTCCGGAGGAGCCTTCTCACTACTTGGCATCGACATCCTCCCGTCGCTCCAGCATCCGCAAACCATCCTCCTCCATCACAACCCGATAATGCGAGTACAGATAAGGCTCCATCACAAAACCGTCGGTGGGCCGGTTCATCGCCGCGGAGAAGTACGGGGACGCTTTCCTTTCAAAGTTAAGGTTCCACAGGACATACCGAACTCGGTGCTGCTCCAGCAGTTGGATGACCTCTTGAAACTGGGCGGGAGTGTTGTAGTTGTACATCAGGATGCTGTAAGGCGTCGGATTCGTGGTCCCGGAGAGGTAGTAATACATCGCAGCATTTGGGTATATGAAGATTTCTGTCCCAGGGGCGACCTTAGTATCGAGAAACCTGAGTGCCGGATCGTGACTGAACATGGTTACTCTTCCCACGCGAGTGGGTACGGAATGTGCACTGAGGACAATGAAAACGTTGATGACGACCAACGCACAAGCGCTGATCGTAGCAAGCCGTAGCGTCAGTTCAGCAATCTTTCCCCTGTATTGGCCCAGAAAGTACACGAATAGAACGATCAATATTGGGGAACCCGCAATGAGATGAGCTAGGTCCCGTCTGTGAAATTCGGAGAGCCAGAGGGCCCCACCACAAAACCAATACAGCAGGATCTCCGGTCTCAGATTGTCTTTGCCTCGGGCGATGCCGAGGACCGGGACCAGCACAGGAAACGCCGCCACAAGCAGGAACGGTGCGATCAGCACCACGGCCAGGGGCAGCAACCACCGGACGCCATGGATCGGGACAACCCACTGATCCCAAAACTGGAAAATCCCTCGCGCATACGGTATTGCATTCACTGTTTCGTAGTGTTGCGAGGGCCATACGAAGTTGATGTACATCAGATCCCGCAGGGCGCCCTGGCTCCAAAAATAGAGAAGCACGGCCGCGATCACTGCGCTATAGCTCGCAAGAACGACTCCCAGCGCGGATAACGGCGCTGACCGGCGCCGGTGCTGGATCCAGAGCCATACCAGGAAAGCCAGCAGCAGCAACACTCCCTTAGGCTGCAGAATCCACGTTGTCAGTCCCGCCCCGATGCCTGCGGCAATCAACAGAATGCTTCTGCGCGAGTCCTGCCACAGGACGATGCAGGCCACCGACAGCAGCGCAAAGAAGTTGCTGTCCACATGATGGCTTACCATCGGCCACACCGTGGCGAAATAAAGTCCTATCAGCATCACCGGAGGGAGGAGTTGGTACTCCCCGCACACCCGGCGTGACAGGAAGTACATCGACAGGACCGTCCCAAGGGATGTCACAAACAGCCAGATTCGACCGCCCACAATGGTCGCGCCAAACAGCTTGAAAAATCCCGCAAGAATGTAGAACGTGCCGGGCCCTATTACTTCAAAGAAGTCGCGTGCAAAAACCTGTCCGTGCAGGATCCGCACCGCACCCTCAACCAGGGATCCCTCGTCGCCAATGAAGACGAGTCGCATGAACGGCAGGAGATAGAGGCAAGCCACCAGCGTGAAGAGAATATAACTTCTCAGCCGCTCTCGATGTGCCGTCCGAGACGCAGGACCGACGCTTGAAGGGGCCGTGGTGACCGTCATAATGCGCTCTAACTCAACACGGACCGGCGAGCAGAGCTTTCGTCGTCCGCGGTTACAGACAACGATGGCCAGGGCTCCGCCAGGATGACGGCACGGGTCAATGAGTTCTGTGGCAACTGGACGTTGCACACTTCCGTCACGACATACAACGGGCGATTCTTTGCCTCCTCGTAGGTCTTGGCGAGGTAATCTCCGATGCAGCCGAGGGCCAGCAGGACCATTCCGGAAAATGCGCACTGCATGGCAACAACCGAGGCCCATCCTGGAACCAGGGTCGTTGTAAAAAGCGCCAAATACACAACCCTAAACAAATACAGAAATCCCGCAAGGCTGAGAAAGCAGCCTGCCCCAATACTGATCCGCAACGGGAACGCAGAGAACGAGGAGATGCCTGTCCATGCGAAGCGAAGCATCTTCATCAGCGGATACTTGGTTTGCCCGGCCGCGCGTGCACGTCGCTCAAAGGGCAGGACAGCCTCTCTCAATCCAAGCCACGCAACCATGCCGCGCATGTATCTGTGCTGTTCGCGAAGCGAACGGATCGCGCGAACTGCTCTGCGGCTGAACAATCGAAAGTCGCCGACATCAGGGGTTATGCGTTGACTCGCCATCTTCGCCAGGACCCGGTAGAAGAGCGCGGCGGTCCACCGCTTGAATCGGCTCTCCGCTTCGCGCGAAATCCTCTGCGGCGATACAACATCGTAGCCCTGGTCAAAGAGTTCCAGCATGCGCGGCAATAGCTCAGGCGGATCCTGCAAATCGGCGTCCATCACAACCACAGCATCGCCGCTGGCAAAGTCAAGACCTGCCGTAACCGCCGCCTGGTGGCCGAAGTTTCGACTTAGGCGGAGAAGCTTGATCCGCGGATCTTCGAGAGCAGCTTGCTCCAGCAGGAACGATGTGGCATCCGTGCTACCGTCATCCACGAAGACAATCTCCCAAACAAGCCCGTCCAACACCGCGCGCAGACGGGCAAGGATCAGAGGAATCGTCTCCGCTTCGTTCAACACCGGAATGACAACTGAAACGAGCATACGTCCATCCCCGAAGCCTATTTGAACACGAAAAAGTTGAGCCCTGCCTGCCAGTCACTCGCCAGGCGAGGGCCTCCAAAGAAATGCAGGAACGGCTGCCTGGCCGTTCTCATGTGATTCAATCAGATTGCGGCGGCGAGATCGCCACCGATCGTCGTGAATGCCGCATTGACCTGCGTTGCCAGGCTCGTCATACCTGCAGTTGCCGCAAACGCGACAAAGGCGATCACGAGCGCGTACTCGATCACATCCTGACCCTCTTCGCTCGACATCACGTTCTCAATCTTGGCAGACAGTTTCAAAATAAGATTGCTCATGGATGTCTCTCCCCAAAAACTGGATGTATTGATGCCAGCCATCGGTTGATAACGCGTTTCCCAAAAGTCGATTTGGTTATAACGAGGAGGGACTCGCCTGCCACTTCACGTGCCAGGCGAGGGTCTCCGAAGAACGCAGGAATGGCTGGTTTGCCGTTCTCGTGGGATCGAATTAGATGGCGCCGGCGAGATCGCTACCGAGCGCCACAAACGCCAAATTCATCTGGTTTGCCAGGCTCTTCATACCTGCAGTTGCCGCAAAGGCGACAAAGGCGATCACGAGCGCGTACTCGATCACGTCCTGGCCCTCTTCGCTCATCATCACGTTCTGAATCTTGGCAGACACTTTCAAAATAAGTTCCTTCATTGTGGTCTCTCCCCAAACTGAATTTTGATGCCAGCCATTGGCTGATACACGATACATATGCAAGCGGAATGCCACTTTAGTGTTAGTATCCTTTTGTTTAGAATCAATGAGTTACAGACCTTCGCCCAGTTTCATGCTGTGACCGCGTGTTTACAGATCGCCCCAGACCGACAAGAGACGTATACATCTGGTGACCTCAATGCTCATGAAGGGCCGTCGGCGTGTAAGTAACCTGTTAGTAAACAGATAGAAGCAGGAAGCAGGATCGCTTTTGGACCTTGTCCACCAACTTTATTGGTCTCTTCTCGATCTCTGCCCTACTGCAGACTGCCAAAGATCACGAGCAGCGCAATCATAGTCTCGCCCCGCGACAGTACGGTCACCATGAGCTTCCACACGACCATTGAGATGACGAGGATTCCCGCGCACGCGTAGACCATCCACAGATGGAACCTGTGCGCGCCCAGAACACGCCCTACAGTTGCCCACCATCAGTCACGAAGTCCGGGAGGATGCCACAAACGAATGCAAACTCCCAGCCAGCCCCGGGTGACGCGGCTCCTCTATCCGGAAGACGCTGAGCCTCCGAACTTGAAGCTGCGTGCCGACCGTCATTACCTCGTCGGCGAAGCTGCTGGCGCCGCCGTTGCGCCGGTTGTGGCCGAATTGCCACCTTCTCCGGAGGACATGCCGCCGTCGATCACAAGCGGCTGCTCAGGTTGCATACTTTCAATCAGTTTCTCAACCGGCATGGTGGCAGGCGGCGGGGCGGCGGCGGTTGCTCCTGTGCCCTCGGCACCCGGCGTCGTCATCGGGATGCCCGAGTTCGAGGGCAGGAACTTCTCCGGATACTTGATCTCAGGCAGAGGCGCACCGGCCGGTATGGGATTTACGATCTCCGGGGTCACAATCACGATGAGTTCCGTGTTCGTCTTGGTCTTCGTGATCGACTGGAAGAACTTACCCAGAATTGGCACATCCCCGATGAAGGGAATCTTGGAAAAAGTCTGGGTCTCACGATTGTCCAGCAACCCTCCGATGGCGAAGCTCTGCCCTTCACTCAGTTCGACCTCTGTCCTCACTCTTCGAACGTCCAACCCGGGAACGGTAAATCCTGAAATCGTTATACCGTTGGCAACGTCCAGGGAGCTTACCTCGGGGGCGAGTTGCAGACGGATCGTGCCTCGGGGTGTAATCGTCGGAATAAAATTGAGGCGTACGCCAAATTCTTTGAACTGGATCGTTACCGTGGGGGCGGCGCCGCCGCCAGTCCCCTGGACGACTGGGTAGGGATACTGGCCGCCGGCAAGAATACTGCCCTGCTTGCCGTTCGTCGTTAGCACGTTTGGCTCAGCGAGAATTTGCACTACTCCCTTTTCTTCCAGTGCCTGAATCGTGGCCCCGAGATTGAGGTCCGGGCGAAAGATAAAGAGGTTCAGCAGATTGGAAAGCGTTGCAGTTGCACCAGTGCTGCCCGTGACACCACCGCTACTGCTACCGCTTTGTGATGAACTAATCGTCGGTGGAGAGAACTGCTGGGTGCTCACCGAGCCGATGCTGTTTGCTGCACCCAGGCTGAACAGGTTGATGCCGAGCTGATTGTTCAGTGTGCGATCCAGGCTGGCAAAGCGCACCTTCAGGAGTATCTGCGGCTCCGCCGGAGGAACCGCGACGTAGAGCAGATTGACGACTTTGCCGGCGGTCGAGGCGATCTGCACCGCCCGATCGGAGCTGGTGAGGTTCTTGACCGTGCCGCGGAGGAACACCAGGCCGTTCTCTGAAGTCACACGCAGTGTCTGTCCGGGAAGCTCCGTACGGAGTTCGCGGCGCAGTGAATCGAGGCGATCGTTGGTGGCGTAGCTGCTCGCCCGAACCTCAACGTTGAAGAATTGACGAACGCCGCCCTGCTGCCAAACGATAAGGCTGGTCTCGCCCGCAGCCTTCCCGTTGATCATAATCTCGGTGGGGCTGATGGCGGTCGCCTCGGCGAGATCGCCTGAACCCACGGCGATTCGTTCAATCGGATGAGCGCAATCGACCAGGACGGATTTGCCCACCGAAACGACAAGATCATTTGCCGAGTCCTGGGTCGCGGCTTCGGACTGCTGCGCGGGCGCAAGGGAAGCAGGGGCCGGAGCCTGTCCACGCGAGGTGGACCCTACCCAGGCCGCTAAAGTAAAAACACTGAGACAGGCGATGGGAATGCACGTTCTAGCTTTCACTGCTTCTCCTCACCAGCTGCAAATTTCTCTTCTGTCTGTTTCGATCCGTTGAAGATCTTGATCACATACACCGCCGGCGGCGCAGCAGCCTTGGGCGCAGCACGGGGAGCGGCCGCCACCCGCGGCTTCTCCGGCGGCACGGTGTTCTTGTCCGCATACAGATTGGCGACCACCGTTCCCGGAGGTTCCGCGATCTTGGTGTCGATCGGGTTCCGCAGCACCAACTGGATCTTGGTCTGATTGCTGGCGAGGCTCAATTCTTCCGCCTGGTCAGGCGTCACCAGCAAGTTGACCACCTGAACCGGCTGCGCCTTGCCGTCCGGGTCCCGCTGAATGTCCGTGCCGGCCGACAAGACCGTGATGTCCTGCAGCAGGGTCTTCACCTTCGGACCGTTCAGAGTGCTGGCCTCCGAAGTTCCCGGCGGATTACCGGAGATCAGAACATCCACGTGCATTCCTGGAGTTACGAATCCGGCCACGCCTACTACTTCATCGACCTTGATGGCGCAAGCTCTCATCCCCGGCGGGATGGTGGATGCCATTCCGCCACCCGCCCCTGGGGCGGCCAGGCGGCTCTCGAGAATCGGCTCACCCTGGTAGAGATTCGAAATCACTCCGCGATTGATCGCCTCTTTCTTGTCGACGATCGCACCTTTGGGCAAAGTGCCGGAGATGTCGACGGTCCCCAGATCGATGTCGCGAAGAACGCTCCCGAGCGGAACATCCTGGCTGGCTACGATGACCTGGGTGGACTTCTGTGTATTCGCGAGGAGATGATTGCCCACGATTCGGTAAACGAGATAACTGCACAATGCGGCAATAACGAAAGCAGTCAGAAGAATCGTCAGAACACGTTTGTTCATTCAGGACACCCATTCGAGTTGTCGATTAGCGCCAATTCCGCCCTGCCATCCTGGTCGCAATCCGCGTGCCAAACAGTATACTGCCCACTTATTCCGCCAAATCAGCGGTTTACAGGCCACCACTGGAAGTCCGGTGTGAACGTATGTATACCAACTATCGCTTATGTATAGCAAGGTAGACACCGTTTACTATGTATAGCCTCATTTTGCACAAACTTAGCGGCTTTACAGATGGCGTTGCAATTGCACTTTCGTTCGGTGTTGTATCCTCATGGAAACCTCACCAACCATGACGCCCTCGCGCATCTACACCCTCTTTACGGAGCCGAAGCCGGAGCGCACCAGCTCTTCCGGCCTCATGGTTTCGATGGTGCTGCACGCCCTCGGCTTCTGGTGGATCGCGCTCGGTCTCTCTCACGCGCCGCAATTGATCATGCAACCGTCCCCTTACCGGTACACCGTACGAGTCCTTAGCGCTCCGCTCGAAGATCCGCCGATGCACCAATCCGCGCGGCTCGCGGCTCCGGGAGTTGGCAAGCCCTCGGCTGCGCGTGGCGCCAATCCCGGCGGCCACCTGGCGGCGCTTCCCTTCGTCTCGCCCCAGGTTGCGGAGCTGCCGCCCGGCCCGCAAACGCTCATCCAGCCGGACGCTCCGCCGCAGATCAACATCCCCAAGCCAGTCCCGATTGCGCGCGCCGTTCTATGGTCGGCCGAGAATAGCCGCAGCCTTACCATCACGCCACCTCCCGCGCCCAAGGTGACCGTCGCCGCCCCGCGCGCCTCCATCATCTCGCCCAATCGAGAGGCAGCTCCCGCCGACATCCGGCTTTCCTCCACCCGCTTTGCCACGGACAAGCCGATGCTCACTCCCAGCACGACGTCGCCGGTCGTGGTTCGCGCGCCCGACCCGCCCCAGCAGGTGCCGCAGACTGCGTCGAAGGCGGAAGCCGAGCCCACCCCTGCGCGTGTGGTCTCCCTGTCCGACACGCCCGCGAAGGACAAAGCGGTCATCCCGTTCGCCAATAGTTCCGCACGCAAGGCCTCATCCGATGCGCTTGCGCCCGGCCAGTCGCAGGCCTCCGCCGAGGCAGGCAGCGGGAATCCTGCCAGCAAGCAACCCGGCGTCGGCTCCGGACACGACGCTGCGCAGCACTCCGACAATCCAAATGCAAACGGCAACAGTGCCGGCGCCGCACCCACTGGAACGGCCCCGGGAGGGAATGCGGCAGCCGCCGTCACGCAGAATGGCTCAGGCGCGGGAGCCAATCCCAACTCGATCCCGGGATTCGGACTGGGCGAGCCGCCGGTGGTCCACATCCGCCTGCCCAGGGATGGGCAGTATGGCGTCGTCGTGGTTGGATCTTCGCTCGCGGACAAGTATCCGGAGACGTTGGATGTGTGGAGCGGACGGCTGATCTACACCGTGTATCTCCACGTAGGCCTGAAGAAAAACTGGATTCTGCAGTACTCGGTGCTGCGCTCGGCCGGCGGCTCACCTGGGAATGTGAGTCAGCCAGCAGCTCCCTGGCCGTACGACATCGTCCGGCCAAGCACCGCGCCGGATCCCGATGCCGATGCGGTCCTGATCCACGGCATGGTGAATGTTACGGGGCACTTCGAGCAACTTGCCGTCGCATTTCCGCCCCAATTGGCCGCGTCGACCTTCCTGCTGCACGCCCTGCAGCAGTGGGAGTTCAGACCTGCCTCCCAAAACGGACAGCCGGTTCCGGTTGAAGTCCTGCTGATCATTCCGAACGAGTCGGAGTGAGAGACTGCTTTTCAGTCTCAAACAATCAGCGCCAACCCCGGTCTTCGCCGGATCCATACCGCTACAAGGATCGACCGGAACAGTGGCGTCCTAGTCGGCGATCACCATTTGAGAGGTGCTGGTCATGGTGAGTGTCCGAGCTGGAATAAATGGAATGATCAACGGAAATGCATAACTTACCGTCACTTTGACCAGGTTTCCCGGATTGTTACAGGGAGAAACGGATGGCGTACAAGCTCCCCCAGTGGTGGGCCAAGTCGCAGTGACGTTCAGACTGTTCGAGTCGATTCCGGGATAAGTAAGACTCCGAACGTAGGTCTGAACCTGCGCCGATGTCGTGACCGGACATGGAGCGCTGAAGTTACCATACGTTGCGCACGACGATCCTCGAACCATCGCATAGCGCGTTCCTTCACGCGCGGCGTCTGAGATAAAGTGATGGGCGTAGGTCGCCAAACACATTCCGATAACGCCGAATATCAGTGCTAGCAGAATCACTGCTGAGAGTGCGAATTCTACAATCGCTGACCCTTGTACGCTGCCGGATCTCCGAAACATCTCGGCAGCTCGCACCCGCAGTCCGCGCTTCTGTAACCCTTCCGCATTGAGAACCACTCTCGCCATCACTTCGCTACAACCTCCGGATACAACTGCGGCTATTCCCGTTCATTGCAGGACTCTCATAATTGCAGACCCATGCAGGGTATACAGAACCGGGAGGCCAGGGACCTGAACGGGGGGAGTTATCGCAGCAGTGGTCTGCACCTGAACATAGTGAAGAACGTGATTGCCGGTGCCAGAACAAGTGGGCGGGCTGGAATTCTGAGTCGATGGAGTACTGGAGCAGGACCAGAATTGGATTGCCGTCGCACTAACTCCACCCACATCGGAGCCGTCGCTGGTTGCAGCAGTCCGCATACCCGCTAAATCCGCGGCCGTCGCGGAGGACTGAGAGCCATACGCGACTCCGGCACGTGCGGCGTTGGAGACTTCGATGCCGTCGTACGCCAGGATTCCGAACTCGGTCGCTCCCAGCAACAGAAGGAAAAAAAGTGGCGCGGTCAGCGCAAGTTCTATGAGGGCCTGACCGGCGTCTTCACGTGTCGCCGTGAGGCGCACAGAAAAGCTGATCCGACGCTTCCGGTGATCCCTCGAACAGGTTGCGATCAACTCTCTCATCACTTCACTCCAGCTGATGTCGGTTTACTCCGCAAGTCGAGGATTGGAGAGGGGCGAAGCTCCGGACAGGGGGGTATAGGGATTCAACGTTACATTACCAGACATCGTTAGCGAACCGACCACTAGGTCGGCGCTAACCGTCGTAGAGGTGCTGTTACCCAAAGACAGGTTCGCCGTTGGGAGATAGAAAATCCCCCTCAGACCTCCAGACGTATCGCCCTGAAATGAGTCCGCGGCCGTGTCGAGCGAGTTCTGCTCAAACAGAATACCGCTGTAGGCTCCGCTCGTCGGAGCCGTAAGGTTTACGATAGAACCGTTGGATATTGAGAAGGAGGCGCCGTTCACAAAGTAGAAGGTGACGCCTATTCCATTTACCGTCGCCGCCCCCGAGATTGAAAGCGCATTTGAACCGTTAATAATGTAGAGGCCGGGATTCAACGTAACGGTCGGACTTCTCGAAATTGTGAGCCCGTTGTAACAGACATATCCGGTCGGGGTGGCCGGCCCAATCGTCGGAGTCCCCGTTTTGATGTTGGGATCGGTCTGGCATCCCGAACTGTAATCGGAAGCAGGAGGAAGAGTCACGATCGAACCCAGCGGATCGCTGACTGGCGTCATTCCGGTTACCGGAGAACTGGGCTGGAGAACGCCACCATTATGAACCGTGTCGGTGCCCACAATGCCGAGGCTCGTAGTTCTAAGCGTAGCTCCCCCGGTTACGTGAACAGCAAAGGCGCCAGTGGCATTATCGAGAATCCCGCAACTTGGGAGTTCCAAATCCGCGGAGCCCGTCACATAGACGCCGCCCGGCGGAGAATCGCTTGTGTTCGGGGTAGCGGAACTCAGAGTGTCGATGCAAGTCGTAGTGGGGACGGTCGTAGCCACTGCCCGGGCGCCAACCGTCATCGCAATCCGGCTGAACATCTTCATAAAAACCACCGGCTGACTTTGTGCGATGAGCACCTCAACGTAGTTGCTATTCCCCGCGTGCGGCCCAAGCGTCGGCGGATTGTTCACCTTCACCGCCGACGCAGGCACCCCGTTTTGTGCCGCGTCTGCATCGGCCGCCGCCGTCATATCTCCATAGTTGAACTCCGCTGCAGCAGCGATGGCAGCGCTGTCGGCTGCAGTCTGCTCCACTCGCTTTGAGCGCAAGAGTAGACCCACATCCACCGCGAAGGCCACGAAACCAAGAAGAACCACCATGCAAAGTGCCGAAAGCACTACGACTTGCCCTCGCTCATCGCTCAGTCTGCTCATGATATCCCTCCGAAATACCGGGGACCTACACATTCCGGCCGGACGATTGCCCGCTGCCAACCCTTGGTGGATGCATGTACGCACGTCTCAATACTGCCATACCGGCGATGCGCGTACGCCGCGCCGACATGGACGGCTCTGGCTAGCATCACCCACGCACAAAAGCATCCTCCAATTAACAGCATTTTGGCAACTAAAAGAAACATGACCGGGGCCAGTAGCACATATTGCAACACCGCCTGGCCATTTTCTCCCGACAGTTGCTGCAGGAACCTGGACAGCGACTTCTTATCCGCCTGCGGCGCGAACGTGCTGCCGGGATCGCGCGGCTTGGTGGAGCGCGGCAGAATAAATGCCAGGCCCACGCCGTCGTTGTCCGCCCGCACCACCCGCGTGGTCACGACAATGGAACGCTCCGGATCGGCAGCATTCTTATCGCTGCGCATCAGGGTCATCGTAATCAACGTATTCGGGTACCAACGGCCGTCCGTCAGCAGGTACATTCCCGACATATTGATGTCTCGAACACGATGCGGTACCGGAGTCGCACCGTCCCAATAGTAGGCCACCAGGGGCGGCCCCGGCGACCTTTCAGCTTCGCGGCGGTCGTTCGAAAACAGCGACTCTAACCAACTCTTGCCCGGTTTCATCTCTCAGCCCCCGCGAACAATCTCTACTCAGCCTGCTTTGTCTGGAGATGGCGCTCCAGCCATTTCTCCATCTCCTCTACACCACATATGACAAACTGGTCCCCTGGTTGCGTCTGTGACGAATAAATCGTATGAGTTGGCAGTTCCAGCACACTCTCCGCCTTCGTCTTCCACGGCGAGATGCTGAACTTGGGAAAGTGCTCGACGGTATGGATGACGCGGTAGTCGGCGTCAAGATAGATCAGGTCGAGAGAAAACAGCACTCCCAGGGTATGAATCCCTCGCGATGGCACCACCCAGATACCTCGGCCCGAGCGCAGACTCCAGCGTCCGATCAAACCCCGGAGACGCGAAAGCATCGTATCGGCCGCGGTAACCTCCAGCCCGAGAAAGCATTCGCGCGTCTGGTTGTAAACGCAGTATCTGCGCGTGTTGATCAGTCCCCAACGCTCAGCGAACTCCCGCCAACCGGACGGGGACTTTGAAGTGTTGGCTTCCGAGATTGCTGATTGATCCACGCCGTTTCCCTCTGATTTAGCTCTTCGTGATGCCACTAAAGGAATACAACCGAGAGGCTGCTTGGTAGAACTCGATCACCGACTACTCTTCCTGCCAATCGAATCCTGAACGGCAATTTCCAATCTGAATCCGATGCTTCCATCTTCCTGCGAATGAGTGGAGACAACGCCTCTTCCGGCTCGACATGAGGCCTCGTACCGGCGTTCTCGATCCCTCCACTCCATCCCTCCATCGAGCAGTACCTTCACCGCGCGATCCTGGGTAATCCTCTAGCGAACCTTGGTGCGACGTCGCTGAATCAGAAATAGCAGCACGACAACACAGAGGACACCAGCAACGATTCGAATAATATCTACGCTGTTCATAACATCTCCTTTCTTAGTGATTTAGCGTCTTGAATCCATCCGCAATCATAATAGCTTCCGGTCCCAGAATCACGACAAAGATGGAAGGGAAAATCAGCAGAACCAGCGGGAATACCAGCTTGACCGTGGTCTTCGCCGCTTGCTCCTCCAACTGCTGGCGACGCTGCGTTCGTAGCGTGTCGGCATGGACGCGCAATGTCTTTGCAACGCTCGCCCCGAGCGTCTCCGACTGCACCAGCACCGAGACGAGATTGCGAACGCTCGGCACATCGGAGCGTTCAGCGAATTTCTTCCACGCCTCCGAGCGGGGACGCCCGGCGCGCTGCTCAAGGACCACCAGATCGAGCTCGTCGCTAACCGCCGGATGTGCGATCCGCAACTCGTCGGCGGTCCGCGCAGTGGCCTGATCCATGCTTAGGCCCGCTTCGATGCAGATCACCAGAAAATCCAGCACATCCGGTAAGCCCAGGCGGATTTGCAGTTGACGCTTTGCAATTTTCCTCCCCAGCCAGAAATCCGGAATCAGAAATCCCAGCCCAATGGCTGCAGCATAGGCGAAAAATGGGCTGTCGTTCGCAAGACCGGTCACCAGCGCCAGGGCAGCGAGAGCGAGGGGAATCAGAATCTTGCTTCCACGGAATAGCCTTATGGCAGTCGAACTGCGATATCCGGCGCGGACCAATCGCTGCTGGATGACCGAGGTCTCCGCCGGGTTCGTCGGCATAGCGCGGCCCAGGAAGGACAATGCGTCACTGGCAGAGTACTTCGTGCGTTCGATGCCGCCTAGTAAACCGCCGCGCCTGTCCGACTGAGTCACTACGGACGAGACGCGTTGCACCGCGGCCTGCCGATAGAACAACAGCAGACCGCCGCTGACGATCAGCATAAAGATCACAGCGAAACTGGATATGACGATTACCATTGCCCTACCCTCACACCTTCATGTTGACAATCTTGCGAATAACCAGTGTGCCTACCAGCGTCATGACGATGGACGTACACAACATTTCGACGCCGACCGGCCGCGTCCACAGGATGCGCTCTGTGTCGGGGCTGATGATGTACAGGGCGACCCCCAGCACCGGAGGCAAAAGCGCAAGAATCCACCCCGTCATCCGCCCCTGGGCAGTATGAGTAAGAATCTGCCGCTTCAACTTGAATCGCTCGCGGATGAGATTGGCCGCCTTTTCGAGAACTTCAGCCAGATTCCCTCCGCTCTCTTTCTGAATAAGAATGGCCGTCGAGACCAGCCTCAAATCCTGCTGCGGAACTCGCGTGACCAGGTTTTCCAACGCCGTCCTGAGCTCAAGGCCGTAGTTCTGCTCGTCGAAACAGATACGAAACTCAGTGCCGATCGGGTCAGGAGACTCATAGGCCACCAGGCGCAATGCGGCAACCAGACTGTGACCGGCGCGCAAGGCGCTCACCATCAGGTCGAGAGCCTCGGGAAGCCCCTCGTCAAACTTGGCAAAACGCTTGCTGCGTCGTCGCAGCACGAACCAAAATGGCAGATAGCCCACCACCAGGCCGATCACCAGGGCGAGAGCCACCCCTTCGGTACGCAGATAGACCAGGTACGCGGGGATCGTGAAGCACATCGCGCAGAGAACCAGCAGACGCCCTACGGTCCACTGCAGATCCGCCTGGTGAAGCAGCGAGCGCAGGCGCGGAGCAAGCTCCAGTTGCAACAGCCAGCGGTTCATCCATGGAACCGCGCTCAGCAGTTCGCTCTTTCTGACGTCGACAATCTGATCCCTGGTGGAATTACGCGTCCTCGAGGCGAGCGCCGTCTCAAGATTCGCGCGCGCCAGTTTCGCTTGCTGCGACGCGCCTGCTCCCCCCGCAAACAGCACCAGGGCAAGCACCACAAATACCGAGATGAAGACCAGGACTACGATCAGTAACATTCAATCCTCGGCTTTCTCAGCCCACTTCCGTGGTCTGCTCAAACAAGGCCGGCGGCAGGAAGATTCCCGAAATACGTAACCGTTCAAGGAACTTGGGGCGAATCATGGTGGGCGCGAATACGCCAACCACTTTGCCATCCGGGCCCACACCCTTCCGGGTAAATGTAAATATATCCTGCATGCTGATAATGTTCTCCTCCATCCCGGTGATTTCGGAGACGTGGGTCACTCTGCGTGTCCCATCGCTCATACGGGAGACCTGCACAACGATGGCAATCGCGGAAGCGATCTGTTGACGGACCGTCCTCTCAGGCAGGTTGAGATTGCACATCGCCACCATGGACTCGAGCCTGGACAGCGCGTCGCGCGGCGTATTGGCGTGAATCGTTGTCATGGAACCTTCGTGGCCGGTATTCATCGCCTGCAGCATATCAAAGGCTTCTTCGCCGCGAACCTCGCCAATGATGATGCGGTCGGGACGCATACGCAGACTGTTGATCAGCAGTTGCCGCTGGCGGACCGCGCCCTGCCCTTCGATGTTCGGAGGACGGGTCTCGCAGCGTACGATGTTGTCCATCGCAAGCTGCAGTTCGGCCGCGTCCTCGATGGTGACGATGCGCTCCCCCTTGGGGATGAACTGCGACAGGATGTTCAGCAGGGTCGTCTTGCCGGCACCGGTTCCTCCGGAGATCAGGATGCTGATCCGTGCGCGCACTGCGGCAGCCAACACCTCCATCATCTCCGGGGAGATGCTCTTCAGATCGACCAGCTGGCTCGGGGCCAGCGGGCCGGTTCCAAAGCGGCGGATCGATAACGCCGGGCCGTCCAGCGCCAGCGGCGGGATGATGGCATTCACGCGGGATCCATCGGGCAGGCGGGCATCCACCATCGGCGACGACTCGTCCACGCGGCGGCCTACGCGCGAGACGATGCGATCGATGATTTGTAACAAATGGCGATCGTCACGAAAGGCCGTATTCACTCGCGATATCAGGCCGCCCCGCTCAATGAATACGTGGTCCTTATCGTTAACGAGAATATCCGAGATCGTCGAATCCCGGAGCAGCGGCTCAAGCGGTCCAAGACCAAAGACTTCATCCAGAAGATCAGCCTGAATCTTCTCTTGCTGCTCATAGGTCAGAGGCACCTTCTGATCGACCACAATTTCGTCGATCATGCCGGCAACCGCGCTACGAGCCTGACTGGAGTTGACCCGCGACAACTTCTCCAGATCCAGCTTCGAGATCAGAATCCGATGCACTTCCGTTTTGAATTGCTCTAGGTCCAGAAAATTCACGTTATTCCATCCTTGTTCGCCGAGCCTGAATCGTTATCCAAACAGCCCAAACTTCTTCTTGTCTTTCGTCTCGGCCGATACGCCGCATACTGACTTCGTCATCTGTCGAATCACCCGCGAAATAGGCGAGTCTTTCAGCGCGAGCGGACTGGCCGCGTCCTTTGAACTCCGCGCGGTAGAGTAGTCATTCGGAATCTTCCACGTCGCCGGCTTAGTCAGCGCTTTGGTAATGCTGTCCTCATCGATTCCCAAGACCCGGGGACTGTAGCGGTTTAAAACGACTTCGAGCTTGGCGCCCGTGGACTTGAACAGTTCCGTGATCAGGCGGTTTGCGTTTCGTAGTTCCGAGATTCCGATCTGCAAAACAAGATAGACGACGGCTCCCGGCTCGAAGAGAGCTTTGCAGGTCGCATCAAAACGCGACCCCGCGTCCACAACCACGTATTCGAAGTCCTGGCGGGCGACGGACAGCAGCTTCTCAACCGCTTCGTGCGAGGCATGAAACTCGGTATAAGTGTCCGGCGCGGCCAGTACCGACAATCCAGAACTATGTTTCACCAGGAGCTTCGATAGAAAATTCGCGTCCAGCCGGCTGTAGTTCTGAATTGCGCTCTCGGTCGAGTATTGAGATTGCAATCCCAGTTCCAGCGCAGCGTCCCCAAGCGGCAGATTCAGATCGATCAGCATCGTGTTCTGGCCTGACTCGCGAGCCAGGGAGACCGCGTAGTTGCTGGCGATGGTTGTAACCCCCGAACCGCCTTTGGCACCCACAAACACCAACAGCTTACCCAAAGCTTTCTTGGGAGCGGCAACGGTGGGACGCCGAACAGAGGCACGCACCAGGGCTTCCGCGATCGTGCTCGGGGTGATCGGGTTGGTCAGAAATTCGCGAGCACCGGCCCGCATGCACCGGACCAGCATCTCGGGATAAATCTGCTCCGAGTAGACCATGACAGTGGCTGAACTGCCGCCGCAGATCGCCTCCACGATATCAAGCGCATGTTCGGGGTTGCTGTCCAGTTCTACGATTACGACGTCGTAGCCGGCATCGTTCAGGCGGGGAATGTCGTCCAGGTCAGGATAGGTTGAGTATTCCTGAGTCACGCTCCCGCGAAGCTCGGTCAGAGCATTGGCAATGTTCTTCCGGCGAGATTCCTGGGGACCAATTAAACCGACAAACAGCACCTTGCTGCCCAGAGCGTCCGGGTCCTTGGAAGAGCCTGGGATCATGTATGCGTTGCTCCCTCTATCTTGCATGTTTCCCGCCAATCTGTTTGAAACTCACAACCTTCAGCTGAGGTCATCACGCGTGCCTCCCCTGTCTTTCAGCGAGAGAAAAATGACACCAGCGTCCCAATCGCAATCGCCGGAGCGTATGGCATCTTGCGCGCCATCGGATTCTCCAGCGCCAACTCCGGATGGGGACGAAAACCGCGTTTTCTGAGCCCGAAAATAATATCGCCTGTGCCCGTGAAAAGGCTGCCGAGAAATCCGCCGGCGGCGGCCCAGCAGAGCGCCATGATCCCTCCCGCAATACCCGTGAGTACCAGCGCCGTGGCCAGTTGGGAGGGGCCGATCCAGACACCAATGGCCGCGCATAACTTCACATCGCCCATTCCCATGCCCCCCATCAGAAATAGTATGCCAAACAGCAAAGCCCCCAAGCCAAATCCGGCCAGGCTCTGACCAAGCCCATGCCATCCATAAAGGTACGCGTTAACCACCAGCCCCGCGACCAGAAATGGCAGCACAAGCCAGTTCGGGATGCGGCGGGTTCGCAGGTCCGTGACGGTCGCCACCGCGAGAACAATAAGAGTCGGCCACCACGCAATCGTGTGCATCTTCACATTCCTTTCCTCATATCCTGAGGATTAGGGATTCACTTGCAATTCATCCCCCAAATGGCCTGGACTCCTATAAAGCTTGAATTCAAGATGTTACCAGCAATCCACAGCGAGACGGTGTTCACTGTTGTTTACATGGTCTATCGAGACTGAAGCAGAGGATATACACCCTTCGTGCTATCGAGCCTATCCGGAACTGCCATGATGACTACAACTTCACACCAGTTCACACAACTTCGATCAACCCGAATGGACGCACCTCGACGAGAGAATGCTTACCTCCTAACCAGCAGTTTAACAATTATTATGTCTCACGAGGACGGCCGGAACGACCCCACTCGCAAGCAATGCTAATGGCAAAAGAGTTACCGACGTCATCCTCCGCGCGATTACACTGGTCAGCAACCAACAGATTTCATAGACATTCCCACCTTATTCGATTATGGTGGGTGTCCTCAACAGTTGAGCCTTCGCAGTCTGCAACCTGTTCCGATTGGCAGTCCCGGGGTCGTTTTTCAAAACAAGAGGCTCCGGCAACACGATCTGATCGATGTTTGGTCCAACTTCCAGTTCGTCGAGAAGCTGCATCCTTCCCAGGAGCTAGCGCATAAATGATACGAATCGGGTTCTGTTCTGATGATTACGCACTGAAGTCCATCCTGTCGTCTGCATTGGGGAAAGACTTCCAGATAGTTTCGGAATCGGTTGAGCCTCAAGAATACGGGTCCAGTCAAGTACTGATCGTCGACATGGGCTCGGAGCCTAAGACTCTGCCCGCGCAGATGGACAGTCTGCGCCATCTTGTCCAGTCGCGCCCTTCCCTGGCCATCATCCTGTTGGCGGATGACTCTATGCGGTCCGCCGCCGCCGAACTGGTGCGCCTCGGCGCCTTCGGATACTGCCGCAGGCCACCTTCCATCCGCGACCTGAAGGCGATGCTGCGACGCGCCTGCGAGAACGCATCCCTCAAACTGGAGCTTCAGTCGGCCAAACAGAAACCGCAGCCGGTCGCCGCATGCGACCGTATGATCGGTTCCAGCCCCAAGATGCAGCAGGTCTACGACCTCGTCCGCAGAGTAGCCGCGATCAACGCCTCCGTGCTCGTCATCGGAGAGAGCGGAACCGGGAAGGAACTGATCGCCAATGCCATCCATAATCTCGGGACCCGCTCGGATTGCCCGTTCGTGGCCGTCTCCTGCGGCGCGATCCCCGAGACGCTGATTGAAGCGGAGCTGTTCGGCCACGACAAGGGAGCTTTCACCGGAACCGTGGGAGCACGCGTAGGCCTTTTGGAACAGGCAGGCGAAGGCACCCTGTTCATGGATGAAATCGGGGAACTCAGCCTGGCCACCCAGGTCAAGCTGCTGCGCGTCCTGCAGCAACGCGAGTTCAGCCGGCTCGGCAGCAACAAGCTGATCCCCCTAAAGGCGCGCCTCATCTTCGCCACCCACCAGGACCTGGCAGAGATGGTGACGCTGGGCAAGTTCCGCCAGGACCTCTACTACCGCATCAACGTGATGAGAATTGACGCGCCCTCTTTGAAGGAACGTCCCGGCGACCTCCCCGAGATCGCAACCCATTTTCTGCGCGAGTACTCGCAGATGTACGCCAAGCCCATGTCGGGGATCGAGCCCGAAGCGATGTCGGCGCTGCAGCTTTACTCCTGGCCGGGAAACGTGCGCGAGTTGGAGAACGTCATTCAGCGCGCGATCATCGTCGCCCACGGCGAGACCATCACCATCGACGACCTGCCCGAGATGATCCAGGAAGACGGCGTTGTCAGCATCGAGGACTATCAACCCACCGGCTCGTTCGAACGCAAGATTCGCGACTACAAGCTCAAGCTGGCCCTCGCCGCCGTGAATGAACACAACGGGAACAAGACGCTGGCAGCCCGTAGCCTCAACATCTCGCGAGCTTATCTGCATCGGCTGATCCGCGTCGCGGAGCCGGAGCTCGCCGCGGAGCCGGACGATCCCGAGCAGCCGGTTGCCGAGTTCCGTACCCATGTCAACTGAGGGTCAAAGTGATTCGTCGCCTGTCTCGATAACACGACGGATCTTCTCTTTTCCCATGATGATTGCGGGCCTGCTGATGGCGCTCGCCGTCCTCACCGTGCAGTCGCGCTTCGACGATCCCGATATGTGGTGGCATCTGAAGACCGGCCAGATCATCTGGACCACCCACAGCATTCCCACCACCGACCTCTTCTCCTACACCACGAATCACCACGCCTACGTCCCGCACGAGTGGCTTTCGCAGGTCCTCATCTATGGCGCGTTCCGGCTGGCAGGCTACTCCGGCCTTATGGGATGGATGTGCTTCTTCACGTCAGCCCAGTTGATCGTGGGTTACATCCTCTGCTGGTTCTATTCCGGAAATGCGAAAGTTGCGTTCCTCGGTTCCCTGCTGATCTGGATGTTTGCCACCGTCGGCATGTCAGTCCGGCCGCAGATGATCGGCTATCTCCTGCTTACCGTAGAGCTCCTGCTGCTGCACCTGGGACGAACTCGCAACCCGCGCTGGTTCTTCGCACTCCCCGTTCTGTTTGCCGTCTGGGTCAACTGTCACGGCTCTTTCTTCCTGGGCTTGATTCTCGCGGCAGCATTTCTCTTCAGCGCGTTCTTCGAATTTCAGATGGGATCGCTGGCGTCCCACCGCTGGGACCTGCAGCGCCGCCAGATTCTGGGCGTGGCCTTGGCGCTCTCGCTCGGCGCGCTGTTTCTGAATCCCATCGGCGTGAAACAGCTCCTCTATCCTCTCGACACCCTGCTGCATCAACCCATCGGACTCGCGAACTCGGACGAGTGGAAAGCACTTCAATTGGACGACGGGCGCGGGCTGGCGATGCTGGCGACGCTCGCATGCATCGGCCTCGTCGTCGCCGTTCACAGGACGGAAATCCTATGGCACGAGTTGCTGCTGCTCGCCATCGGAACCTGGCTGGCCACAAGCCATGGGCGCATGCTCTTCATTTTTGGCATCCTCGCTGCACCCATTCTCTGCCGCCTGCTGGCTGACCAATGGGATGGATACAACCCCAGGCGCGACCTCCCCGTCGCCAATGCTCTGCTTCTCGCACTCTCGCTGCTCGCCGTCTACCTTGCATTCCCGCGGCCCCCTGACCTGAGGGCGCAGGTGCAGGCAGACAGTCCTGCGAAAGCCCTAGAGTTCATCCAGGCCCATCATCTGCCCGGGCCAATCGTGAACGATTATAGGTACGGCGGATACCTCATCTGGGCCGCCCCGGAGTACCCGGTGTTCGTCGATGGCCGCGCGGATGTCTTCGAGGAGACCGGCGTCCTTGCAGAATTTGGCAACTGGGCGACGCTGCAAAGTCCCCCAACCAAACTGCTCGATCGCTACCACGTCAATCTCTGCCTGTTGAGCAGCAAATCGCCAATGAGATTTGTGCTTCCGCTGCTGCCCGGCTGGTCGGAGGTCTATTCCGACGATGTCTCCATCGTCTTCACCCGGACTCCGCCTGCGCCGCAGTCAATCCCCGTCGCCGCCATGCAGTAGAATGTGCCGTCGTCCTGTCGGCGCCGAAAACCGCAAAATGGTGTCTGAACGATTCGTCAGACACTGCCTGGCTGCGGGCTTCGCTCCTTGTGCCAAACCCGGCTTTTTCCTCTATCGTCACCCCGACTCCATTTAGGACACCCTCCGATGCCCATTGCTTCGACCGACCAAGCCCTCTACAACCTGGTCAACACCGCTGCCCCGACAACCATCGAAGAAGTCATCGAGATCATGCAGCAGATCGACGGCTGCCTCTCCAACACCGATGGCCTCAAGTGGTTCAACCGCCTCTACCTTTCCGTAACCCGGCAGGTCGACCTGCAGCCGGCAGCAAACTGGAAGGATCCCGCCTGGCTGCTCAATCTCGATGTGGTCTTCGCCGGATTCTACTTCCGCGCCTTGTCCGGCTTTCTCAGCGGCGACCCCAGCGTTCCCTCTTCCTGGACCGCGATGCTGGAAGCACGCTACCGCATCGGCATCGACCGCATCCAGTTCGCGCTCGCCGGGATGAACGCCCATATCAATCACGACCTCGCGCTCGCCCTGCTGGCAGTCGACCAGCAGGCCGGCATCATCCCCGACCTCGCCAGTCCGCAGCACACCGACTATCAAGCCGTAAACCAGCTCCTGAATACCGTAATGCCGTCCGCACTCCAAATGCTCGCCACCGACACCCTCGGCGTCCTCGCCGAGGACACCGGCAAAATCGGTCGCCTGCTCGCCTTCTGGGACATATGCCGCGCCCGCGATCTCGCCTGGGACTTCGCCGATCACCTGCACAGCCTTTCCGGCATGGTCCGGCAAGCCGCCCTGGATACGCAGGACCAGATCACAGGCGTCCTGGGAAGAGCGATCCTCGCATTCGACTGATGCTCCCCAATGACCCTGGACATCGCCGCTTCAGAGCATCTCCCAAAATACGAAGCCCCGCATTTACCGGGGCCTGGCGCGATTCATCGGAACGCGGTTGGAGAATCTAAAACAAGGTGGTGGTGGGCAGAGAGGGACTCGAACCCCCGACATCCTGCTTGTAAGGCAGGCGCTCTAACCAACTGAGCTATCCGCCCGTTGTTCCGGGACAGGTTTCAGTGTAGGTTACAGCCCCCCAGGATGCAACGCTCGTACTCCCTTCCCCCGCAACCGGGAATGCTATACTAAGCTTCGGATTTTAAGGTCGCTCCTGCCGCACTCGGCGTGTGTCAGGCTCCATGCGGAGGTGGCGAAATTGGCAGACGCACTAGCTTGAGGTGCTAGCGCCGCAAGGCATAGGGGTTCAAGTCCCCTCCTCCGCACCAAAACTTGTCATTCCCGTTGTTCCCAGCCGGATCCATCCGGCTCCACGGCGCGTCTTATCGCCGCATCTCACAGGTTTCGAGGTCCCAAAGCAATTCCCATGATTATTCTTCTGATTGTGATCCACGTCATCGTCTGTCTGTTTCTGATCGGCGTAGTGCTGTTGCAGCAAGGCAAATCGGCCGACCTCGCCGGCGCGTTCGGCGGTCAGGGCTCTCAGACTGCCTTCGGCCCACGCGGCGCCGCCAACCTGCTCACCAAGCTCACTACCTGGGGCGCGGTGCTCTTCATGGTCATCTCCCTCTCGCTCACCGTGATGCTCGCTCGCACCAGCGGAGAACACTCCGTCCTCTCCGGAACCCCGACGCAGCAGACTACACCGAAGAAGTAATCCAGGATCTTTCCGCAGCGAATGCGCAAGCCACTCAGCTTGCGCATTTTTCGTGCGCGACGATAATCATGGAATGCCTCTCCCGCACTTCCCAGGCCGCAGCCCTGTCCTGCCCTTGCTCTTTCTCCCAAGCCTTCCCGCTTGGCGCGCTTACTCCGCCGCTACCGCACCCCAAGGCCCACAATGATCCACGAAATCCTCCCCGTCGGCATGCTGCAATGCAACTGCTCCATCCTGGGCGATGAAGCGTCTCACGAAGCCATCGTCGTCGATCCCGGCGACGACATCCCCCGCATCCTCGCCATCCTTGCCCGCCACAAACTCACCGTCAAGCAGATCCTCATCACCCACGCGCATATCGATCACATCGCCGGAGCCGCCCGCCTCAAGCAGATCACCGGCGCCCCCATCCTCTATAACCCGCGCGACCTTCCGCTGGTCAAAATGATGGACATGCAAGCCGGCTGGCTGGGCATGGACACCCCCGAAGTCCACCCGCCCGACGACACCCTCGAGGACGGCCGCATCATCGCCATCGGAGCCGTCAACAACGGGCCACCAGCCCTCACCGGCAACATCCTCTTCACCCCCGGCCACACCCAGGGCAGCGTCTGCCTCCACCTCTCCGCCCAGAACCTCCTCCTCGCCGGCGACACCCTCTTCGCCGGCTCCGTCGGCCGCACCGACCTCCCCGGTGGCGACGGCCCCATGCTGCTCCGGTCCATCCACAACAAGCTCCTCCCGCTTCCCGATGAGACCGTCGTCATCCCCGGCCACGGCCCAAAAACCACCATCGGCGACGAGCGGGAAACCAACCCATTTCTCACATAGCCAGCGCTCTTCGGACGTCCTGCTTCTTTCTCACATAGCCAGCTCTCTTCGGATGCCCTGCTTCTTACTCATACAGCCAGCTCTCTTCGGACGCCCTGCTTCTTTCTCACACAGCCAGCGCTCTTCGGACGTCCTGCTTCTAGGTAAGCCAAGGCTTCAGCCTTGGCATCTCGCGGGCACCAGTCAAGAGAAAGGGCTTTAGCCCCTGGGGTCGACTCTGGCGCAATGAAACACTTTAGCGCAAAACAATTTAATAATTTAGTTTCATTACTTTACTTATATTTACTAAAGTCTTAGATGATGCATACCGCACGATTGTTTATTACTTGAGTTCATCCAAAACTTGAAGTCTTTCCTCTGTGGAAAGCTCAAGTGTGGCCCTTCGAATGCCCGCCTCAAACTCGCCCGAAAGCCCGATCAGGCTCACCACCACACGGCTTCGTTCCGCCATCCCGTAGAACCCACCCGGATGCACCACCACCCCGCGCTTCCGCACCAGGCGCTCGGCGCAATCCACCTCTCCCACGCAACCCGGGAGCGCCACCACCGCGCTCCATCCAGCATCCACTTGCAGCACCTGCAACCGCCCGGGCTCTTCCTCAGCCATCCGCTGCAACCTGCCGAGATTCCCCCGCGCCCGCTCCAGAATCTGCCGCTGCATCTTCCCCGCCCCCGCCAGCCACGTCCCCATCGCCAGTTGCACCGGCGCATTCATCGAGAGGAACGTATCCGCCACAACCTCCAGCCGCCCCAGCGCCTCCGCCCGCGCCCGTTCCGGCCCCAGCGTAGCAATCCACGCCGCCTTCATCTGCGGCAGCCCGGCGATCTTGCTCAACCCGCTCAGAACAAACGTCAGCGCCGGATGCTCCCCGCACGCAAAGCTCCGCGCCGCCGCGTCTTTCGATTGCGGTGCGCAGCACTCCTGCAGCGGGTAATCCAGAAACACCTCATCCACAATCAGCGCCAGCCCATGCCGCGCGCACAGCGCCTCAAGCTGCTCCCTCTCCGTCGCCCCCGTCCAATGCCCCGTCGGATTATTCGGGTGCACCACGATCACCGCTCGCGTCCGAGCCGTAATCGCCCGCTCCAACTCCGCAAAATCAATCCACCACCCATGGTCGTAGAACAGCGGATAAGGCCGCAGCCGCACATCATCCAGGTCCGCCAGAAAGTCGAACAGCGGGTAGCTCGGCTGCGCCACCAGCACCTCGTCCCCGGGATCGCACAGCAGCCGAAACAGAAAGCTGTAGCTCTCGCTGGTGCTGGTCGTCAGCACCAAATCCCCCACCCCAACCTCCGCCTCGTGCCCCGCGTAGTATCCGGCGACAGCCTCTCGCGCAATCCTCATCCCTCGCGGATCCGGATCGTACATCAGCGCCCGCGCATCCCCCAGCACACCCAGCAACTCCTCCGCATCATACGAAAACCCGCACCGCGTAGGATTCGAAATCGTCAGATCATAAAGCTGTCGCCCCGCCGCCCGCGCCCCGCGCACCGCCGCCGCATAGCTGCTCTCACCCACATCCCACGAAGTCCGCGCAGAAAATCGACTCACACCTACCATCGTAGGTCATTCCCACCACAATGAAATCTCGTTTGCGACCATCGGGAGCGCCAAGCGAAGCCCAACACGCGTCACGAAGTGACCGCCGCCCGCGCAGGGCGCCCGTCCGGCAGGACCTAAAGCTTGTAAGCCTTCCGCACCAGATTCACCGCCAAATCTTTCACCACCTCAAACGCCTCCGCCTCGTCCAGCCGATGCTCCGCAACCAGCCGTCCCAGGAACGCGCAATCCACCCTCCGCGCCACATCGTGCCGCGCCGGAATCGACAAAAACGCCCGCGTATCGTCATTGAAGCCGACCGTGTTGTAGAAGCCCGCCGTCTCGGTAGCCGTCTCGCGGAACCGCATCATCCCCTCCGGCGAGTCGTGGAACCACCACGGCGGCCCCAGCTTAACACTCGGGAAATGCCCCGCCAGTGGCGCCAGTTCCCGCGAATACGTCGTCTCATCCAGCGTAAACAAAATCAGCGTAAAGCCCGGCTCATTGCCGTACTTCCCAAGCAGCGGACGCAGCGCCCGCACGTACTCCGTCGCCGCAGGAATATCCGCGCCCTTGTCCCGCCCAAACTTCTCGTACACCTGCCGGTTGTAGTCGCGTACCGATCCCGGATGCAGCTGCATCGTCAGCCCATCCTCCACGCTCATGCCCGCCATCTCGGTCAGCATTTGTGCCCGGAAGAGTTCCGTATCGCCGGCCTGGGTCTTACCGCTGTAGATGCGGCTGTAAAGCTTCTCAGCCTCGGCCGGAGGAAGGTCCGCCGTCAGCGCGGTCGGGTGTCCATGGTCGGTCGCCGTCGCGCCGTTCTTCTTGAAGAAGGCCCTTCGCGAGCACAGCGCCGCCAGGTAGCCCTTCCAGGTCGAAACGTCCTCGCCCGACACTTCGCCCAGCTTCGTCAGATTCCCCTGGAACCCCGAAATATCGGCATCGATCACAGCATCCGGGCGAAACGTCGGCAGCACCCGACCCTTCCATCCCGACGCCTTGATCGCCTGGTGATATTCCAGCGAATCCACCGCAGCATCCGTCGTCGCAAGCACTTCGATTTTGAACTTCTCAAACAACGCACGCGGCAAATACTCCGGCGTCTGCAGCTTCTTCGCAATCACGTCGTAATACTCATCGGCATTCGCCGGAGACAGGCGATCCTTCAGCCCGAAGTTCTCGCTGAACGCATAATCAATCCAAAGCCGCGTCGGAGTCCCGCGAAACAGATAGTAATTCTTCGCAAAGATCCGCCACACCTCGCGCGGGTCGGCGCTCTCCTTGCCATCCACCTGCGGAATTCCCAGCGACTCCAGCGACACGCCCTGCGAGTACAGCATCCGGAAGATGTAGTGATCGGGCTGAATGAACAGCGCCGCCGGATTCGGGAACGGCTTGTTCTCGGCAAACCATCGCGGATCGGTGTGTCCGTGCGGAGAGAGGATGGGCAGGTCGCGAACGGTTTCATACAGCTTTACCGCGACGGCGCGGGCAGTGGTTTCGGCAGGAAAAAGCCGGTTTGCATCCAACATTGGGTTCCCTTACTCCTCGAATTCGGCGCTGCTGCCGGCCTCGACGTCATTTCCGGCGCTCTTTGTTCGTTCTTCAAACCAAAAGCCAGGGCATTGTCACGCCTCAGAAGTCTACCGGCTCACTTAACTCAGGTCAAACTTCCTCGGGCGAATCTGCGCAGTCTAATACGTCGAGGACGCAGTGCGCGACGGGCGCCTGGCCTGATCCACCACGCCATAGCGCACAAAAGTAAACGCCAGCGTGTAGGCGAGCCAGACCGCGAACGCAAGATTGTAGACCAGCGAATACCCGTCGGCCGCAAGCCCGGTAGACGCAACCACCACGACGACGCACGAAGCCCCAATCCGCCACGCCCTGCCGCCGCGTTGCCGGTGTCGCTTCCACGGCAGAGTCAACGCCAGCAGCGACAAGGTAAACGCCAACGCCGCGCCAACGCCCAGCGCGAGCTTGAACATCCCGTATCCATCCACATCGCTGTCGATCTGCGGAAACACCATCGCCAGCCGCGGCAGAATCCAGATACTCAAATAAAAGCCCGCCGCTCCTCCCACCGGAACAGCAGCCAGCGCGTACGCAATTCGTGCAGGCAGACTCACCACGTTCATGCGATCAGCATAGTCCTGCGCTATCGGAACGCGATACAAAAGTGGCAGCTCGTTCCCGAAGCGGCAAGCGGCGTCGAACCAATTGACGCATCAGCGCGGCGGCGCAAAGTTCAGCGCGATCGGCGTCTGCACCACTACTGGCTTTCCATCAACCTCGTAAGGCCGGTAGTGCCACTGCTTCACCGCAGCCACGGCAGCGTCCCGAAACCGTGTCGGCCCCGAGACTGCCTGCACATTAGAAACCGCTCCTGTCGTATCAATTGTTGCCAGAACCACGACGAGTCCCTGCGCATCTAGCGCGATCGAGTCCGGCGGATAGACCGGGTCGACCTTCGTTTCGATCAGGCCCTCCATCACGCGGCCTGAGATTCTCGGCACGCCTGGAGGCGGTGGCGGCAGCGGCGGCCTCCCGCTTGGCGCGGCGACTGGCACGGCAACCCCGTCCGACCCCAGCAGAGCAAACTCCGTCTCCGCCGGGCCTTTGCCTACCTTGAAGTGCATGGTGGTGATCAGTTCCAGGGGCGACGCCACACCATTGATCCGCGCCGGCTCAAATCGCCATTGCGAATAGGCGTGCACAGCAATGCGTATCAGTTGGGGTAGCCCGTGAACCACCTGGATGTTCTGCACCGTGCCGTCGGCCGCAATGGTGGACTTCATCACTACATCGCCATTCACCCGATCCGCCGCGGCTACATCGGGGTAAACGGCGTCCACTCGTTTGATCAGGCGGGGTGCCACAAAGTCGTCAGAAAGCGCCTTCGTCGCACCGGGTGCATGGCCCCTATCTTGTCCAATGGCGGAAGGCAAACCGTTGGCCGCACTCAAAAGGATTACAACAGCGCACAACGAGCAAATGCTTTTCACAACTTCATCCCGGGATACATCTAATCCGCGGGAATCATTCCACGTCTCACCCCTCGCGTCAATGTGTTTCTGCAAAGCGCGAAAAGCGACGCCTCAGTAATTCACGGCGTTCGCAGTAGCCACCCCCGTAATCTTGATGACCCTGTTGCTCAATAAGTCTTCAGCCCAGAGATTTGCATTCGCGTCGACACCCAGTAAGCCTTGATCGAAGAACAACGCAAAAGTGGATGCGTTAACGGTTGCGTTGGAAGTGTTAACCGTAGCATTCACACCCAGGCCCGGAGGCTGCAGTCCATAAACCTTCGTCGCCGAGTTATATGTGGTCAGCAACGCCCCGGTCGGACTGATCCCGTTCAGATAAGTTGAGAAAGTCGCCGTGCCCGAGAATGTCCCGGGTGTCGCCCCGACGACGCCGTTCTCCGAGCTCTCGTTCGTCAGATACCAGAAGTTTCCCGCTCCATCCAGCACGGCGGACGAGATAACCATGCTTCCGCCCACATAGGCGCTTCCTGGCGACGCCGTAATGGGAGGCCCAAAAGGTGTAATCACAGGAAGCGCGCTCGATCCGGAATTGCAGAACACGGCAGCCCCTCCATCCGTAATCGCTCCCGCGCCTGTATAGGAATAGGCCCAAAGCTGGTTGCTTGAGTGGTCATATTCCACGTTGATGGTGTCCAGGTAGGTATACCCGGTAGGATTTGCGGCGGAAGCGACGGTCGACGGGTAGAAACAGCCCGAGCTGTTCGGCGCAGATGCAGCCAGCGTCCCCGCCGCATTCACCTTGGAAATCGTCGAGTCTCCCGCGGTCCAGGCGTTGCCGGAACCGTCCGGTGCAAGTTGATTGACGCTGCCGGCTGCGGTGCAGAACGTGCCAACCGGCGTAATCACCGTTCCAGCTGAATTCATCTCAACGTAACAGTTGCTCGCGCCAAACGGCGTGATCGCCCAGATGTTGCCCTGCGCGTCCGCCCGGAAGGAGGTCACCTGGCTGGAAGACTGGACATAGCGGTTGCCGGAACCCGATCCCGTAAAGGTAGTCGCAATACCCAGACTCCAACCTCCCGAGGGCGATATCGCCGTCCCGCTTGAGGAAAATTCCGAGATGGTGTTATTCGCATTCACAACATAGACATTGCCAAACTTATCGGCGGTCATGCTCTCTGGATAGTTAAGACCTCCGGCAGGCGGTGAGATCGTGCGCACCGGGTTGAAGTTACTGTCGTAGACAGTAATCACTCCCTGCAGATCAGTGCTCGTATCCGTCTGGGTGTTGTAGGTGTATCCAGCGGTATAAACCCAGATCTGACCGGTGGAATCGAACGCTCCCGTATGAAAGTTGGCTGGGATCGGATATCCCAAAGTAACCGTCAGGTCGGTGGGAACGCTCGTGAAATAAGGCTGGAACGGCGGAGTCCCCACAATCAATCCGAACAGTTGCGTCGCGTTGTTCGTGGGAGATTGAACGATACGCACCGCCGCCGTGAGCGTGTCCACGGACCCGCTGCCTGCCCACAATAGCAAATTTCCGCAGGCGGACCCATCCCCGGAGGTGCCTCCCGAAGTGTTGACGCATGCAGACAGGATGTTCGCCAGCGTAGCGATCTGCATTTCCTGAACGATCAAAGACGTTGACTTGAATCCGCCTGTCCCCAGATCGATGAAAGACGTAGCCAGTAGAAATCCCTGCCCGATCGGCGACAGGTTCGTTGGGGAGGAGCCAATATGGGCAGCGTCGGCGATGAACGGCGCAAGTTCCTGCACGGCCGCCGCCGTCGTCAACTCGTTGATCACGATATAGCTTGTGGAACTCAGTGTGTTGCACGTACCCAGCGCCGCCATCAACACAATATCCGTGTTATTCACCGAGCCACCCTGCCCGGGATTGCCACCCGTCGAAACCATGTACACAAACGGATTCGACGCCGGACAGGTGTACAGGCCCGTGATCGTGAAGTTGCCACCGCTGTCCGTCGTCACCGCCGAAGTCAGCATCGGCGTCGACGCTCCCGCGATGGTCGTCGTATTCACGGAATACATCTGGATGGTTGCGCCGGAGACAGGTTGCTGCCCCCCATGAACAACCCCTGAAATCTGCGGAAGCGCGGACGCGGCTGGCGGCCCATTCAAGGTGCCCATGGCACAACCGGAAAGGAGAAGAACCGCAAAAAAGAAGGCAAGAGAACCACAACGACGCAATGCGCTCACGGAAAACACCTCAAGGGATGAATTCGCTAGCTACAGGGCCCGTAGATCGATTAGATTTTTGATTCCACCACACTGACACGAGCCGCGTCTACACCAGCCTCGGAAAAATCAGCGAAACAATCGCCCGATTATCGGTCAGACAGCCGACGAAGCCCCGCTACGGCTGGATCACAATCTTCATCGACCCAGCCTGCGGATGCGAAGCCAGGTCAATCGCCTTCACCGCCTGCTCCAATGGGAACCGGTGCGAGATCAGCCGCGTCAGATCGAAGCTCCCATCCCGATACCCCGAAAACACCAGCTGCGCCACCTCATCGTTGATCGCCACCGACGCCGAGTACGACCCCATCAGCGTCTTCTCGTCCATGCACACCGCCGCCGGATCGAACGGCGCCTCGCCATGCTGCGTCGACGCGAACAACATCACCCGCCCGCCCGGCCGCACCGCCTCCATCGCCGTCTTGATCAGCGCATCCGCCCCCACCGCCACCAGCGCCACGTCCGCGCCCCGGCCCTCGGTCGCCGCCTTCGCGGCAGCCACCACATCGCCCTTCGCATCCAGCGGATGATCCAGCCCGAACTTCGCCGCAATCGCATGCCGCTCCGCATACAAATCGCTGGTCAACACGGTCGCACCGCTCCGCCGCGCCAGCGCCGCCAGCAGAATCCCAATCGGCCCCTGCCCCATCACCAGCACCGTCTCATCCGGCTGCAACTCCAGCAGCCGCACCGCCTTGAAGCACGTATTCACCGGCTCAATAAATGCCGCCTGCTCAAACGGAATATCGTCGGGAATCCTGATCAGGCCCGCGGTCTTCCCATCCCTCCCGACAATCCAGTCCATCACGCGGATGTACTCCGCAAACCCTCCGCCCGCCGCCGCAAATCCCGCCGTACACCCAACCTTCTTGTACGTCTCGCACTGCGCAAACGTCTGCTTGCGGCAGTAGTAGCACTTCCCGCACGGGATGTGGTGATACGCCATCACGCGGTCACCAATCTCGAACCCCACCACCCCCGCGCCCACCATCGCAATCGTCCCCGCCATCTCATGCCCGAAGACGCGCGGCGCCGCGTGCGATCCCGAATGAATCTTCTTCAAATCCGTCCCGCAGATCCCGCACGTATCGATCCGCACCAGCACCTCGCCCGCACCCAGCGGCGCGCCCGTACCAGATGCTCCATCCGCGTTCAGCGGCACCGGCACCGTCTCCACCCGCACATCGTTCACGCCGCGATACACCGCCGCCCGCATCGTCGACGGAATCGTCGGCAGCGTAACAATCGGCCTCGCGCTGATCTTCGCCGCAGCGATCGGAGTGGCTCTGATCCGATCCGCACTAATCCTCGCCGTGCTAATACTCCCACACCCAATTCGCTCCACGTTAATCCTGGCCGCGCTGATTGGCGCCGTCCGAATCAGCCGTTCTCCGCCTGCGTGGACACTCCGCGCGCCCTGCTCAATCGAGTCGTTCAACATGCTCTACTCCGCGTCCTTTTTCCTGTACCAGTCTAGCTCGACCTCAAGCGCCTCGGTCAGCGCCGCCAGCGCTTTGCCGCTGTTGCGCCCCAGCGCGATCACCTTCCCCCACAGCGCAGGCCGCAACGCCGCATGCAGCGCAAACGCTCCCTCGCGAAACTGTCCCTCCGCAGTCGAGAACCGCGAAAGATCCCCCACTTCAAAGTCCGCCTCATCCGAAACAGCCTTGATCGCCTTGAGTTCGAGCCCGCGTGCCCGCGCAACACGTGCCACCGCGACGGCCTCCATATCGACCGCCGCGGCTCCGAATAAAGCACGCACCCGCGACTTCTCCGCCACGCTCGCAATCGCATCCTCAGTCACCAGCACCTGCTTCAACTCCGAACCCGAACTCTCGAACCGCTCTCCAGTCCGGCCGTCGATCACAACTCCCGCTCGCACAATCTCCCCCACCCGCAACGCCGGATCGCAACCACCCACAAGTCCCACAGAGATCAGAGCCGTAACCGGCATCGCATCCATCGCCGCCTGCACCGCCAGCGCCGCGCGCGCCTCACCCATCCCGGCGCATGCAACCACCGCATGCCCGTTGGTGTAAATAACAATGCGGCCTTGAAGTTCCCGGCACTCCCACCCCTTCACCAGCGCGCTCACCTCGCGCGGCAGCGCCGCAATCAAAGCTGGACACGCCTTCATAGCGTCACGCGTTGCGTCTGTCTTGGAAACGGCGGCGCATACCCCCGCGCAACAAACCACTCAATCGCAGCGCGCAGACCGTTGTAAATCGGCAGAACCTGAAAACCCAACTCCCGCTCCGCCTTCGCGGACGAAGCGAACATGAACTTCCGCGACATGCGCACCTCCTCCACAGTCGCCCGCGGTTCCTTCCCGCGAATCCTCCCGGTGATCGTCTCATCGAAAAACGCAAACGCCAGCGCCACCGCATAGGGCACCTTCATCGTCGGCGAAGGCAGTCCCGTAATCGCGGACATGCGATCCAGAATCTGCTTCAGCGTCAGATTCTCCCCACCCAGAATGTAGCGCTCCCCTGGCGTCCCCCGCTCCAGCGCGACCACGTGCATCCGCGCCACCTCCGACACATCCACCAGGTTCAACCCCGTATCCACATACGCCGGAAACCGGCGATTCAGAAAATCCACCACGATCCGCCCGGTCGGCGTAGGCTTCGCATCCCCCGCGCCAATCGGCGTCGTCGGATTCAGCACCATCACATGCTGCCCCGCCTTCGCCGCCGCAATCGCCTCCTGCTCCGCCATAAACTTCGATCGCTTGTACGGCCCAATCATGTCCTCGAGCCCGACCGGCGTGCCCTCATCCACAATGCTGCCATCGCTCTTGAAGCCCATCGTCGCGACGCTCGACGTGTACACCACCTTGCCCACGCCCTCTTCACGAGCAATCCGCAACAGCTCGCGCGTGCCGTCCACGTTCGCCGCAAACATCTCCTTCGGATCGCGCACCCACAGCCGATAATCCGCCGCCACATGTACCAGTGCATCGCATCCGCGAATCGCCGTGCGCAACCCCTCCGGCTGCCGCAGATCGCCAACCACCACCTCCGCCGCCAGCCCTTCAATCGCCGCCAGCTTGCTCGTCGCCCGCGTAAGCAACCGCAACTCCGCCCCCGCCGCAACATACTCGCGCGCCACATGGCTGCCAACAAACCCGGTAGATCCCGTCAGGAAGACTTTCATGCGGCGTCTCTGGGAGGCGGCTCAGCACATCGCCTCGCGTCTTTCGGAGTAGCAGCGGGCTTCAGCCCGCGGTAAACTCGCCGTAAAATGAGGGGCTTTAGCCCCGGGCCGTCTTCCACCTGCCCGCCCAACGACCTTTGATTGGAATGCCCCACTTCGTTCTTGAACGCCTGCTTAGTCTAGCTTCTCCGGCTCAATCTGAATATTCTTCTCGCCGGCCGCCTTCTTCTCCCAGTACTTCTTCACCCACGCATCAAACGTCTTGCCCGCCGCCGTATCCCGCCCGCTGAACGCAATCGCCGCAATATCCGAGTAGGCAATATTCACCCTGCTCCCTCGATCCGAAGGCATAATCCGCACCACCGACTCCGCCAGCGTAGCGCCCGTCCGCCGGTCGTACAGATACCCCTCCACCTTGCTGCCGTCCTTGCGCGTCACCGTAATGTCCCCGCGATAGTCAAACGCCTTCTCCAGAGCTTCGCGCACCTCCGCGTCGCTGGCCAACTCCGGCACCCAGCCCTCAAGCTGCTCCCGCTCGCGCCCCGCCGCAACCTCAATCTCGTCCGGACTCTCGTGCGAGAGCTGCTCCAACTTCGCTGCTTCCTGCGTTTGCGTCGACATTCCCACTCCTCCTACTGTTGTCATTCCGTACCCTGAGTGAAAGCGAAGGGGGAGAAATCTGCTTTTCGCTCCTGTTACCGTTGTCATTCCGTAGCGGAGCGAAGGATTCTGCTTTTCGCTCCTGTTACTGTTGTCATTCCGTAGCGGAGCGAAGGAATCTGCTTTTCGCTCCTGTCACCGTTGTCATTCCG
>OBLU010000505.1_pt1 | contig 37012 bp, 42 predicted proteins | sample 1518681 | NCBI WGS metagenome assembly OBLU01 (sample SAMEA3539304, study PRJEB22396) | soil metagenome | biome: tundra; feature: field; material: soil | place: USA | collected 2010-05 | depth 0.15 m
ATCGGGCACGCCAACCATGGTCCTGGTCTCAAGCCCGATGTGGCGTCGCGTGTCGGCGAGTACTGGCGCCAAGTCGACCCCGACCTCGGCGCCAACGTGGTCAAGGCGCTCGGCAACGGAGGCTGAACAACCACGCAGGCGCTGGCCCTATCGAACCCTTCGGACAGCGCTACGCCTGGTCCGGAAATTCCCGATCACCGAACGAGTAGCGGGTCCTTCCAGATGGCAGGACGGTCTGGGACAGCTGCGGAGGAGCGGTCATCCAAGCACCATTCCACCGCCGGATGAAAGACAAGGGGATACATCAACGATCACCCATGTATCAAGCGTTCGGCGTCTCAATAGGTCGCCCATAACAATGCGCTCGAGCCAGTGCCAATTGTTGGCCTGGATGTGCCGCAGTGGGTTACTGTCCTGGCGATCAGGACACCAGACGACTGCCTGGTGGGTCGACGGGCCAGAGCCTTTCCATCCGCCAGGGGATTGAGCGGCCGTCTTGTGCCAAACGAACGGTTTCGGCACGGGTCACTAGATGACTAATTCCAAGGGGTCAGTGGTCGTAGGCGACGAGGGAGCGCAGCCGGGGTTGGCCGCTGTGGTGGTTGTGCCAGATGGCAGCGGTCAACGCCAGTAACCGCTGCAGCACCCGGGTCATCACGCCCTGATGGGTCCGGCCGCCATGTCGCTCCAGGTCAAGCTGTCCTTTCAGGGTGTCGTTGACCGACTCGATGAGCTGGCGCAGTGGCTTCAAGAATCGGGCACCGGGGCGGGGGGCCTCCCCTTTTCGGGCAGGTCGGACGAGTTTGGCGTTGTGGTCGTTGAGAAAGGTCTCGAACTCGGCACTGGCGTAGCCCTTGTCGGCAAGGATCGTCTGCCCGGGGCGGGAGATGAGGAGCTGCTCCTCGACCTCGAAGAGATCCCGGGCGACCTCTCGTTCATCGATCTTCGGATTGGTGAGGGCGAAGGTGATGGGCAGTCCCTCTGGGGTGCACACCAAATGGAGACGCAGCCCCCAGAAGTAACGGGAGTGGCTGGCACAGTAGCCATAGCCGGCAAACCCGGCGAGGTTCGAGCGTTTGGCTGTCGGTCGGGACCGGCCACACTCGACAGGCGTGGAGTCCATGATCCAGGTGTCATCCGCCCACAGGTCGGTGTCGGTGGCGAGCACCCGGATCAATACGTTGAGTTGGAATGCCGCCGCCCGCAGGCGTTTGTTGTAGCCCGACTGACCTGGCAGGTAGGGGAACAGGTGGGAGAGGTGCTCTCGGGCGAAACGGAGAAACCGTGTCTCGGAGGTAAAGCCCAAGAAGGCCTGAATCACCGAGAGGGTGATCAGCTCGGCATCGGACAGTTTCGGAGCGATGCCCACCGCCGGCCGCCAGCGAGTCAGCCGCGGATCATCCATCAATGCGTCGTCCACCTTCACGTACAGTGCGGTGGCGAGGGTGTCCAGATCGGTGTCCACGGTGACCTCCAAGGTCGAATCGTTGGTGTAAGCAACGCCGATCATGGACGCCTTCGTCGCGTCAAGCGTGGATCCCGAACCAGTCGGGAACCCTTGGACTTACTCGTCTAGAGGATGTGGGCCCAGGGGAGTGCCTGTCCCGGTAACCCAGGTGGCTGATGGGCCCTGGCATCGGCTGGGTCCGGGACCGCCCGGGAGCGGGCGCCGGCGTAGAAGACTGTCGAGGTGGGGTCACCATCAAGAGGAGGATCATGACGATCGGTCGGCCAACCTTTGCCAGCGACAACTGGTCCGGCATCCATCCCGATGTCCTGGCCGCCATCATTGCCGCCAACGCCGGCCACGCTCCCGCCTATGGGGCCGACCCGGTCACCGCCGAGGCAGTCCGGTTGTTCCGGCAACACTTCGGTGAAGGCGCTGAGGTGTTCTTCACCTTCAACGGGACCGGCGCCAACGTGGTCGGGCTGCAGTCGATGCTGTACCCGTTCCAGTGTGTGATCTGCGCCGTTGGCGCCCACATCAATGTCGACGAGTGCGGAGCACCCGAAAAACATCTGGGCTCCAAGTTGGTCCCGGTCCCGACCCCGGATGGCAAACTCACTCCCGATCTCGTCGAGTCGGTAGCGACGGGAGCCGGCAACGAGCACCACGTACAGCCCCGGGTGGTGTCGATCGCCCAGGCCACCGAGCTCGGGACCTGTTACAGCCTCGAAGAGGTGTCGGCGCTCGGAAGCTGGGCGCACACTCACGGGATGCTGCTGCATCTCGACGGTGCCCGACTCTCCAACGCCGCGGCGTTTCTCGGGGTCGGGCTCGGCGACGTCGGCGAGGCCTGCGGCGTCGACGTGTTGTCCTTCGGCGGTACCAAGAACGGTGCCATGGGGGCCGAAGCCGTCATCGTTCTCCGCCCCGAGGCGGCGGGGTCCCTTCCCTACATCCGTAAGCAGTCAATGCAGCTCGCCTCCAAAATGCGGTTCGTGTCGGCCCAGTTCGTAGCCCTGCTCTCGGATGACCTGTGGCGGAGAAATGCCGAACACTCCAACGCCATGGCCCGGCGTCTGGCCGACGGAGTCTCTCGAGTGCCCGGAGTGACCGTGTCCCAACCGGTGCAGTCCAATGCCGTCTTTGCCACAATGCCGACGTCTGTGGCTGAGGCACTGCAGCGCGACTTCCCGTTCTACCTGTGGGATGACACCACGGGTCAGGCCCGGTGGATGGCGTCGTTCGACACCACCGAGGATGACGTCGACGAGTTTGTGAAGCGTCTGGCCGAACTGAGCTAGGCCGAACCGATCTGGGCCGGAACCCGGTTGGGGGAACCGCTCACCGGGTGAACTCCCAGTATTGGAACTCGCACATCATCGGCAGGATGTACTTCACATATACGGAGTGGATCTTGACCACCCCCTGGTCGTCGACACTCAAGTTGATGAGGTCGACCCGGTCGTCCCCGGCCCGGAATGCCTCGATCCGTTTTTCGAGGTTGACCAATTCGTCGAGGGTGCCGACCGACATGCCGAAGTGGTCCATCCGCGGGCACCGCATCGGGTCATCCTCGGCAACGAGATAGATGAACTGGTCCCAGTGCACGCAGCTGAGGACGAGACGGCGCCGGTCCTCGGTCATCACGTCGAGCTCTTCGAAGCCGAGCACGTCACCGAAGAATCGACAGATGTCTCTCCGGCCGTCCAGGTCCAACTGATCGGCCGGCAGTGACATGGCCACATGGTTGAACCGGGGATTCCCCGACGGGTAGAAGTCGTGCGCCATCAGTGCCGCACCTCGGGGACCACCATGACTTTGCCGGCGATCCGTCCGGTGGCCAACGCCTCCAGCGCGTCACCCAGGCCACTGAGCGGCACGTCGGTAGCATCGATGAGCAGTTCGCCGGGGATGTTTCCCGAGGCCAGCAGGTCAATGGCCCGCTCGAACCCTCCCTGGTCGTAGACAAACGAACCACACACGGAGAGCTCGTTGAGGATCATCCGGTTGGGGTCGAACGAGGGTGCCTCGATGCCAGCTCCCACCATCACCAGCACGCCGCCGCGGCCAAGCTGATTGAAACCCGCCTCGATGGCTTCCTTGCGCCCCGAACACTCCAACACCACGTGCACGGCTCGCCCCGAGAGGCGTTCGGGCTCCCACATCGGGTAGATGTCGAGGTCGGATGGGTCGAGGACAGCAGTGGCGCCCAGATTTCGGGCCAGTTGCTTGCGGCTCTCGTTGGGCTCGACCACGGTGACGTCGGTGACACCCATGGCTTGCAGGGCGACCACCGAGAGTGCACCGATGGGGCCTGCCCCGATGACCATGGCGGTATCACCGGCGGCGATCCCGGATCGGGTGATGCCGTGGAGGGCGACGGCCAGGGGCTCGGCCAGTGCGGCGTGACGGGCCGAGAGACCTTCAGGGAGGCGGAGCACACCGGCCGCCGCCACCAGGATGTATTCGGCAAAGGCCCCGTCAGGCCAGTCGGTGATGTCGACCGGGCGGTTCTCGCACTGGGAGGGTTTGCCCTCGAGACAGCGACGGCACATTCCGCACCGGAGGGAGGGACCGCCCACCACCTGTTCGCCGATCGACCAGGTGTCGACACTCTCGCCGACGGCCACGATGGTTCCGGCCCATTCGTGACCGACCACCGCACCCGATTTGAGGCCCCAGCCATCTCGCAACTGGTGGATATCCGAACCGCAGATTCCGCAGTTGTGTACGGCGACCAGAATCTGCCCCGGCCCCGGTGCCGGAACGGCACGGCGCTCTACGGTGACGACTCCCGGCGATTGATAGACCGCCGCGTCCATGGTGTCGGGGGGTGGTGACGGTGACATGGATGGCGACGCGGAGCCTGGCACGAGTGCCAAGGCTAGGCGCGAGCGGTCGGCCGCGCGGACCCCTCTTCTTCTACGGGTTCTCCGGACCAGAGCAGCATCAGGCACCGACCGGGCCGATCCGGGCCCACGGGATGATTGCGCGCACCTGGTCCTTGGCCGCAGCGAGATCGAGCCGGTGGTACCGCTGCAGCCATGTCACCGCCGCCGCCACCGGTATGCGGCTCTCGCACCTCACGCATTGCACCAACACCCGGTGCATGCGGTCGCCGCCATGCAGAGCGCGGCAGCAACCACCACGGAGAACTGCCCACACGCAACCTGCGACATTTCGAATCCCCCTGGATCGATGTCACGGGCGAGGTCGGGCATAGCTCCCTCGGATGTCGCGTTGTGGAGACGAGTGGTCGGCTCGGAATCGCCCAGGTGCCCTGATGGTCCGGAACCCGTCGACTGGCATTGCGAGACAGCGGTGGCTGTCAATTGGGGTTGCGAGCGTCAGCCCTTGATGACGTTGTGCACATGTGCCACCATCGGCTCTTTCAGTTCGACACCGAGTTCGGCGAGGATCGGCATGAGAGCCGGTCCAAATGCGTCGAAATCTTCCTGGGATTCCCAGATATCGAAAACCTGGATCTCACCGTTTGATTCGAGGGCGACGTGGAGTGTACGCCCCTTGGGACTCCCCACACCGGCTGAGTCCAGCTGCTTGATCGCGCTGTCGTACTTCTCCGGCGTGAATCCGCCGTGCATGAAGTAGATCCCAAGTGCCATGATGCACCAACCCTTTCCGCGTGAGTAACGCGTTTCGCTGCCCAGGAGTGCTTCGGTGACCGTATCCGACGAACGAGGAAATATCAACGGGTATTGGAAGGTGCTTCCGAAGGCTGTAGACACCTCGTGGAGTGACCCAATCGCCGGCTATGCGCTTTGCTGCATCTTCCGGAGCGATCGGGTCAGGGGCAAGCCTCCCGCCCGTCGATAGCATTACCCAGGCTGACAGCAGGGTAGAGAGGATCTGACATGAAGTCCGAGGAGACCTGGACGTACATCCACTCCGAACGGGCCCACATGGCCGATACCTGGGCCGAACTGTCCTTCGACCAGTGGGCTACCTCCTCCTGGTGTGAAGGCTGGACGGTGCAAGACACCGCCGGCCACATCCTTGCCGCTGCCGAGCAGACCCCCTTGAACTTCTACAAGGAGATGATCTCGGCCGGTTTCAGATTCAACGTCTTCGCGGACAGGGCCGCCAAGCGCCTCGCCTCCATCGGTCCGGACGAACTGGTGCGTCGCCTCCGTGACCGGACCTCGACTACCAACCACCCACCCGCTCCCGTCATGGCCATGCTTGGCGAAATCGTCGTCCACGGTGAGGACATGCGCCGACCTCTGGGCCTGGAACACAGGTCACCGGAGGGGGCCCTTGTGGCGGTCGCCGACAGCTGGAAGAACTCGAACCTCCTGATCGGGGCCAAGAGGAGAATCGCCGGGCTGCGACTGCGGGCTACCGACAGCAGCTGGGCCCACGGCGATGGTCCCGAAGTCTCCGGACCGTTGATCTCACTGATCCTGGCCATGACAGGACGCAAGGGTGCTCATCCGGACCTTGCCGGCGACGGTCTCACCACCCTCGCCAACCGGCCCTGAACTTACTTCTCGGCCATTCAGGCCGAGCAGGCAGAAGGCGGATTGTTGTGGCCTTTCCCGCCCCGTTGGGGCCGAGAAAGCTGACCACCTCACCTTGAGCGACTTCGAGGTCCAGATCCTTGAGAGCGGAGAAATCCCCGTAGCGTTTGGATAGGCCAACTGACCGGATGACCGGCACTCCCATATGCAATCTTGCCTCCGCTCGGCTTCCTTGCTCCGATCCTGACCGGCTCGTCTCATGCGTGGCAGGGTCGAAAGTCCTAATCGCTTGCTCACGGGACCCCTGGTCGGGACTTTTGGCCCTGACATCTGCCACGCAGTCGTCATACGGTCGTAGCAGGAGGTGGTTCAAGTGGATTGCGAAATCGAACTTGCCGGAGTCGTACGGGATTGGGCGCAGCGGCGGTGTCCTGATGATCCGAGCGTGACAGAGGGCGCCGTGACTGTCGCGCTGACAAGCTTCGACGGTGGCGCATCGGTGAGCGAGGCGTACGAAATGGCCCATGTCTTCGTTGCCTGCCGGGTCTCTCATCCCGCGGGCATTCGGGCGCAGGGACACGCACGGCTCCGTTTGGCCTCCTGAGCGTTGACCCGTGCGGTAGGGAACTCGGGAAGGGTCCAACTATCAATTGCTGAGAACGAGTTGAAGGAGGTGCGGAATGCCAGTTGACAAGGAAGCCTCGGTGAACCGGGTCGATGAGCTTGAGCGGCGGGTGGAGGCATTGGAACATCGTCTGGTCACAAGGGACGTGCTCGATGAAGAGATTCGCAGCCTCGAGCATCGGTTGAGCGAGGTCAGAGAGTTGACCGAGGGCTAGGGTCGGGGCCGCTCATCCGCCGAGGGCAGGCAGAGTCCCACAGCGGGTGGTTCGACTGCAGGCGCACCGGGAGTGCCATGAGAGGACCGGTCGGTGCTCGTGATGGTGGCGTTTGTGCTGGTGGGCGGCGTTGATGACGCCGGGAATGCCATTGCTGCTTCTGTCGTCACCGGTACCATACGTGCTGGCCCGGCGGCGGTTCTTGGTGCCCTGGTATGGAGCCTGGTAACTCTGTGGTGGGCCCACCCACGCAGTTCAGGCCATTGCCTCGTCAGCGCGTTCGGATCGCTCTTGTGGCTCTTCTTCTCTTCGGCGATCGTGGTACCGCTGGCCATCCTGGCCACGTACGAGGAAGCGAACAGCCCCGGGGCGAAACCGTGGACACGCCTACCGCCCGGCTATGTCAGGCCCCCTCCAGAGGACGACGACATCCGTGAGGGAGCCGGCTGACTCGACCTGTACCGGCGTTGCGCCCGGATGGGCAAGGCTATTGACGGAGTGGCCCACCGGATCTGGCCCGTAATGGTGAAAGGGTCTAGGGGTTGCGAACTGGTCTTCCGCTACGTTGACAGGTCCGGTGATTCAGGGGGATTCGTTCAACCGGGGCGCATCGGGAAACTCCACCGCCGGCCCCTCGCCGGCGGTGCGGAACTGGCGTCCACTGACGTTGGCCACTCCGATGCGCACGAGGCGATGGTTCGACTCCATCCCCACCCAGGATCTGATCGGGACTGACCTTGCCAGGGCGTTCCCCTCCTCGTCGCTCACCTCCGAGGCGATGCCCTGGAGCAGAACGCTCCATCCGGTGCCATCGAGTGGTTCATAAGCGTCGGCCTGAAAGGCGACCACGGCACCGATAGTGGCGGCGTCGAGCTTCGTACCGGGGATGGTTCGAAAGAGCACGGACTCCTCGTGGACCGCAAAATGCACGGGGAGGATGACCGGTAGCGCGCCGATGCTCGCACCAATCCGACCGATGGAGGCCTGGGCCAAGAGCATGAGGCACTCCGCTCGGGTGAGGATCGTCACATCAGTTTGATTGTCATCCATCGCACTGAAGACGCTGACGGATCGACGCAGGGGCGAACAGAGCCAAAAGTCACAAGATCACCGGTCGGCGACCGACCCATGTGCTCCGGACAGTAGGCCTGCCGCAAAGAGGGGCACGCGATGGCAAGGCTCGCCAGAGGGTCGGCGATGGCCACGGCCAATTCGACGCCGTTCGACGTGCTGTCTTCGCTTGTCATGCGTTCCACCGTGTTCGGGATCGCTGACGCAGGCCAGGGCCGAATGTCCTTGATCGGCCAGGTGCGAGGGTGCCGTCACCATCCGAACCCATTGACCAGCACGGCAGCACCATTCACCCGATCGTGGGCGAGGTCGGCGAGTGCCTGATCAGCCCGTTCGAGCCCATACGCCGTTGTGGTGACGCGCACGGGAATGCGGGCGGCGATTTCGAGGAACTTGTTCCCGTCGTGACGGGTGTTTGCCGTCACGCTGCACAGTGTCCGCTCTTCGAAGAGATGCCTCGCGTAGTTGAGGGTAGGAATGTCCGTCAGGTGGATGCCGGCGATGGCCAACGTGCCGCCGCGATCGAGCGCCTCCAGAGCGGGCAGCACAAGGGTGCCCACCGGTGCGAAGAGGATGGCGGCGTCGAGCGGCTCAGGGGGAGGGGCACCGGCGTCACCGGCACTGGCCGCACCCAGTTCGAGGGCAAGCTTGCGGGCTTCGGGCGCCCGGGTCATCACATGCACCCTGGCCCCTTCGGCCATGGCGATCTGGGCAGTGATGTGGGCCGAACCCCCGAATCCGTAGATTCCGAGTCGGCCCCCCTCGGGCAACCGCGAACGTCGAAGGGCTCGGTAACCGATGATCCCCGCACAGAGGAGTGGCGCCGCCTCCTCGTCGGTGAATGCATCGGGAACGGGGTAGGCGAATCCTTCGTTGACCACCACGTACTCGGCATAGCCCCCGTCGACATCCCAGCCTGTGAACCGGGGGTCGGTGCACAAGTTCTCCCGACATTCGAGGCAGTATCGACAGATTCCACATGCGCTGGCCAGCCAGGGCACACCTACCCGATCCCCCATGCCGAAGCGGATGCATCCGGCTCCGAGTTCGTCGACAATGCCGACCACTTCATGACCGGGTATGGCCAGGGGGTATTTGGCGGTGAGGTCCCCTTCAGCCAGGTGCAGATCGGTGCGGCAGACCCCGCAGACCCGTACATGTACCCGCACCTGCCCAGGGCCCGGGATGGGGAGCCCGCGCTCGACGCGCCGCAGGGGCTTGGAGTCGATCGGCCCGGGCGTGTCCACCACCCAGGCCTTCATGGAATCGGAAGTCATGATCGACTCCGTCACTCCAGACTCGGTCGGCTCAAATGGCCTGATCCGCTCCGAACGTCGCATGCAAGCACCGACCACTGCTTCACCATGGTTCTCCCGATCGTCCCGCAATCTGCTCTTGCCGTTAACGCAATGAGGATGTTGCCCTGTCTCATGGTGGGCGATGGGCTACTGCTTGTCCAGGGCCGAAGGTCCTTTCGGAATGAGGCCGGCGGGTGCATGCTTGTGACCTTCGGCCCTACTTCCGGACCGGCCGTTCTCCTTACCCTGAATGTAGGACAGTGAAGCGCTGGTGGTCAGAAGTCGTTTCTCGAAATGATCCGTTCCATCCGATCCCACTGGTCGAACCAATAGTTGGAGGAAGACATGACCCTTACGACAGAAGCAGAAGCAACAGACAAGCCTCCAGTGGCTGCTCCCTTTGTGGCGCCCGGTCGCCCGGGCAGCGTGGTCGAGGTGAAGCCCCGCTACGAGAACTTCATTGGGGGAGCCTGGATCGCCCCAGTTGAAGGGCAGTACATGGCGAACGTCAGCCCGGTCAACGGTAAGCCCTTCTGCGAGGTGGCCAAGTCGACACCGGCAGACGTCGAGCTGGCGCTTGATGCGGCCCATCGGGCCAAGGATGGGTGGGGAGAGAGTTCGCTCACCGAGCGAGCAGCGGTCCTCAATCGCATTGCCGATGCCATCGAAGCCAACCTCGAGATGCTGGCGGTGGCGGAATCGTGGGAGAACGGGAAGCCGGTGCGGGAAACTCTTGCCGCCGACATCCCCTTGGCCGTGGATCATTTCCGCTACTTCGCCGGTGCCACCCGATCGCTTGAGGGCCGCTCTACGGAGATCGACAAAGACACCGTCGCCTACCACTTCCATGAGCCACTCGGCGTGGTGGGGCAGATCATCCCATTCAACTTCCCCCTGCTGATGGCCGCCTGGAAGATCGCCCCTGCGCTGGCCGCCGGCAACTGCACGGTGATCAAGCCCGCTTCGCCCACCCCGTGGTCGATCCTGAAGCTGGCCGAGGTGATCGCGGACGTGGTGCCACCCGGTGTCATCAACATTGTGACCGGTCCGGGCGGTGAGATCGGCAAGGCCCTGGCTTCCAGCCCGCGCATCGCCAAGATCGGCTTCACCGGCGAGACCACCACCGGGCGGCTGATCATGCAGTACGCCGCAGAGAACATCATCCCCTCCACTGTGGAGCTCGGTGGCAAGTGTCCCAACATCTTCTTCGCCGACGTGATGGATGAGGACGACGAGTTCCTCGACAAGGCGATCGAGGGTCTGGTGTTGTACGCGTTCAACAAGGGAGAGGTCTGCACCTGTCCCTCGCGCGCGTTGATCCACGAGTCGATCTACGACCGATTCATGGAGCGAGCTCTCGACCGGATCCGATTGATCACACAGGGCAATCCGCTCGATCCGGCCACCATGATCGGACCTCAGGTCTCGAGCCAGCAGCTCGAGAAGATTGCTTCCTATGTTGACATTGGCCATCAAGAAGGGGCCGAGTGCCTGATCGGGGGACAGCGCACCCAAGTTGGCGGCGACCTCGAAGGGGGCTACTACTTCGAGCCGACGGTGTTGAAGGGCCACAACAAGATGCGGGTGTTCCAAGAGGAGATCTTCGGTCCTGTTCTCGCCGTCACGACGTTCAAAGACGAGGCGGACGCGGTGGCCATCGCCAATGACACCCTCTACGGCTTAGGTGCCGGTGTGTGGACTCGCAACGGCAATCTCGCCTATCGGATGGGCCGGGCTATCAAAGCGGGACGGGTGTGGACCAACTGCTACCACCTCTATCCCGCCGGAGCGGCTTTTGGTGGTTACAAGATCTCGGGCGTCGGTCGGGAGAATCATCAGATGATGTTGGAGCACTACTCACAGACCAAGAACCTCCTGGTCAGCTACAGTACCCAGCCGCTCGGATTCTTCTGAGTGGCAAGCCGCTGAGCATGGAAGAGGACAGGACCGTGCCGCGGGTGATCGCCACACCTGCCGCGCTCGAAGCGATCGTTCAACTGGTGGCCAAACGGGGGCCGATCATGTTCTTCCAGTCAGGTGGGTGCTGCGATGGGAGCCTTCCGATGTGCTTCGAAGACGGGGAGTTCGTGATCGGTGACCATGACGTGCTGCTAGGCGCAGTGGGCGATTGCCCCTTCTACATCGACGGGCGCCAATATGCCGTGTGGAAGCACACCCAACTCATCGTCGATGTGGGCGAAGGAGCGCCGGAGGGCTTCTCACTCCCAGCTGGCGATGACCAGCACTTCAGTATCAGGTCCCGGGTGTTCGGGTCGGACGAGCTGGCCACCTTGGGGGACTGATCTTCAAGATCTGTCCCCCAAGGCGGCCAGCCTCGAGCCGGTGTGGACGAGCACGACCACCTGCCCTCCTCATCGGTCTTCGATCGTGCTCACCAGCACCAGCACCAGCACCAGGACCTGAAGCGTGGCGTCGTCTTCACCAGTGGCCCCTTGTCGCCGCCGGCGAAGTCATCCCACGGTCAGGTGACCTGCCACTTCGAGGAGCGTCGAAGGCACCTGACGCGTGCCCGCGGCCACCTCATCGAGTGATACAAGTTCGACTTCTTCATCGAGGACGGAGACCATCGTTCCGAATGCCTTGGAATGGACGGCCTCGATTGCGGCGACGCCGAAGTTCGTAGCCAGCAGCCTGTCGCATGCTGTTGGCATACCGCCCCGCTGGATGTGTCCGAGGACGGTCAACCGGGTCTCGTAGCCTGTGCGCTCGGCCAGGCCTGTCGAGACCATCGTTCCCGCCGATCCCTCGTACGAGCCGTTCGGGCCCCGGAACAGAGCCCCCTCCGCCACGACCACGACGGAGGAAGAGGATCCTGCTTCATGACGTCGTCGGATGGCCTTCGCCAGCTCATCAAGATCGGTCCGTTGTTCGGGAAGACAGATCGCATCCGCGCCGGCTGCGATTCCGGCGGAGACTGCCAGCCATCCGGTCTTCCGGCCCATCACCTCAACGATCATCAGCCGGTCGTGGCTCTCACCGGTGGTGTGCACCCTGTCAATGGCCTCTGCGGCCGTCGCCATGGCGGTGTCGAAGCCGATGCATCGTTTCGTTCCCGATACGTCATTGTCAATTGTCTTTGGGATCCCGACGATCGAAACGCCGCTATCACCGAGCCGTTTTGCGGAGCCAAGAGTCCCGTCCCCGCCCAGCACAATGAGGGCGTCGAGCCCGGCCTGTTCGACGGTCGCAAGCACCGCTCGTGTGCCGTCCTCATGCTCGTCTGGGTGGTATCGGGCTGTACCGAGGATGGTGCCTCCAAGTTGCAGAATGCCTTTCGTCTCGGCCGTCGTCAGCGGTGAAGCGTCTCCGTCCGCGACACCTTGCCAACCGTGGTGAAACCCAATGATGTCGTCGTTGGCAGACGCCGCGACGCGCACGATGGCACGGATTGCGGCATTCAGTCCCGGGCAGTCACCACCGCCCGTCAATACGCCGATCCGCAAAGCACCTCCATCCGAAAGTCCTCTCTATGGACGCTTGCCGACGCGAGGTGAGCGGGCCAGGGGCGAAGGTCCCGAACACCGTCACAACTGGCGCCCCGACACTTGTTACTGGTCGTCATGTTAGCCAGTCGAGCGAGTCGCGTACGGGGACGTGCGATCTCGACGAGCTCCCGGAAACCTGGACCGGGTGCCACTGCACTCCTCTTGCCGGTGCTGAGGGGCCCAGCGGTGGGGCTGGCCGGCTCGAATGGCAACGAGGTGGCTCGGGGGGTGCGAGCCGACTTCCCGTGGGCCAAGGCACATCCGGTTTTGGAAGTGGTCGGCTGTGCGAGATCCGCGGGCCGTCTGCTCAACCGTCGGCCGGTTGGTGCGCCCGAATGAGGCCGAGGGTCCCTGCTGCCTCGATGAGGTCCTCGCGCGCTCGGGGATCGGCCACTCGCTCGATGATCAATCGGGCCTGCGCCTTCTCGGAGCGACCGAAGAGCTCGGCACAACCGTGCTCACTGACGATCGCCGAGTGTTGGAACGACGTGACCGGGCTAGTGAGGATCGGTAGCACCGACGAGGTATTGGTCTTGTCATGCCACGAGTGCAGGGCGACCACAGCGTGCCCACCCGGCGAGTGGAGGGCCCCGGCCACGAAGTCGGGCTGGCCGCCGAATCCGGAGTAAACGGCGCCTCGAACGAAGCTGGCATTCACCTGGGTGAACAGATCGATCTGCAGGGCCATGTTGATCGAGAGCATGGCCGGGTTTGCTGCGATGCGCACCGGATCGTTGATGATCTCGGTACGGGCCATCCTCAGCCGGGGGTTGCGATGGGCCCATTCGTAGAGCTCAGGCGATCCGAAGAGGAACGATGCATTGACGGGTCGGCCGAGGTCGAGCGAGCCGGACCGCTCGAGGGCGAGTACGCCGTCGCTGATCATCTCGGACCAGATGCCGAGGTGCCGGCGGGAGACCAGTTCGCCGGCGGCCACATCGGGGATCTGTCCGATGCCGAGTTGCAGGGTTGCTCCATCACCGGCGAAGTGAGCGATCTGTCGGCCGATTCTCTTCTCCGCTTCCTCGGCCCGGCGGGGCTCAGGGTGTCTGAGGGGCTCGTCGACCTCGATAGCGAGGTCGATCCAGTCCACCGGGAATTCCCCGTCACCGAAGGTGTAGGGCATGTTCGGATTAAACTGGGCCACGATCAGGCCGCCTCGGGCATGCACCCGCTCGATTGCCGCCGGCAAGATGTTGACCTCGATCCCGAGGGAGATCTTCCCATCTCGGGGCGGCGAGGTGTGGATCAGGACGGCGTCGACGGGCCGTAGGGAGTCGAACAGGCGCGGAACGAGTGACAGGCGCATGGGCACATAGTCCAGAGTCGGGTCGTGGCGCATGCCCGGCCCGACAAAGGGAGTTTCACTGATGAAGCCACGATGTCGGGGCCAATCGGACTGGGCATTGAGGGCGAACACCCGGCACCGGTCGAGGGCGGCCTCAAGTGCGCGCACGAGCACCATGGGGGTGGCGAAATTCCCTGACACGACGATGCGCGGCTCGGGCCCCGGGAGGCTGCCGAGCTGGGCTATGAGGCCTTCAACCGAGACAATCCGCATGCAGTCAGGCTGCCGACCGGCTCGCCGATCCGTGCCCTAACGCTTCGAAGACGATGTCGGCCATCCCGAAGCCGGGCTCGACCAGGCGCCTGCCGTATCGGTCGACGGGAATGCGTTGCACCATGAGGGAATGGTAGACGCCTACTGCGCGGATGTCACCGGCCAACTGAGCCCCGATAATCTTGTCGTCGCGCAGGTAGATGGCGCGCAGGTCGGCGCCCTCCTGCCATCGCAGGACTTCATCGGGTGACTCGATAGTGCCCATGGCCACGATGGGTACGCCAAGGTGTTTGAGGCTGTTCATCGACTCCGCTCCGTCGTAGCGGAGGTCGGCCCCGAGCAGGTTGGCCGCCGCGATCGGAGCCTGGGTCACGGCGTTGGGGAAGATGGCGTGGACGTAACGCTCGCCGGTGAGCCGGTCAGCTGCTTCAGCCACATCACCGGCTGCAACGATCCCGGTCACCGAGGTAGCCAGTCGCGTGTCGACGTGAATTCCCCAACCGGTCTCGACCCCTGAGCCGCTGAGGAATTCGGTGTGAGGCTTAACTCCGGTCGCCGCCACGATGAGATCAGCTTCGAGGAGCCTGCCATCGGCCAGCCGGACGCCGGTGGCCGATGGGTCACCCACGATGGCGTCGGCTTCGACCCCGAGTCGCAGCGTCACGCCCCGGGAGGTGAGCGCCGCCTCGGCGACCTTCGAGCTGACCGGGTCGAGCACCCTCGGCATCACCCAGTCGCGGCGACCGATCACCGTGACGTCCATGCCCAGGTCGGCTAGGAGAAGCGAGAGTTCGATGCCGATGAACCCGTTGCCCACGATGAGGGCGCTCGTGGCCTCGCCCCGGCGGACCCGACCGATGAGCTCGGTCGCCGTACGCAGGGACTTGAAGTCGAGGACCCCGGGAAGGTCGGCGCCCGCGAGAGGTGCGTGGAGCCGGCTCCCCGACGCCACCACCAGACCCTCGTAGCCAATCCGCTGGCCGTCGGCGAGCACCACCTCGCGGCTGCCGGTGTCAATGCCCTCCACCCGTGCGCCGCGCCGCTCATCGATCCCGAGGCGGTCTGCCACGTCCTGGCCCTTCCAGTAGAGGGGCAAGTCGCGGCCGGTGAGGAAATGGTCAGCCATCGCCGGAGGCGAGTACGGAGCGAACGGCTCGGTGGTCAGTGCCACCACGGACCCCGACGGGTCAAGCCGTCGGAGGGTCTCGGCCGCGGTGATGCCCGCCGGACCGGTTCCGATGACGATGGCCCGCATCAGGCCACCGAACCCACCGGGTGAAGGCGGGTTGCCACCACCTCGGTCGACAGCCTCACCATGGCGTCAACGAGTGGCGACCCTTCGAACAGCTGGTCGACGGCCGGTTCACATTGGAGCACCGATTCGTCGAACGGGAGGGCGGTGACCGATGCGAACGAGAACCCCCCCAGGCGTTCGATGTGGGACAGCACGCGAACAATGTCGCCGTCCGACCTGCTCCGATTGACGGCCAGATGGAGCGAGCTGATTCCCAACTCGGCCGCCATCCGGGCCGACTCAACGCCCACCTGCACCGCGTTGAACGTCGGTTCGACCACCACGATGGCGGTGTCGAACCCCCGCGCCAGTGAACGTCCGAAGTGCTCCACACCGGCATGGGTGTCCATGACCACCACGTCCTCGTGGTGCAGATGCATTTGGGCCACGGCCGCCGAGATCAACGCGGTTTCGGGGCAGAGGCAACCACCGCCGGCCCGGCGCACGCCGCCCATCACCACCAGGCGTACCCCGTCGGGCGCCGGCACGGAAAGCCGGTTCACCAGGTCCGAGGTGTCGGGGTTGAGCCGGAGCATCCCGCCCGCCCCCTCACCTGGCCGGGCCCCGGTCTTCTCCTCGACGTAGTCGGCATCATCGGCAACCGGGACGATGGCTGCAGCTGCCTGCAGGTCCATGCCGATCGTCGCCGCCAAGTTGCGCTGCTCGTCGGCGTCGACCGCCATGACGCTGAACCCCTGGCGGGCCAACATGCGGGCCAGCAGTGCGGTCAATGTCGACTTGCCCACTCCGCCCTTGCCGACTACCACAATACGGGTCCCCTCGCCATGGCCCGGTTCCTCGTGGCGCCCGACGGACGGCCCATGGCCCCCGCAGGTTTCGCACATCGTTCTCAGATCTCCGATCCGATGGCGAGGGGAACACCGGCTGCCGGCTCGGTTGCGCTCGACGTCTCGATCTCGACGAACGGCAGGCCCAGATCACGGCGCTTCGTTTCGATGTGGCGACGGATCCACAGCGCGGCTTTCGCGGGGTCCGGCTCGACCACGAACTTGGCTCCGACCACATCGTCGAGGCCGCCGGCCAACAGGTCGACGACGTGGGGACTGCCGAAAATCGCGGGCTGGACCCCGAGCACCGTGGTGATGCCCGAGGCCACCACATAGGTCCCGATGGCTACCGCCTTCTCCGAGTACCACTCGGGGGCAGCCCCGGCCAAAGGAAGCTGGTCGATGTCGACGCCGAGGAAGTCGGCCAGCGCCGCGGCCAGCGCCATGACCCGGCTGTTGTCCACACAACTCCCCATGTGCAGGACCGGAGGGATGCCCAGCGCCTCACAGACCGATCGCAGCCCCGGCCCGGCCATGGCGGCCGCCTCGGGGAGCATGTGGCCGGCCTTGCCATTGGCTACCGCGGCACAACCGGTGACGAGAACGAGGATGTCGTTCTCGATGAGCCGTCGGGTGAGCTCGATGTGCTCGAGGTCCTGGGGAAGCTTCGGGTTGTTGCAACCGACGACCGCGACCGCACCCCGGATGGTTCCGGCGGCGATGGCGTCGACGAGCGGCTTGGGAGTGCCCCCGAGCGCACCGAGGATCGCCTCCACCGAAAACCCGCCCATCATGCGGACCGGCTTGGTGGGGATCCGGACCCGCTCGTGGTTGCGATTGGGATAGGCCTCGATGGCCATGCGGACGATCCGCTGGGCGGTCTCGGCGCCATGCTTGGGGTCGAACGACACGTGGGTGGCCCCGGTGAACTTGGCCTTGTCCGAGGTCGAGATGATCTTCGTGTGGTAGCACTTCGCCACGTCAACGACTGAGGGCATGATGCACTGGTAGTCGACGACCATCGCCTCGAGGGCGCCGGTGATGAGGACCAGCTCCTGCATGAGATGGTTGCCGGCCATGGGCACACCACGCCGCATCAGCAGCTCGTTGCCGGTGCAGCACAGGCCGACCACGTTGATGCCGGTCGCACCGAGCGAGCGGGCCAACTCGACCAGCTCGGGGTCTTGGGCGGCGGACACGACGACGTCGGACAACATCGGGTTGTGCCCGTGCATAGCGATGTTGACCTGGTCGGTCCGGAGCACGCCCAGATTGACCTCGGAGATCACGGGAGTCGGAGTGCCGAACATGACATCGGACAGCTCGGTGGCGATCATCGATCCGCCCCAACCGTCCGAAAGCCCCGTTCGCAATGCATGCAACAGGGTGTTCACGTAATCGTTGTCGACTCCCATGTGGGTCCGATGCAACATCTCGACGTTTTCGCGGTCGATACCCCGTGGAGTGATCCCCAAGGAGTCCCACTTGGCCCGTCGCACCTCGGGGACGCGCCCGACAAAAGACAGCGACCCCCGTCGGGTGCCGTAGTCATCGAGCAGGACGTCGGCCAGATCCGCACCCACGTCCTCGGCGGAGCGTCCCTCCGTAGCCACACCCACTTCTGCGGCCAGGCGGCGGAGCTTCTCCTCGTCGGCAATTTGGTAGCCGGTGGTCTCACCGTGAGTCAGGGAGCGGAACGTCTCGAGGATGTCTCGGCCATGGTCGGAGTGCGACGAGGAGCCAGCGGCGATCGTCCGACCCAGATTGCGGGCCACGATCACATCGGCATCGGCACCGCAGACGCCCTTTTGGGGGCCCTCGCCGAACGGATCGATGCGGCACGGGCCCATGGCACAGTTGCGACAGCTCAGCCCGAGGGCGCAGTATCCGCATTGGGGCTGTTGGGCCGCGAGCCGATCCCATACTGTCTCGATGCCCTCGCGCTGTGCGATGTCGATCATCGCCTGGGCATCCTCGTTGATGGTCAGGCGCGGTGACCGGCCATTCATGTTGGTCCCACTCATTGTGGTTCTCCCTTACTCTCGTCTCTGCCCGAGGGGCTACTCCCGGCGTGACCATTGCCCTGGATCGCGCCGTCCGCGACATGCCGTTCGGCAGCCCAGTCAGCCGCGGCGCCAGCAGCGACTTGGATCGCCCCGCCCCATGCGTGCCAGCCTGCGAGGGGGTCACCATCGGGCAGCCCGGTGGGTGTCGCACCCGCGGCAGCGAGGACCGCACCGGTCTCGCGAAGCCGACCCGCGGTCATCAGCTCGTTCAGCTCGCCGAACACCAGAGCATCGACCTTGCAAACTTCCGCACATGCCGGTGTCTCGCCCCGTCGCATTCGCTCGATGCATCCGTCGCACTTCACGGCCACCGCGATGTCGGGTCCCGGGCCATCGGCCAACGGATGGAACGTGAGAACGTCGAAGGGACACACCGCCGCACACATCGCGCAGCCGATGCACCGCTTCGGTTCGACCAATACCAGTCCGTGCTCATCGTCGCGGATGATGGCCCCGGTCGGGCAGACCTGCAGACATGGTGCCGGGTCGCAGTGGCGACACCGGTTGGGGAAGGAGAAGGTGACTACCGGGCCCGCCTCGACATGGACGCGCTTGCGCGGAACCGGTATCTCGAGAAAGGCAACGGTCTCGTCCTGGCTGGACGAGTGTTCGACCGCGCACGCCAACTCGCACTGGAGGCAACCGATGCACCGCTCGGGATTCACGAATACAGTCCGCACGACACGGCCCCTTCCCTGTTCGTCAGGCGTTCGGTCGTCCACTCCTTGGTTGAAGTCTCCGGCGATGGCTCGCCGGCCGCTAGGGCCGAAAGTCACGGCATTCCGATTGACGGGGGATCACCATGTCGGCCCCTTCCGAAGACGTTGGAAGGCGGGAGTCAGGCTCCGCACACCTCCGCGGGTCCAGGCGTCGGAAGGGCGTTGACCGCGGCCAGGTTCATCGCCGTGCACCGCTGCAGCCAGCGGAGCCCAGTCGGTGACAGTCGGTCGCACACCCAGTCCCAGTGGAGCGAGACGGTGTCACCGGGAATCACCACCGGCGCCAGGCCGACGCCATCGAGGCTCAGGCGCGCCACCTCGGTGCATTCGGGTCCGAGAACGAGGCGCGAACCTTCGAAGGCCAGGGTGCGGTTCCGCACGGTGACCAGGTCACCGGAGACGGTGCCGACCCGGCCCCAGCGGATCCGGCAGCGGTCCAGCACGGTGAGTGGAGCGCCTTCCATCCCAGCACGGAGAAGCCCCAACCACGGGTAGATGGCAAAGACGTGGAAGCTGTGATGGCTGACCCCGCCCAGGGGGACGGCCGCGGCCATCGAGTTGAAGTGGGACCCGGCCCGCCGCTCGAAGCGGTCTCCGAGCGATGCCACCATCGCCGGGACGGGCACTCGTTGGAGCAAGCGGTTGCCCACCCAATAGGCCTCGACCACCCGGGCATCGAGAGGGTCGGCGATGCCGTTGCTGCCGGCGATCAGCTCGAGATAGGGCCATGCTCCGGCAAACTGGGAGGCGAGGTGGGAGAGCATCGACAGGTCGGACCCCTCGGCGGCCGTCCCGAGCAGGGCGCCGGGGTCGGCCGGACCGCAGTAGCCGAGCTCGTTCGGAGGGTAGGCATAGCGGGCGAAGAGCAGAGGTCCGGGTGTGACCGTTGCCCGTGACGGGGCCCTGGTGGCCTCGGTATTCACGCTGACACGGGTCGGGGGACGCGCCATACAACGACCGCCGTGCCCGCGGCGATAAGGGCGAGGCCCACGAGCTGAGGTGCCCGGGACTGGATGCCGGCAGCCGATTGGAGTAGCGCGGTAACCAGTGCACTGGCCACCAGCACCGAGGTGACATCGACGGCCCGGGCCCTCGAGAGGGCGGTCATCCATGTCCCGACATAGCCGGCCAGGAGCAGACCGGTGAGCAGAACCCAGCCGACCGGACCGATGCCCAGTGACAGCAGCGCTCCGAGTGCCCCGGTGGCCGCCAGGTAGACGAGGAGGGTGGCCGAACCGACGCCCATGCGGACGAGCGACAGTGTCGCCGGTGCGACATCGGCCATCAGGCGCTTGGCCATGATCACCTCCACGGCCCACAGGACCGTCGCCGCCATCACCAGTACGTCGCCGGATCCGGCGTCGAAGTGCCCGTTCGAAAGGGACAGCGCAACCTCGCCCCCGACGAGCAGGGCGATGGCACCCATGTTCCAGGCGGTGACCCGTTCGTGGAGGAAGGGCACGCTCAGCACGGCGACCCAGATGACCAGGGTGTCCCGATCGAGGGCGGCCGGCGTGGCCGCGGTCCGGGCCAAACCGTTGAAGAACAACACGAAGGCAACTCCGCCGCCCACCACACCGACATAGGCGAGCCCGATCCACTGGAGCAGGCCGGGCAGGGCGCCGGAGCCGGACTTGGTGACGGGGGCCCGGTGTGGCGCGTCGATCCAACGGGCGGCCGTAGTTCCCGAACCCCTGCGGCGCCACGCGCCCGCCAGCAGCGCCCCAATTGCCAACGCCGCGAAGGCGACCAGGTTCTTGGCCGTCGTGTACACCGAGGGCGAGTGGACCGCGTGCACGGCGTAGCTGTTCACGAACACCGAGACTCCGCTGATCACTGCAGTGATCCCCGCCACCGCGACGCCCCCGAGGCCGGCCCCCGCCGATGTGGCCTTCCCGTCGCTCACCGGTCGGCCCCCATGTGCACGGGGCCGTCGATTCCGCCGGATCGCAGTTCGGCGACGACCGACTCGGCCTCGCTCCCGTCGACCCGGTCGATGGCATACCCGCTGTGGACGACCAGCCAGTCGCCGGGTTCGGGAACCGGCGGTTCCAGGGCGAGCAGCGATACCCGGTGTCGGTTCCCGTCGACATCCTCGACCACGACGGTGCCGGGTTCCGCCGGGGCCACCACACGGTGCAATCGGCTTGTGCACATCATTCGACCTCCTCGATCAGTTCCATCACGTGGCGAGCCGCGTGGGGCAAGGCCCGGTCGACAGCCGGGCTCAGGCCAGTGCCTTGGCCGAAGTCGTCCCCCTCTATGCCCACCACCACCACCCGCTTCGGAGCGCTGCCCACCGCTCGGGCCAGTCGGAGCACTCCAGCCAGTCCGATCCCGTGGGTGCTGGTGGTCCCTGCTGGATCGTCACCCGACTCTCCCTTGGGCGCGGCACCCACCTCGATCAGTCGGACGGTGCCCGGCTCGGCTCCGGAGTGCACGGCATCGATCACGACGGCCAATTCGGCTCCGTCCCAGAGGCCGAGGAGGTCGAGGGGGTCGGCGATCGGCCCGATGTTGACCACACCGTCGCGGAGCTCGGCGACTCGATCGGCAACGGCAGGGCCTGCTCCGTCGTCGCGGCGGTACTCACTCCCCATCCCGACCACCACGACCCGTGGCGTGGGCGACGTCCGGTCGCCCCCGTTCACTGCCGAACCACCGTGACATCGAGGAAGTGGGCAGCGCACGAGATACACGGGTCGTGATTGCGTACTGCCTGTTCGCACCGCCAGGCGAGCTCGTCGTCAGGAAGTTCGAGAGATGCCTGGGCCACCCGGCAGAGGTCGGATTCGATGGTGATCTGGTTCTGCGAGGTGGGGGGCACGATACGGGCGGTTCGAATCAGACCGTTGTCATCGAGTTCGTAGCGGTGGAACAGCAGGCCTCGCGGAGCTTCGGTGGCACCGGTACCGACTCCGCCCCTTGGCTGCACCAATGCCGCGGGTGGGTCGGGAGGCTCATAGGCGGCGATCAACCTGAGCGCCTCGTGGCAGGCGAAGACCAGTTCCACCGCTCGCACGATGATGCTCCGGAACGGGTTGGTGCAGATCATTCCGAGACCGGCCCCTTCCGCTGCTTGGCGGGCCGGGTCGGGTAGTTCCGACGAGTTCAGCGCATAACGGGCCAGCGGTCCGGTGAGGTAGTCGAGCCGACCCCCGATCCGGGCGTGGAGCGCGGTTGACCTGGCCACGTGTTCCTCGATGACCATGTCGGCGAAGCCGGCCGGGCTGGTGTCGAGTCCGTCGGATGAAGCGACCCGGCCGGACTCGATCGGGTACCGACCGGGGCTGCGCAGGGCGACGAAACGGTAGTCACCTTCGACATCGGGGAAGTCGAAGCCTCCTACCCACCCGACGGTGGCTACGGCGGCGTCAAGCGCCCTCCTTAGTGGTTCAACCAGCGTGCCCACCTCGGCCACCGTGGGGGCTCGGTAGAAGCCTCCGACCCGTACGTTGACCGGGTGGATGGCCCTCCCTCCGACGGTTTCCATGATCAGGTTGCCGGTTCGTTTGAGTGCCAGCCCGCGCTCGACGGCGGCCCGGTCCCTCTCCGCCAGTTCGACCGCGTCGGCGCAGCCGAGGAAGTCGGGGGCGTGGAGCAGGTAGATGTGGAGGGCGTGGCTCTGGATCCACTCGCCACAGTAGAGAAGGCGGCGAAGCGCAGTGATTCGTTGGTCGACCGTGACGCCACACGCGTCCTCTACGGCGGCGCAGGCGCTCATCTGGTAGGCCACCGGGCAGATCCCGCAGATCCGCGCGGTGATGTCCGGCGCCTCGCTCGCCTGCCTCCCTTCGAGCAGTGCCTCGAAGAAGCGGGGCGGCTCGAAGATGGAGAGGGCAACATCGTGCACGACGCCATCACGTACCTCAACTCGGAGCGAGCCCTCACCCTCCACCCGGGACAGACCCTCAACTGCCACGGTGCGGTGCGCGCCCGACCCATGGGTCACGTGGACTCCTCCTGCTCGGTCGATCCTGTCTCACTCGACGCGGCCAGGGTGGTCGCCTGGTTGCCGAAGACCGGGTTACCCACATAGAAGGTGGCGAACAGTCGGGAGGCATCGACAGCTGCCATGCCCTCGCTGAGTAGGCGCCCGGCCAGAGCCTCGGGGTTGGCCCCTTCCGAGGGCCCGAAGCACCCGAAACAACCGCGGCCGATCGATGGACAGAGCGCACCGCATCCGGCGCGGGTGACCGGGCCGAGGCAGGCGGTCCCGTTGGCGACGAGCAGGCAGACGGTGCCGCGGCCCTTGCACTGTTGGCACACGGTGTGGCCGGGGATGACCGGTCGGCGGCCCACCAACTCGGCCGTGATCACCTCGAGTAGTTGGCGGCGGTCGATCGGACAGCCCTGAAGCTCGAGGTCGACGGCCACATGGTCTGAGATCGGTGTGGAGGTGTCGAGCGAAGACACAAACTCGGGGTGTGCGTAGACCGTACTGGCGTATGCACCGTCTTCGGCGAAGTTGCGCAGCGCCTGGATGCCCCCGGCAGTGGCACATGCGCCGATGGTGATGAGGCGGCGCGAGGACCGGCGGACCTCTCGGATCCGCTCGGCGTCTGCCTCGGTGGTGATCGACCCCTCGACGAGCGACACGTCACAGGGGCCTTCGACGTGGGCCCGGGACATCTCGGTGAAGTGGACGATCCGGACCGCGCCGGTGATCGCCAGCAGTTCGTCCTCACAGTCGAGGAGGCTCAGCTGGCAGCCATCGCAGGATGCGAACTTCCAAACGGCCAGGGTGGGTCGGGTGTCCGTCACCGCTGGCGCTCCATGAACAGCCTGTCGGCCATGCCCCCGAAGGGGACGATGGGACCGTCGCGGCAGACGAGGAGGGGCCCCAGCTGGCAGTGGCCGCAGAGCCCGATCGCACACTGCATGTTCCGTTCGAGCGAGACCCGTATCCGCAACGGATCGACCCCCCGGTCGGCCAGAGCACGGGCTGCGAAGCGCATCATGATCTCGGGCCCACAAGTCAAGGCCACCGATCGGACCGGATCGAACGGCGCCCCGGCGAGGAGGGAGGTGACCACGCCGACCGGGCCCTCCCACCCCGGTGCGCCCACGTCGACGGTTACGATCACATGGGCACCGGATCGGCGCCATTCCTCGATGTCCTCGGCGAAGAGGATCTGCTCGGGCGAGCGCGCTCCCACCACGACGAACACCTCTCCACGACCGGCCCGCATCCTGTCGATCAGGTCCCGTACGGCGCCGCGCAGCGGGGCGAGACCGATTCCCCCGGCAACCACCACCACGTCGGCGCCATCCTCGAGGTCGTCGATGCCCCAGTTGGTCCCGAACGGCCCGCGTACGCCCACCGTCGCGCCGATCGGGGCTACACACAGCGCATGGGTCACCGCCCCCACGTCGCGAACGGAGTGCTCGATCGGGCCCGGGGCCCCAGGAGCACTGGAGATCGAGATGGCAACCTCGCCGACCCCGAACGCGGTGATCATGTTGAACTGGCCATGCGAGAACGCCGATGACGTCCGCCCGCCGGGGGGCTCGAGGGACAGGGTGACCACGTCGCCGGTCTCGACCCGCCGCCCCACGATGCGGAAGAGCTCAGGGGTGAGCGGGCCGAGCAGTGCCGCCGTGTCCGATGACGATTCAGTGCGGGTGGTCATTACCAGGGCCGTAGAGGTCGAGGAGTCGGACACGGGCCGCCTGCAGCCGTTCGAGGAGCACCGACGACAGGCGCTCGAGGAGGGCGTAGCCGACCGCCGGGTTTTGGTCGAGCTGGGTCCGGAGGCACTCGCTGTCGATGGCGAGCGTCGTCACCGGCTCGAGGGCACGGGCGTCGAAGTGCCAGCGGAACGGGGGCGAGACCCACGACAACCCGACCACGTGACCAGGTTCGACGGTCTCGATGACGAGGCTTCCCTGTGCCGGGCGGTGGATCTCGATGGCCACCCGTCCCTGCTCGACCAGGTGGAGTGTGTCAGCCGGTGCGCCTTCGGTCAACAGGAGGTGGCCGGTCTCGAAGGTCACACGCCTCACGCAGCCTGCCACCAGTGTGACGGTGCCCTCGGGGAGCCCGGCAAGGAAGCGATGGGCGCCGAGTGCCTCTTCCAACGACCCGGTCACGATATCCGGCCCTCCCCGGCTGCCACTGCGCCGTCGGTCGCCCGGATAGCCGCCGCCTCCTCGGTGAGATCGATACCGACCGGGCACCAGGCGATGCAACGACCACAGCCCACGCAACCCGACTCGCCGAACTGGTCCCACCAGGTCGAAAGCTTGTGGGTGAGCCACTGGCGGTAGCGGGATGCCGTGGTCGGTCGCACCGGCCCGCCGTGCAGGTACGAGTGCTCGAGGTCAAAGCAGGACGCCCAACGGCGCTGTCGTTCGACGGCGCCGGCAATGTCGCTCACGTCCTTGATGTCACTGCAGAAGCAGGTCGGGCAGACGAGCGTGCAGTTCCCACAGGACAGGCATCGTTCGGCGACCTCTTCCCAGCGGGGGTGCTCGAGGTTGCGAGCAAGGAGGCCGGGCAGCCCCTCGGTGTCGAGGGAGCGGCCCATCTGGGCCTCGGCACGGGCCAGGACTGCTTGGCGTGCTGACCGGTCATCAGTGGTGACAGGCCGGTGGGGGACCCCGGCGAGTACCTCAGCCCCGGTCGCAGACCCGACCTTCACATAGAACCGGTGCTCAACTTCGACCAGCTCGGTCAGGGCCAGGTCGTAGCCGGTACCGGCGGACGGGCCGGTGCCCATGGATGTGCAGAAGCAGGTGCCGGCGGGTGTCCCGCACTCGACTACCAGCAGAAAAGCATCCGCGCGTCGTGCTGCATATCGATTGTCGGGCACTTTGCCACCCATGAGAACCCGGTCGAGCACTCCGAGCGCGGTCACTTCGCAAGGACGCGCCCCGATGATGGCGATCGGTCGTGCGGGTTCATCGGGTTCGGTGAGCGTCACCTGGCCGTCGGAGGTGGAGGTCCGCCACACCACTTCTTCCGGAGAGAAGAGCTCCGACTTCCACGAGGCCGGGCCGACGGCCCAATGGAAGAGCTCGGGGCCTTGGTTTTGTTCCAGTCGGTAGCGGCCGGGCTCCTGGTGGTCACGCCAGCCCACGGGCAGGTCACCTGACCGGGCCACGTCACCGAGCACGATGGCCCCGTCGCGCGCTACGGGGCCCATCGTCCTGAAGCCCGTTGATCGAAGTCCCGCGATGAGCGCATCGAGGCCACCACGGTCGATCACCGCCTCGTCGCCAACGTCCATGACTTCACCCTAAAAGCACAACGGAAGCTTGGAAAGGGTCCAATGGCCCCACTCGGAACTCGCCGGAATACCTCTAACGACAGCCTGGCGGAATCACTTCCGGTCGCGCAGCACCAATACCGGGCAGTGGGCATTGGTGACACAGTGCTCGCTCACCGAGCCCAGAAGCATGCCGGCAAACCCACCGTGACCACGGCTGCCGACGACGAGCAGATCCGCTCCCTGGGACGCCTTCACCAGCAAGGGGGCAGGATGGCCCTCGATGACGGACGACTGGATGGAGATGCTGGGATGTGCTTCACGCACCGGTTCGAGAACCTGCTCGAGCAGGGTCTCGCTGTCGTCTGCCGGATCGTAGCCGGAGGGGACCGGGAGCGACCATCCGTAGGTGGTCGGCCATTCCCACGTCATCAGGGCCTCGAGGTCGGCTCCGGTGAGCTCTGCCTGGTGTGCAGCCCACTCTGCGACAGCCGCCGAGGTCGGCGAACCGTCGATGCCAACGACGATTCGGTGGGTGGCTGCTGCTTGCGTGCTCGTCATGGCTGGCTCCTCTGAAGACTCGATCGTGCTGGGCCCGGGCCGGATCTCGCCCTCGGTCCCGCTGGTTTCGGCTGAAATGGTGTCGTGCTGGCGCCGGCCGACAATGACCACGGGGCATCGTGCGCGATGCACGCACTGTCGATTGACAGAGCCGAGCACCATGCCACTGAATCCACAACGGCCCGCGAACCCGCGACGAGGAGTTCTGGTTCGGGATTCTCCCCAACGAAGGCAACGCCTGGCGAACCCTGGCAGGCCTTGCCCGCGATGCTGATCCCTGGTGCGACCCGCTCCGCCCACGCCGCGGCCGCTCGGTCCCGGGCTGTATTCGCGTCGTTCGACCCGTCGACACCGACCACGATCCGGCGTGTGGCGATGGAGGGCCCCCGGCTCGTGCTCGGTGTGATTGCCACGGTTCCCCGGCCTCCTCGCGTTGTCACTGCTTCTCCACTTGCACGGCGACTGACAATCGCCTCCGTTGCCCCACGGTAGATCATCGGCCATGATCGATCTCGTCAGCCACCGGGTCCACAATGTTGCCCCTTGGTATCTCCGAGTAGCTGACCGCATCTTCGAGCTACCGATCGTCACCCTGTTCCCTGTTGCCTCCACAAATCGACTCGCGGCTTCGACCTCGGGTCCCATTGAGTCGGCGGGGAAGGGCTGGGCCCGGAGGGCTTCCGAGATGATAGGGAGGATTGAACGCGGGCGTCCCCTCTATCTACGTGCACGGCACGGAATGGAGGGTGGAGCGAAGAGGGGGAAAGGTCCCATTGATCACACTTCTGTTCGGCCAGTCGATCGGTCGGCACCAAGACGGATGCGGTCTTCCAAAATCGATCAGGCTATTGCTTGATGGGCACCTGCCAGGAGAGAACCGTCCCGCCGGCATCCGGGCTCTCGATGGAGAACTGCCCCTGCAGTTTTTCTGCGCGGCGCCGTAGATTGCCCAGTCCGAGTCCTCCGGTGCCCGGTTCGGAGTCAGCTATCCCGCAGCCATCGTCAACGACCCGCAGTCGACAGTGATTGTCGCTCACGCTGATCACGACGGTGGCCGTGGTGGCCTGCGCGTGACGCTCGATGTTGGTGACCGCCTCGCGGATGACCGCCAGAAGATGTTCGAGGACGATGTCGGGGACAGCTGAATCGACGGGACCCTCGAACGACGCATGGACATCGAATCCGACGACCGGCCTCAGCTCTCGCAAGAGCGACAGGACATTGTCTCGGACACCTCGGCCAAGCCCATCCGAACCGAGTTCGAAAATGCTGGTGCGGACTTGTCGGATGGTGTCGTCGACGTCCGAGATCGTCGCTGTCAGCCGGTCCTCGAACGCTGATGCCGAAGGATTGCTGACCAGGCTCTGGAGAGTCAGGCCGATGGCGAAGAGACGCTGGATCACCGTGTCGTGGAGGTCCCGGGCCAGACGGTCTCGCTCCTCATTGACGGCCACTTCTTGGACGCGCTGGTGAAGACGGGCGTTTTCGATGGCAATGCCGGCGGCGAGGGCGAGGGCTCCGACCAGCGCCTCATCGTCACTGGTGAATTCGGACCAGCCGATCTTGTCCGTGAGGTAGAGGTTGCCGTACACCGCGTCTCGCACTTTGATCGGCACACCCAGGAACGAGGTCATTGGGGGATGGTTCGGGGGGAAGCCGTAGCTCTCGGGGTGGGAGCCCAGTCTGGGCAATCGGAGGGGCTTCGGATCGGTGATCAGCATTCCCAACACCCCCCTGCCCATGGGGCGGGCGCCGATCCGCATCTCCTCGTCCGGGCTGAGACCGACGGTGAGGAACTCGGACAGAGAAGTGCCTTCGTCGTCCAGCACCCCGAGGGCGCCGTAGCGGGCATTGGTCATCGAACGGGCCTCGTCGATGATGTGGCGTAGCAGGGTGGGCAGATCGAGATCCGCCTCGATGAGCAGCGTCGCTTCGAGCACACGACGCAACCTGACGGGATCATCGATGGAACGATAGGGCACGGGATCCTCCATCGATCAGAGCAACTAAGGTCATATTGGCGACCGTTGCATTCCAATGTAGCCCGTTGCAGACCACCTGGAGACGGCCGAAGCGGCCAAGGTCATCGCTATGATTCTAACCGACCATCAATGCCCGATAGGGCCGAGTTAGGAGGATCGACCCATGAAGATCGGCGTATTCCTCCTCGACGACCACGAGGTCGTTCGGGCCGGGCTCCGGTCATTGCTTGAGGCCGAGGATGATTTTGCCGTGGTAGGTGAGGCATCGACTGTGGCTGAGGCTCTGGCTCGAATCCCTCCCACTCGTCCTCAAGTGGCCATTCTCGATGTGCGGCTGCCTGACGGGAGTGGCATCGAGGTCTGCCGGGAGATCCGATCGAGTTCGCCCGAAATCGCCTGCGTGATGCTTACGTCCTATGCCGACGACGAGGCTCTTTTCGCCGCCATCATGGCCGGTGCCGCCGGGTATGTGCTGAAGCAAGTGGGTGCATCGAACCTGGTGGACGATATCCGAAGAGTGGCCGACGGACAGTCGTTGCTCGATCCGGCCCTGACCGAACGCGTCCTCGAAAAGCTCCGGCATGGGCCCGACGAAGACCCTCTTTTGGCCAATCTCACCCCTCAGGAGCGGCGCATCCTCGACCTTGTTGCCGATGGCCAGACCAACCGTCAGATTGCCGGCGCGCTCTTCCTTGCCGAGAAGACAGTGAAGAACTATGTGTCCAACCTCTTGGCCAAACTGGGCATGGAGCGTCGGACCCAGGCTGCCAGCTATGCGGCCCGCGTCGCCGAGCGTTCGGCCCAGGCACGTCGCACCGACGCCACAGGGACCTGACGCCCTCCTCTTCTCTCGGGCTGCCCCGGATGGGAAACCTGCCGATTGCCGGGTCAGTCCAGGGGGATCCCCCGGGACAAAAGAACCCATTCGGTTCGTTTTCGTTCGTCGTGCGGCCATCCGAAGCGGAGAGGATCGCAATCGACTCCGACGCATCGGGCAAAGCGGGCGAGGGCAGTGTCATAGGCCACCTGCTCGGCCAATGCGGTGGTAGCCCAGCCCCGATCCGCCTGTGGCCCTTCACGCCTGACCACCTGGCGACGGCACCGCACCAGTTCGGCCAACGCCTCGCCGGCGGACGCCGCCCCATCGGACTGCTCTCGTTCGCTGAGCGCAGCGCCGAGGAGTTCGACGTAGAGAGATCTGGGATCCACGGGAACGGCCCCTAGCGTCATCTGCCCGATGGGGACAGGATGGCAAAGGACGTTGGCTGACTACTGGTCTTGACCACGGCGAACCACGGACTCGGCGGCATCATATGCATAGCGGAGGTCCCGCATCAGCTGGTCAAGATCCAGACGGAGGGAACTCAGATTCGAGCTCGCATCGTGCCGCGCGTCCGAGAGGAGGGACCGAGCAGCCAAGTAGACGTTCTCCGTGGTGTCGAGACGCTTGCGGATTTCGTCTCGGATGTCGAGGTTGGCCAGATCCAACTGGATCATCAGCTCGTCGATTTTTGCCCGCCACTCATCGAGAGCCCGCCCGACCTCCTGAATGGTGTGGCGCTGACCGCCGGCGCCGCTCTCCGAATGCTCGTCCCTTGTCTCTTCTGGCGTCGTTCCGGACATCCTGCGCTCCTTGTTCGAGGTCTCCAGCCTCAATGGTGCAGGAGGGACTTGCATCCTGCCAGGGCCAAACGTCCCGACGAATTCCCGAGCATCGTCGGCAGTGACTTTTGGCCCTGGCCGCCCGACTACGGCCGTGGTCGGCTGTTCAGGCGAGCAGTGCGGGATCGGTGGTGGCGACGACGGAGGGGACTCGATCCGTGGGGACCAACCGTCGGTGGGCCGTGCTCGCGGTGTTGTGCGTCTCGCTCCTCGTTGTCTCGCTCGACAACACCATCCTCAACATTGCCTTGCCCACGCTCATCACGGATCTGCACGTCAGCGAAGCGCAACTCCAGTGGGTGGTCGATATCTACTCATGCGTCTTCGCCGGGCTCTTGCTGGTGGCGGGTAGCGTCGGCGACCGGGTAGGGCGAAAGAAGCTGTTCTGTGTTGGACTGGCAATCTTCGGTGCGGGATCGGCAGCCTCGGCCTTCTCGACAACAGCGTCACCGGCGTCGCCCTCACCGGCATCTTCGCCAGTCTCGTCGTGAATGCCGCCGGTGTCTCGGCGGGTCGGCTCCATCTCGTCCGCCAATCGGTGCTCGCCGTCAATCGGCCCCGCATACCCGTTCGTGATGGCGTGGATCATTCCGTGGGTCACGGACAAGACATTCGGTCTTCGAGTGAGTCCCGACGGGCAGGTCGTCGGCCTCGACCTGAGCGAGAGATACTGGGCTGAAGGTTGTCGGTGATGTGGGCCGACGCTGGCAAGGAGGTGGGTGAGGCATGAAGTTGGAAAGAGCCGTCATCGATGAATTGGTGGTCCACCCGGGTGAGCGCGCTGCTCTGCATGACCGGAGCACCGTGGCGACCACGGTCGACTGGCTGGGGACCCCTGGAAAGAAGCCGAAGGAGGTGGCCGAGCAGGATCTCCGCACCTTCGTCGACGAGCTCAAGTCGTCTCAGGAGTTGCTTTGGGCGAGCGACGCCTACGCCCTTCTGATCGTCCTCCAGGCCATGGACGCCGCCGGCAAGGACGGGACCATCAAGCACGTGATGTCCGGAGTCAATCCTCAAGGATGCCAGGTGGTTGCCTTCAGGCAACCCTCCGACGAGGAAGTCGGCCACGACTTCCTTTGGCGCTGCAGCAAGTTGCTCCCGGAACGTGGTCGGATCGGGATCTTCAACCGCTCCTACTATGAGGATGTTCTGGTGGTCCGGGTGCATCCTGAGATGCTGTCCCGCGGGGATGCATCGTCGGGCAAACGACCACTGGAACACGTGTGGAGTCACCGATTCGAGGACATCAACGCGTTCGAACACCACCTCCACCGCAGCGGTACCCGGATCGTGAAGATCTTCCTGAACGTTTCCAAGGAGGAGCAGAAGAAGCGATTCCTACAACGCCTCGACGACCCGAGCAAGTTCTGGAAATTCTCTGCTGCAGATCTGGCCGAACGCCGGCACTGGGACGAGTACCAGGCCGCCTATGAGGAAGCTCTGTCCGCCACCTCCACATCGTGGGCACCGTGGTTTGTGGTGCCGGCCGACCACAAGTACGTCCTGCGGGCCCTGGTGGGCGGCATCATGGTCGACGCCATCGACCAGATGCAGCTCCGGCCTCCGAAGGTCGATCCGGACGAATCCCAGGCCCGCGTCCGGGCCCGGGCCGAGCTTCTGGCCGAGTGACGGATCACCATCGACGACCAGTGCAGTGGTCAGGGTCGGCATTGGAGGGGATCGTGGCGGGTCGAGTGAGGGATGCGCCCAAGGATCGTCTGTTCGCCAGCTTCTCGCATTGCTCAGTGACCGGTCGTGGCGAGTTGTGGCGAGTTGTGGTCCTACGGCGAACAGAACTTTGCCTGTCTCTGTACCGAGCATCCGATAGGTAACCAGCTTGACCCGGTCATTCACCGAGAACCACACCAGCGGGCACTTCACCCGCAAGGCCACCCTCGATCCGGGACCGTCACCCGCGCATGGTCGAACGACATTCCATGGGCCGCTCGGCCGATTGCGATCGTTATTGCTATGGGGCCTGCCCCATGCCCCATGCCCCATCCACGCCGCCCACCCGGATCTTCATCTGGGGGAGAGGGTCGGCAAAGATGGGCTATGGCATTGTCCTTCCTCTATGTGGCGTTCGTGCGCCTGCTCGAGTTACTCCGGCTTCGCCGGAACGAACAAGACGAACTGGCCGTCGAGGGCGTCATACTCCGTCATGATCTGGCGGTCCTATGTCGTCAAGGGGACCGGCTGGCTCTGTGATCAACTGACTGCACGGTCCTGGCGGGGCTGAGCCGGCTTGTGTCGAGGGCCGGACGGGGTCGGTTCTTTGACCAGCCCTCGACGGAGCTGTGGCGGCATCGAGACCTGGTTCGGCGCCGATGGACGTATCCTCAGAAGGGCCGCCCGGTCCGGCCGGCTGTGTCCACGGGAACGGTCCAGTTGATGTATCCACAGGTTCCGGTTATAACTCCTAAATATGGGGCATGGCAGTGATACCTACGTCAGTGCAGTGAAGCACTTGAACGATGAACACGCCGCCCTACTGTTCCGAGTGCTGAACGATGAGTAAGGCTCTCGTCTTCGTCGGAGGCTTCGGTGCTCCCGGTAATGAATGGCCGTTGACCCCGATCCGGCGCAGCGCTCGTGAACGTGGCTGGCGAACCAAGTATTTCAACGAGCGATTGGTCTTCGGGCCACTCGCCACTTCAGCGGGTCGGCTGGTCGATCTGGTCGACGAACTGGATAAGACCCACGACACCATCGTGGTGATCGGGCATTCGATGGGAGGTCTGGTCGCAGAGCACGCTGCAGCGCTCGGAGCACCGATCGATGGACTCGTGACTATCGGCACACCGCATCAGGGCCACTATCTGTCACGCTTCGGCCCATTGCCGATCATGAGGGATATGGGGACCAACAGCGCCTATCTGAGGGGTGTGGCAATGATCCATGGCGAGCGCCCACCAATTCTGGTGGTCACAGCGGCGAAAGACAGGTTGGTACCGAAGAGTGGTAGTCGACCGAACAGGCCACATACTTTCCTAGAGGTGCCGAACGTCGGGCACCTACGCGTGATCTTCGATCAGAGCACAGCCGAAACCATCATGGAGTGGGCCGATGCTCTTGCAGAGGAGATAGGTGAACGGCACCAAAATCTTGATCGGGCCACTCGATCCGGAAGTAGACCCAATTCCCCACCGGCGACGTCGTAACCGCGGGTTGATCGCTGGCTCTGCATGACCGTCAGGCCATCAGCAAACGATCGCGGGCCCCGGGTAGGCGGAAACGGATGCCTGCACACCGCCCGCTCCCGACGTGCTCCGACTCCCTTTCGCAAGTGGCGTGAGCGTCAACCCGTCCGGACGTGACGTTGGCCATGCCGCCGCCGGTTGGTACTCATGGATGAGATGTCCAAGCACGTCGCGGCGGTGAACATGGAGCGATGGGGGAGCGGTCGCGGTTTCCTGGTCGGCACTTCCAGATCGATGCCGCATCCGGGCGATGTCCGTCGTAGTGGTCGAAGAACTCGCTGAGGACCTGCTCGAGCTGGAGGCAATTGAAGGCCAGCAAGCGGTCGAGGCACTCCCGGCGCACAGTCCCGATGAAGCGCTCGGGTGACACCCGTTCGCACGAGGGGACCGACGGGGCGTGCTGATGATCCGGATTCCCTCGGTGGGGAACACCTCGTCGAAGCTGGCGGTGATGTCGGATACATGCACTGGCCGGATGTCGAGCCCGATGGAGAAGAGCACGTAGAGACGGCGCAGGATCGCCCACACCGAAGACGGAGCAAGACCATGCCCATCGTGGCCAGCTCTCCCTGGATTCTCCGGTAGCCCCAGGTTGGGTTCCCCCCGGCCAACCGCAGCACCAACCGGACCGTTCCCGTGGACACAGCCGGCCGGCCCGGGCGACCCTGCTGGGGATACGTCCACCGACGACGGACCAGTGCCCGAAAGCCGGGTAGGCGAAAGACAATGCCATCGCCCACCTTCTCGGCTGCCTGCCATCGGCAAGGTCCGGGCGGAGGGTTGGATGGGGTTCTCCGCACCCACACTTCCCGCCCGGATCAGATCTTCTCGCGACCTTCCCAGTAGGGGTCGCGCAGCTTGCGTTTGTAGAGCTTCCCGTTGGGGTCGCGGGGCATCTCGTCGGTGAAGTCGATCGACCTGGGCGTCTTGAACCTGGCCAGCTTGTCGGCGCAGAAGGCGAGAATGTCGGCCGCCAGTTCGGGCGACGCCTCGAAGCCGTCTGCCGGCTCGACCACGGTTTTCACCTCCTCGCCCCAGTCGTCGTTCGGGATGCCGAAGACAGCCACGTCGCCGACGCCGGGGTGCATGAAGAGCACGTTCTCGATCTCGGCCGGGTAGATGTTGGCCCCACCGGAGATGATCATGTCGATCTTGCGGTCCCGCAGGAAGAGGTAGCCGTCCTCGTCGATGAGCCCGACGTCGCCCACAGTGAAGAACTTCCCGATGCGGTTCTCCTTGGTCTTGTCGTCGTCCTTGTGGTATTCGAAGTCGCCGGTCTGCATCGACATGTAGACGGTACCGATCACCCCGGGCTCGGTGACCTGGTTGCCGTCGTCGTCGAAGATGGCGATCTCCGAGATGGGCCAGGCCTTACCCACTGTCCCCGGCTTGGCCAGCCACTCCTCGGTGTTGACGACGGTGCCGCCGCCCTCCGACGCCGCGTAGTACTCGTCGATCACAGGGCCCCACCACTCGATCATCTTGTGCTTGACGTCGATCGGGCAGGGAGCGGCGGCGTGGATCATGTGGCGGAGCGACGACAGGTCATAGCGGATGCGGACGTCTTCGGGGAGCGCCAGCAGGCGGTGGAACTGGGTGGGCACCATGTGTGACGTCGTCACCTTGTAGCGCTCGATGAGCCGCAGCATCTCCTCGGGGAGCCACTTGTCCATCACCACCAGGGTGTGCCCGAAATGGATGGAGGCACCACTGAAGCGGAGCACGGCGGTGTGGTAGAGCGGCGAGCCGACGATGTGGACGTTGTCGTCCTGGGGGTTGATGCCGAAGAGGAACAAGATGCCACCGAGCCCGAGTGCCGCCTCTTCGGGAGTGGCACCCGAGAGGGCCCGGTGGACGCCCTTGGGGTTGCCGGTGGTCCCCGAGGTGTAGTTCATCACGTCGCCGATGGTGCGGCCCTCGGGGAGGGTGGTGGGCTGGACGTCGCGCACCCGTGCATAGGAGTTGAAGCCGATGATCTCGCCGACGGCCAGGCAGGCCGTCCCGGGGATCTCGGCCTCGTCGGCCGCGTCGACACTGGCGTCGGCGAACCGCTCGTGGCCGATGAAGACCTTGGCCCCGGAGTCCGACAAGATGTAGGCGATCTCGGAGGCCACCAGGTGATGGTTGATGGGCACCAGGTACCAACCGGCCTGCAGCGCGGCCAGGTATACCTCGAACATCTCGGCGCAGTTGGGCAGCACCGTGGCCACCACGTCGCCGGGTTTGAGATCGAAGCCCCGCAGGGCGTGGACCACCTGATTGGCCCGGCCCAGGAGCCCGCCGGCGCTGAGCTCGGTACCGTCTGGGGCCACGAGGGCCAGGTGATCGGGGTCCTCCTGGGCCAACGCCCAAAATCCGAGATCGCCCATCATTCCTCCTGTTCACGCCCCGATCGGGGCACCGACTGGGACGGGTGCGTGGCGGACGACCCGATTATTCAGCGGACCTGCCTACGCTGTCCCGGCGCCGGTGGCCCGACTGGAGTTGCTCGGATTGCACCGACACGCTGGGTTGGCACCGACCTGTTGCCGCACGCTAGAACATGTTCTCGTATTCGGTCAACCCCCGGCCACTCGACACACCTCGACTCCGCGTGATCCGTCTCGCGAGACTGATCACGTTGGTCCGTCTCGTTTCGTCGCCCTCGGTCTGCTCGCCGAGAACGGCCCGATGCACGGCCCGATGAACGGCCCGATGCTCCGCCGGGAAGCTGGGGCGGGACACGTCGAGTTCTGCGGTGGGGCGAGTCCTTGGCACTTCTTCTGACGTGTTATGAGCCACCTGTCGAGATGCAGATCCCTGCCGATTCGGGCACGCCGGGCTTGCAGACCGGGCTGCCATGGCGCCCTCGTTCCGTAGGCCCTGCATTGCTGCATGCGCGGATACAGAGGGGGTTCCTCAGGGGGGTCGCCGGTGGTGCACCTACCGGGAACGGTACCCACAGGACGCCCAGTTAGCCTTCCCACGGCGACATTGGCGTCGGTCACGGTGCATAGTTGATGAGTAGTGGACACCAACAACACCACAGATGACCAGGTCGGGTCCGCCCGTGACCCGGCGTTTCTTCGTGTCGCTCGACCGATTCTCGAACGTTTTGCGTCCTACTTCCGACCAGAGGTGAGGGGGTTCGAGCGGCTACCACAGCGAGGGCCCTTCCTGGTGGTGGGCAACCATTCGGGAGGCCAGATGCCACCGGACCTTCCCGTCCTGTTGACCGCGTGGTGGCGTGAACGAGGCGAAGACGAGCCCGTCTATGCACTGTTCCACTCCTTTTTCTTAGGGCTTCCAGGTCTGGGTCCGATGATGGCGCGAGCTGGCGCGGTCGAGGC
>OBLU010000506.1_pt1 | contig 36975 bp, 32 predicted proteins | sample 1518681 | NCBI WGS metagenome assembly OBLU01 (sample SAMEA3539304, study PRJEB22396) | soil metagenome | biome: tundra; feature: field; material: soil | place: USA | collected 2010-05 | depth 0.15 m
GACGACGGGGCCTCGGGGCGGCCCCCGGCACTCAGGGGCACAACCGCGCGCCGACGGAGCCTCGGGCGGCCCGCGGCACTGACGGGCACCGCCGCGCGACGACGTGCCATCGGGCGGCCTCCGGCACTCAGCGTCAAGGCCGCCCCAGAAAACCCCCGCCGCGCGGCTCGCCCGCTTCAGGCGAGGCGTAGGATGGGTCCATGACCGCACTGGGTGTGGTGCTGCTGGCAATCGGGGCGATCCTCGTGATGGCTGAGGCCCACGTTCCCTCGATGGGCGCCGTCGGGGGCCCGGGGGCGGCCATGATGGCCGTCGGCGCGGTGCTGGCGGTGAGCGCGCTGGGCGGCGGCCTGATCCTGGGGCTGATCGCGGCGCTCGGGCTCGGCGGCGCCGGCCTGGGCCTGGTCACGGTCTCGGTCAAGAAGGGCGCGGCCGTACGGGGACGGCGCGTCCGCACCGGGTCTGAGGGTCTGGTGGGCAATATCGGGGTCGTTCGCAAATGGACTGCGTCCGGCGGCAGCGTGCTGCTCGACGGCGCGCTGTGGCGGGCGGCGCGCTCGGCCTATGAGGATGACGACGAGGTGGAACTGCACACCGGCGACAAGGTCGTGGTCGAGCGTCTCAACGGCCTGACGCTGTCGGTGCGTCGGGCCGAGGACTGGGAGCTGGTGCGGTGATCACCGCGATCCTGGTCATCGTCGCCGTCCTGCTGGTGCTCGGGTTCACGGCGCTCGGCGCCTCGGTGCGCGTGCTGCGGGAGTACGAGCGTGGCGTCGTGTTCAGGCTCGGGCGACTGATGGAGCAGCGCGGCCCGGGGCTGACCCTGCTGGTGCCCTCGATCGACCGGATGGTGCGGATGAGCCTGCGGACCGTGACGCTGACCGTCCCGCCCCAGGAGATCATCACGCGCGACAACGTCCCGGCGCGAGTCACCGCGGTCGCGTACTACCGCGTGATCGACCCCAGAGCCGCCGTGACCGAGGTCGAGAGCTTCCAAAACGCCACGCTGCAGATCGCGCAGACGACGCTGCGCTCGGTGCTCGGCGGCGTCGATCTCGACACGCTGCTCTCAGAGCGCGAGCATCTCAACGAATCGCTGCAGCAGATAATCGATACCCAGACCGAGCCGTGGGGGATCAAGGTCACGATGGTCGAGATCAAGGACGTCGAGATCCCGGAACGGATGCAGCACGCGATCGCCCGCCAGGCCGAGGCCGAGCGCGAGCGGCGCGCCAAGGTCATCAACGCCGAGGGCGAGTTCCAGGCCGCCGCCAAGCTCGGGCAGGCCGCCGACGTGATCGGACGCAACCCGGTCACGCTGCAGCTTCGCTACCTGCAGACGCTGGGTGAGATCGGCGGCCAGCAAAACTCGACGGTCGTGTTCCCGATGCCGATCGATCTGATCCGGCCGCTGCTCGACGTGATCCAGAAGAGCCCCAACCCGGCGGTCGCCGAAACCAGCGGCGAGGCTCTCAACGGCGCCGGCAGCCCGGCGGCGATCGATCCCGGCCAGCCGCGAGAGCTCGGATCAGGCGCCGCCGAGGCGCTCGGAGCACCCGGCGCTTCTGATCGGCTGCGGGCGCTCAATCCACTCAGGTCGTCTAAGGCCGAGCCCGAGGCCGAGGACAAGGCCGAGGCTCCCGCAGAAGCGTCTCGCCCGCCAGAGTCCTCCGGGTCCTAGCGACAACGGAAGCCGGCCGCACCAGACCGTCTATCGTGGCCCGCCGCATGGCGATCCGCTCCGACATCCGCAACATCGCGATCATCGCGCATGTCGACCACGGCAAGACGACGCTGGTCGACGCCTTGCTGTGGCAGTCCGGGGCGTTTCGATCTGGCCAGACGGTCAACGAGCGGGTGCTCGACTCGATGGACCTGGAACGCGAGAAGGGCATCACGATCCTGGCCAAGAACACCGCCGTGCGCTACGCCGACGTGAAGCTCAACATCGTCGACACCCCCGGCCACGCCGACTTCGGCGGAGAGGTGGAACGGGGCCTGACGATGGTCGACGGGGTCCTGCTGCTCGTCGACGCCAGCGAGGGGCCCCTGCCCCAGACGCGCTTCGTTCTGCGCAAGGCGCTCGAGGCGAGGTTGCCGGTGATCCTGGTGGTCAACAAGGTCGACCGTCCCGACGCGCGTATCGACGAGGTCATCGACGAGATCTATGAGCTGTTCCTGGACCTCGACGCCGACGAATCCCAGATCGACTTCCCGATCGTCTATACCAACGCCAAGGCCGGCCGGGCCTCGCTTGAGCCGGCGACCGAGGGCACCGACCTCAAGCCGCTGCTGGAACTGCTGCTCGAGCACGTGCCGGCGCCGGAATACGACCCCGATGCTCCGCTGCAGGCGCACGTGACCAACCTCGACGCCTCGCCCTACGTCGGGCGGCTGGCGATCTGCCGGATCCGCAACGGGGTGATCCGCCGCGGCGAGACGATCGCCTGGTGTCGCTCCACCGGCGAGATCGAGCGGGTCAAGGTCTCGGAGCTGTACGTGACCGAATCGCTGGACTGGGTGGTCGCCGAGAAGGCCTCCGCGGGCGAGATCATCTCGGTGGCCGGGATCCCGGAGATCACGATCGGCGAGACGCTCGCCGACGCCGAGGATCCCCGTCCGCTGCCGGTGATCACCGTCGATGAGCCGTCGCTGTCGGTGACGATCGGGATCAACGGCTCGCCGCTGGCCGGGCAGGACGGCACCTTGCTGACCGCCAGCCAGGTCAAGGCCCGGCTTGACCGCGAGCTGGTCGGCAACGTCTCGCTGCGGATCACCGAGACCGAGCGCCCCGACGTGTGGGAGGTTCAGGGCCGCGGCGAGCTGGCACTGGCGATCCTGGTCGAGTTGATGCGCCGTGAGGGCTTTGAGTTGACGGTGGGCAAGCCTCAGGTGGTCACCCGCGAGGTCGACGGCAAGACCCACGAGCCGGTGGAGCGGCTGAGTGTCGACGCCCCCGAGGATTATGTCGGCGTGGTCACCCAGCTGCTGGCCCTGCGCAAGGGCCGGCTGGAACAGATGGTCAACCACGGTACGGGTTGGGTGCGAATGGAGTATCTGGTTCCGGCCAGGGGGCTGATCGGCTTTCGGACCGAGTTCCTGACCGAGACGCGCGGCACCGGTCTGGTCCACCACGTGTTTGACCGCTGGGAGCCGTGGCACGGCGAGCTGCGCACGCGGCCGACGGGTTCGCTGGTGGCCGATCGCCGCGGGAGGGTGGCGGGCTTCGCGCTGTTCAGCCTGCAGGAGCGCGGGACCCTGTTCGTGGAGCCCGGCGAGGAGGTCTACGAGGGCATGATCGTGGGCGAGAACTCCCGTGCCGAGGACCTCGACGTCAACGCCACCAAGGAGAAGCACCTGACCAACATGCGCCAGTCGACCGCCGACGAGCTCATCCGGTTGGTGCCCAAGCGCGAGCTATCGCTCGATCAGGCGCTGGAGTTCCTGCGCGCCGACGAGTGCGTGGAGGTCACGCCGAAGAACGTGCGCCTGCGAAAGGTCGCGCTGGACCGGACCGCGCGCGTGAAACTGGCCCGTTCGCGGGCCAAGGCGCCGGCCTAGATCTAGACAGCGAGCGCGGCGGCGAGCTCGGTCCAGACCTCGCGGGCTATCCCCATGCCGACGTGACTGGTTTGCACCTCCAGCGAAGCCGCAAACGGGTCGAGACACGCCTCCCAGCGCACGACCTCGTCGCTGCGCGAGTAGACCGATACGAATTCCACCGCGTCGGGGAACGGCCCAACCACGGCCGCTCGGGTGCGCGCACAGCAGGCGCCACGCAGGCAACTGAGGCTGAACATACCCGGGACCCCGAGCGTGCCGAGCAGTCCGACCGCTCCGATCGAAGGCCAGACCCGGCGCGTGACGGCCAACTGATCGAGCAGCGGCGAGCCCAGCGTCACCAGCGTCTGCACGAGATCCGGTCGCAAAACCGACAGCGCCCGCCCGATGCTCCCACCCCGGCTCTGGCCGATCAGCAGCGCCGGCATTCCGGTCCGGTCGACGGCGCGCTCCAGACGGACCGCCAGGGCGTCGACGGTCGGCTCCATGCAGCCCGTGTTCCACCCGATGCCGCTGCGCGCCAGCGAATAACCGCCGCTGCCAAGCCACAGCGCCATCCGCCTCAGGCTGGGGTCGCCGGCCAGGAACCCCGGAATCAGCATCACCGGGCGACCATCGCCCTCGGGAGGCGCGGGCCACTTCGCCGCGTCGCGCGTCGAGAGCCACTCCCGCAAGACGCGCGCCCGCGGGGCGGCGTGCGGAAGGCCGAATCTCGGCGCGGTGGTCGCTTGGCTGGTCATCGTCTCGGCTGCTGAGCGAAAGCCTATCCGCACAGACGTTCGACCGCTCCGAACGGCTCGCGCGGCGACCACCAGCTAAGCTTGGCGCCGCCGTGGGACGCCAAGTAGAGACTGCGGGCCGCGGCGATCAGACCTTGGCGATGGAGCCAGCCCTGTCCGCAGCGAAGGTCATTGTCGTGATGCCCGCTCGCAACGCCGCCAGAACGCTCGAGCACACTGTCTCGGGGATCCCGACCGACGTCGTGAACGAGATCATCCTGGTCGACGACAAGTCGACCGACGAGACGCTGGACGTCGCCCGGAGGCTGCCGCTCCATCTGATCTGGCATCCGCACAACGTTGGCTACGGGGGCAATCAGAAGACCTGCTACCTCGAAGCGCTGCAACGCGGGGCCGACGTGGTGGTGATGCTGCACCCTGATGGCCAGTACGAGCCGGCTCTGATCCCGCGGATGGTCGAGCCGATCCTGAAGGGAGAGGCCGACATGGTGCTCGGCTCGCGCCTGACCGAACCGGGTAGCTGGAAGGCGAGCGGCATGCCGCGCTACAAGTTCGTCGCCAACCGGGGCCTGACGATGATCGAGAACGCCGTGCTGGGCACCGACTTCAGCGAGCTGCACACCGGCTACCGCGCCTACTCACGCAAGCTGCTGCTCACGGTCCCCTTCCTGCGCAACTCGATCGACTTCGTGTTCGACTCCGAGATGGTCATGCAGGCGATCCATTTCGGCTTTCACATCGCCGAGGTACCGGCACGCACGCGCTACTTCCCCGAAGCGTCCTCGGCCTCGGCCTCGGCCTCGATCATCTACGGGGTCAAGACCTTGGGCGCGGCCGCCCGCCTGGTGCTCCACCGCCGCGGCGTCCTGCGTTCCCGGAAGTTCATGCCCTGACGGCGCTCTGGCGGTCGCCCCGGCCCCGCAGCCGCATCAGCGGACGTTCCAGCGCGTAGAAGCTCACGGCCGCGCACCCCAGCGAGATCACCAGCGAGCCGACCGCCACGATTGGATACCGAGGCGAGACGCCGTGATCCTGCAGGAGCCTGGCCAGCTGCGCGATCACGATCGTGTGGTAGATGTAGAAGCCGTAGGAGATCAGGCCGATCCAGGCCAGCGCCGGGTGGCATAGGAGGCGACGAACCGGGCCGCCCGCGGAGTCCTCGAACACGGCCGGGGCCAGCAGGCAAAACGCCACCAGGCCGTAGAGCACGTGCAGCAGCAGAGCCGCCCCGGTGCCACCGAGCAGGCCGCTGGTGTGCGGTGACTCGTGGGCGGCCAGGAACAGCAGCGCAGCGGCGATCCACGAAAGCACCGGCCAGTGGCGCAGGCGTGACCCCAGCGCCGCCCCGAACGGCACCGTGCCGGCCGTCACGCTGGCCACGGCCAGCCCCATTCCGAGTGCGAACCAGAGGAAATAGCCGGGGAGCGTGGAGATGGCGGCGGTGTCCAGGAGGTTGCTGAAGTGCGCGCGGTAGGCCAGCGACGCCGCCGCCAGAACCGTCAGCAGCATCACGTCGCCGCGCACTGCGTCCCTGTGCCCACCCAGGCGCACGGCCGCCGCGGCCAACAGCGGCAACGCCGCGTAGAAGGTGACCTCGATGCACAGCGTCCAGGCGACCCCGATCCCCTGGCCGATCCCGCTGGCGCTGTAGATCTGGCCGAAGCCGTAGAACACCCACCAGTGGCCCGCATCGATGCCGTCCACGAAACCGAGTGCGGCGAAAATCGTCAGTGCCGCCCAGTACGCCGGAACGATCCGCAGCACGCGCCGCGTCGCATAGGCGCCCAGCGAAAAGCGACGACCGGCGCGACGAGCGGTGAGAAACGGGCGGTAGAGCAGGAAGCCTGAGATCAAGAAGAAGATCGCCACCCCCTGATCGGCGATGTGGACCGCCAGCAGAAACGGCCCGCGGTGATCGGCGAACGCATACAGCCCGGTGTAGGTATGACCGGCGAAAACGCTCAGCGCGGCCAGCGCCCGGAGCGAGTCAAACAGCGCAAAACGCGGATTGCCGGGCGGCGGAGTGAGGTTCGGAGCGTCCACGCGCTCCGCTGCTTCAGCGCGGTCCCGAGCAGACCGCGAACAGATCTATCGCCTGCTCGAGTCGATCGGCCTGCAGCCAGAAGTCCTCAACCCCGATCTCCAACGCTCCCGGGCGCGGCTTGACCCGATCACCGCTCAGCCGCTGGTCGTACAGGTACTGGCGCATTCGCCGCGGCACGAAGCGACGCAGCGCGAGCGGGTCGCGCGCCAGCAGCCGGTCGAGTTCGCGCCGCTCGTCGTCGTGGATCGTGCGGTAGCGATCTGAGACCTGGAGCCCGGAGATCTCGACCGCTTTGAAGAACGGCGAGCAGAGGTTGCGAAGCTGCTCGGCGTCGTACTCGACGTAGTGGTAGGGATCGATGATCTCGTCGGGGCGCCCGAAGGTGAGCCGATTGGGCGTGACGAAGACCGCCCGGCCGTCGGGCACCAGCACACGGGCGACCTCCGCCAGAACGCGCTCGGCATCGGGCACGTGCTCGATCGACTGAATCGAGACCACCGCAATGAAGCTGGCCGCCGCGAAGGGCAGCGATCGCATGTCGGCCTGGTGCGTCTCGCGCTCCTGCCCGGCCAGCGCCGCGGCCTCGACATCGACGCCAACGGTCTCCCGGGGCGAGAGCTCGGTCCACGAGTGACCGGTGCCGCACCCCAGGTCGAGCACGCGGCCGTCGCCGAGCAGCGAGGCGCACAGGCGGTACTCGGCCCGGTGGCGCTGAAAACTGGGGTTGAAGCCCCCCTGCGCGCTACTTACGCGCTCACCTGTGATCACCGGCACGCCGGACAGCGTAACGAGCAGTGGCTCAGACGAAGCTGGAAGGATGCCCGCCGGCGCGGGGGCCCCGGAACGGCCCGGCCGGCACGACGGCCCCGATCGGCACGCGGGCGGTGCGGCGCAACTTCCGCCGGGCGCGAAGCGCGGACGGCACCAGCGGGGCCGCCGAGGCCAGCGCGCGCAGATGCGCTCCGAGCCGTCGCTCGCGGACGGCGTGCCAAGCCCAGGCGAGCTGCCTGTAGGCTACCAGCGGAAGCCACGAGGTTGGAAACGCCTTCGCCACGAGGACGATCGTGTTGCGAGTGACCAGCGCTTGATGGCCGCCCGCAAGTCGCCGCGACGATCCCTCGCCGGCATGCAGGACGACAGCGGGCTCGTAACGGCATCGCCACCCCGCGAGCGCCAGGCGCAGCGCGAGGTCGACGTCCTCAAGGTAGGCGAAGTAGCACTCGTCGAAGCCGCCGAGCTCCAGCACGGCGGTCCGCCGGTACAACGCCGCCCCCGCACAGGCCCCGAATACGATTCCCGGGGCATCCCAGCGTCCACCGTCGCGGCAAAAACGTCCTCGTTGCTCGCAGACGCCGTCGCGGCGCAGAATGTCGCCGGCGTCGTAGACGATCGACGGATCCGCGAGCGCAAGCATCTTGCAGGCGACCGACGCCGCCCCCGGGTCCGCCGCCAGGGCCGAGCCCATGCGCGCAAGCCAGTCCGGGGAGACAACCACGTCCGTGTTGAGCAGCGCGATCAGCTCGTGCGAAGCCGCCTGCAGACCACGGTTGGCGGCGTGTGCGAAGCCGGTGTTGCGACCGAGAGCGAGGACTCGCACCTCCGGGTGCTCGGAGCGCAGGTACTCGACCGAGCCGTCGTCTGACCCGTTGTCGACGACGATCACCTCCCCGGGCTCGCACTCGCCGCCGGCCAGGGCGCCCAGGCAGGGCCCGAGCCACGCACGGCCGTTCCAGTTCGGAATCACGACCGAGATCGCAGGCGCCGCACCGTTCACGGCGCGCAGACCCCGCCGGTGGAGGCGATCGACGATGATCTGCGCATGGCGACGATCCTGCGGAGCCTGCTGCTCCTGCTCGCGGTGGCGGCGAGCGCCTGGTTCGTGCTCGGCGTTCGCGAGGCGCGGGACACGGCGAGGGCAACCGCGCTGGTCACCGGTGAGGCGCCGCTGCGCCCGGCCCAGGCGCAGCGCGCGCGCTCGCTGCTGGACTCCGCGGGCACGCTGAACCCCGACCTCACGGTGGCCGTGACGCGTGGCGTGCTCGAGCTCGACCAGAACCAGAACGCGGCAGCGGAGCGCACGCTTGAGTCGGTGACCAGGCGCGAGCCGCTGAACCTCGACGCCTGGGTGCAGCTGGCATTCGCGGCGACCAGGAACGGCGACCGGCGGACATTCGCGCACGCGGTCGGGGTGGTCTCGGCGCTGCATCCGAAGCTCAAGTAGCGTCGGTACGACATGGGGATCGCCACCACGGCGCTCACCCGGCGCGCACGCCGAGCGCCGCGGCGATCTGATCGAGCATCTCGTCCGGGAACGAATCGGCCCATCGAGTGCTCCAATTGACCTCGGATCCCCGCCATCGGCCCCTCGCGTCGGCAACGCCTCCGACGGCCGCCGACAGACCCGCGGCGATCCCGTCCACCGTCGGCTCCACGGTGAGAAGGTTCGACGAGATCATGGCCAGCGCCGCTTCGGTCTTGTTCTCGAAGCTGTTGGTGACCGTCAACATTCCCGCAGAGGCCATCTCCAGCGGAACCAGACTGGGATGGGGCGTGTACATCAGTGCCAGGCCGACGTCGTGGTCGCGCAGGAGGACGGCGTACGCGCCCTGGTCGCAGCGCGGGAGCAGCTTCACGGTCGCTCTCCCGCCCAGCGCAATCCGCCCGGCCCGGCGGACGGTACCGATGCCGTTCAACTCCCAACCACTCTGGAACACGCCCGCCTCGACAGCGCGCGCGAGGCCGAGGATGCCGAGCTCGAACATGTTGCGGGCGGCGTGCGGCTCAGGGCGCGCGTAGAACAGCAGCCGGCGCGTCGCTCTCGCCGCCAGTTCATGCTCGCCGACCGGCTGCACCCGGGTGATGGCGTTCTCGAATGCGACCGACTCCCGATCGCCGACGCGCGCCCCGTCACCGTAGACGCCGACCCCATGCGCGCGGAAGTAGCCACGCAGCAGCTCGCTGGAAAAGACCGCGAAGTGGCGGTGGCGATAGGACTCGGCGGCCAGCGCCGAATAGGTCCCCATCGGGAACGTGAACGGCTCGTACTCTTGAATCAGGTACACGAAACGGTCTGCTTCAACCTGCTCCAGGGCATCGCGGGCGATGTGCGCGGTCCACCAGGTCGTGGCGATGAAGCCGTCATTTCGGCTGCACTCAATCCCTGTCGATTCCCGTCCAAATGCGATCTCCACGGTGTCGAGCAGCCCCTCGAGCTCGGCAAACGACTCCACCCTCCGCTTCCAGTCGGCGGGTAGCGCGCCGACCGGATCGACGGTGACGATCCGGACGCGTAGTCCACGCTGCGCCAGGCGCCGGGCGAGGTTGAACTTGGCTATATAGCCGCCGAAGAAGTGCTGCAGATCGATCGAGGGGATCAGCAGGTTCACGCGGCGGGGCGCGTCGTCGGCCACGCTCCACCGTAGCGGCGCTAACTTGCGCGCGATCGAGGCCACACTCTCGTCCAGCTCGGTCCGGCCAGGCTCCAAAATCAGCGACGGCGGGGGCAGCGCGTCCAGCCGCAGCCCGCGCTGCGGGCGAGCCCGAGCGCTGATTCCTAGGACCCGGCGCCAGCCAAGCGCGTGGAACAGCGCCCACTCGGCGCCCAGTGTCTCCGGCGTTCCGACCAGCTCGCGCGCGCCTCTCAATCCGAGCTCCAGCAGCGAGCTCAGCGAGCCGTCGGCGCCGAGGAAGCGCTCGAGCGTGCGGCGCTTGCGTGGGGTCATCCGCGCCGAGCAGCGCATCATTAGCACCGCCGCGAACTGGCGTAGCCGCCAGATGTCGACGAAGTAGTGCAGGCGCCACATGTGGACCCGCTCACGCAGCGCCCGGCGATGGGCGACGCGGTCGCGCAGCGAAGTCATCCGGTTTGCCGCTGCGTGTCCGAGCGACGCCTCGCCGTGCTGGACGTAGTCGTAGAGCGGTTCGGAGACGAAGGCGATCTCCCCCAGGCTCAGCGCGGTCAAGCCGATCCAGTGGTCGTGAAAGTGGGCGAACTGGGCGGGCGGGAAGGGCAGCGCGTAGTCGAGCAGGTCACGCCGGATCAGTGACGCCGCTCCGGTGACCGAGTTGGCGACCAGCAGCGAGAGCAGGTCAGAGTGGTTATTACGGCGATGGTTCCACCAGGTCTCCGAGATCAGCTCGCCGTCGCGGCCGACCACGCGCGCGTCGCTGTAGACGAGCTGGGCGCTGCCGATCGCCGCCAGCAGTCGCGTGAGCTTGTCCGGCCGCCAATCGTCGTCTTGGTCGGCCATGGCCACCCAGTCCGCCCCCTCCGGAACTAGCGTCAGCGCACGCTCGAAGTTGCGATAGAAGCCAAGGCGGCGCGGAGAGCGGGAGAGGACGAAGCGAGGGTCGCCGGCGATCGCCGCCTCGATCGCCGCGTACTGGGCAGGGCCCGAGCAGTCGTCGCTGATCACGCAGACCCAGTTCTCGTGGGTCTGCGCGCGGATCGACTCGAGCTGACGCCCCAGCAGCTCCAGCGGAGGGTTGTAGGCGGCCATCGCGATCGCCACACGCGGCCCGGACGCACCGGCGGGCCAGGCCGCGTCGACCGCGTCCTCCGACGCCGCCGCCAGGATCCGTCCGAGCTCGACGATCACCCTTTCGCCATTCTCGAGCTCGGCCATCAGCGACAGCTCGTAGGCGCCGGCCGACCTGGCCCGGTCGATGCGTACGAGCCCCCAGAAGCCGCTGCGGTAGCTGCGCAGCTCCGGGTCGAGTGGCGAGTCCGGGTCGCGCTCCAGCTTGCCCGTCGCGAACGGGTCCAGCTCGGGGTGCAGGGCGCGGAACGGATCCAGCCTGGGCATCCCGCGGCCGGCCACCGGCTGCGGTTGTCCGTCGAGCAGGAAAGCGAGCGAGGTGATCTCGGCCTGCGGGCAGAAACACCAGCCGCAGACGAAGATCGCCGTCCCACCCCCCACCGACACCTCGCCGGGGAGCTCGGACTCCAGCTGCACTTGCAAGCGCGCGGCGGTCACGCGAGCGAAGCGTAGTCCGACTCGTCTACCGTGGCGGACCAATGAGCACGCCGTCAGATCAGCGCGAGGGAGCGGCCGTCGACCGGGCCGCCTTCTGGTCGGCTCTTCGCGCACGCCACCCACGGCTCTGGATCGCGCTCAAGGAGGACGCGCGGATGACCGCGCTGCACCGCGGAGAACGACACGAGTTTCGCTCTCGCCTGGACACTCTGGCGCAAATCCTCCGGCTCGCCTGGGTCAGCGACGCGTTTCTCGCCCAGGCGCTGTACCGCGCCAAGGCCCGCCTGCAAGCGCTCGGGGTTCCGGTGCTGCCGCGGCTGCTGCACCGCCTGGCGATGGCCAGCGCTCAGGTCTCGATCGGCGACCCGGTGGTCGTCGCCCCGGGCGTGTACATAGTCCACGGCCAAGTGGTGGCCGACGGCCTGGTGCAGATCGAGACCGGGGTCGTGATCTCGCCGTTCGTGACGATCGGGTTGCGGGCGGGAGACGTGACGGGGCCGACCGTGCAGCGCTATGTCAGCATCGGGACGGGAGCCAAGCTGATCGGGCCGGTGACGGTGGGGGCAGGGGCCAAGATCGGCGCCAACGCCGTAGTCGTCGACGACGTCCCGGCCGGTACGACGGTGGTCGGAGCGCCGGCGCGCCCGGTGCAGCGCCACGACTGATCGCCTCCGGCGTGTTAGCTTGATGGCCATGTGGTCGCATAGCCCAAGAGGCCGCAGGAGCAAGGATGGCGGCGGCGCGCTGGCCGAGGCGCCAACGGACGAGTTCGAGGGAAGCGACGACGATCTCGTCGCCGAGATCGAACGGCTGACCGAGCGCAATCGCGCCAGCCCCTCGTCCGAGCAGGAGCGGATGCTGCTGCACCTGCGAAATCTGCTGGGGATCCGCTGGCTGGAGGTCGACGGCGAGGACGCCGGACATCCGGAGCCGGATTACGCCGCCCTTCCCACCGGCGCTCCGCTGCCCGAGCTCGAGCCCGGGCAGCTGACTCCGGGAGTTCTCCGGGCCGGGATCCTGCGCGACGGCTGCGTGCTCGTCCGGGGGCTGGTCGAGCCTAAGCAGGCCGAGGACTTCGCCCGGCAGATCGATCGCTCGTTTAAGGAGCGGGCCCGGCACGACGCCGACAAGTCCTTCAACGATCGCTTTTACGTCCCCTTCGAGCCCGATCCCCGGCGTGGCGTGCGGCTGCTGCGCGAGTGGATCAAGTCCGGCGGCGGCGTGCTCGCCGTCGACTCGCCACGACTCAGCTTCCAGATCGGCGAGATGTACCGCGCTGCGGGGCTGCCAGAGCTCGTGCGCGGCTACCTCGGGGAGGCTCCGATGGTGACCGGCGACAAGACGACCCTGCGCAAGGCCGAGTCCTCGGTCACCGGCGCCTGGCACCAGGACGGCAAGTTCATGGGCGAGGTCAAGGCGCTGAACCTCTGGCTCTCGCTCTCGCATTGTGGTGACCACGCCCCCGGCCTCGACCTGGTTCCGCGCCGGCTAGAGAGCCACGTGACCACTGAAACCGACGAAGCGGTGATGACCAATCAGGTCTCGCAGCGGGCGGCGGAGGCGGCAGCGGGGCAGACGCTGATCCTGCGCCCGATCTTCGAGCCCGGCGACGCGCTGCTGTTCGACGAGCTGTTCCTGCACAAGACGGCATCCGAACCGGACATGCGCAGCCCGCGCTACGCGATCGAGAACTGGTTCTTCGGCGCGTCGGCATTCCCCGCCGACTACGTGCCGCTGGCGCTCTAGTCCTCGGACAAGCCAAGGCATGTGGAACGATAAACGCGTATCCGTGGTCCTGATGACCTACGCCGAGCGCGACTCGATCCGCGAGGTGATCGAGCGCTTCTTCGCCACGGGCCTGGTCGACGAGGTGCTGGTGGTCGACAACAACGCTCAGGCCGGCACCGCCGAGGAGGTCAGACGAACCCGCGCCCGGCTCGTTCACGAGCCCCAGCAGGGTTACGGACACGCCACGCGCCGCGGCCTGATGGAGGCCTCGGGCGAGCTGGTGGTGTTGGCCGAGCCCGACGGCACGTTCCGGGCGCAGGACATCCTCAAGCTGCTCGTCTACAGCGAGGAGTGCGATGTCGTATTCGGCACCCGCACCACGCGGGAGCTGATCTGGGCGGAGGCGAACATGGCCAGCTTCCTGCGGTGGGGCAACTGGGCGGTGGCGAAGCTGATCGAGGCGCTCTACAACACCAGCCATCTCAGCGACGTCGGCTGCACCTACCGGCTGCTGCGCGCCGACACGGCCAAGGCCGTGGCCGAGGCGATGACCGTCGGGGGCAGTCACGCCGGCGTCGAGATCATGCTGCTGACGATCCTCTCCGGGGCGCGATTCGTCGAGGTTCCGGTCAATTATCTACCCCGGGTGGGAACCTCGTCGGTGACCGGGCACCCGCTCAAGGCCCTCCACGTCGGCCTGCGGATGATCGGACTGGTGCTGGCGCTGAGGCGGAGGGCGCCGCGGCGGTCCCGGCGCCCGCAACCGTTCGTGGCGTCCGCGTCCGCGCCCGAGACCGAGCAGCGGACTCATGAGCGACTCGCACTTTGACGAGATCGCGACCGTCTACGACGAGTCGCTCCCGGCCCACGTCGTCGAGCACTATCTGCGCAAGCGCAGCGCGTTCATAGCCCGCACGTGCCCCGCAGGCTCGGCGCTGGACGTCGGCTGCGGCACCGGGGCGCTGGCCCAACGGCTGGGCGCCCTGGGATACGAGGTGGTAGGTGTTGATCCGTCCGCGGGCATGCTCGAGATCATGTGCGCCCGCAGCCCGGAGGTGACGGCCGTCAAGGGCTCAGGGACCGCACTGCCGTTCGCCGACGGCAGCTTCGACGTCGTGCTGACGGTGGCCGCGCTGCACCACATCGCCGATCCCGCCGGCGTCCGGCAGACGCTGGCGGAGATGGTGCGGGTCAGCCGGCCGACCGGCCGGGTAGTGATCTGGGATCACAATCCGCGCAATCCCTACTGGTCGCATCTGATGGCGCGCGTGCCCCAGGACACCGGCGAAGAGCGGCTAATCCCCGAGTCCGAGATCATCGACGGGCTCAACGCCGCCGGGGCCCAGGTGCTGAGCTCAGACCAGCTCAGGCTGGTCCCCGACTTCACTCCGCGCCGGGCGATCCGGGCCGCCGCGGTGCTGGAGCGGCTGTTCGAGCGCACGCCCCGCGTGCAGCAGTTCGCGGCCCACAACGTGATCGTGGCGCGGAAGCAGTCAACCCTCGGCGCTGGGTGAAATCAGCGCGCGACGAGCGCGGCGAGGATCAGACCGTCCGCAGCGCGATGGATCGGCCGGATTCGGAAGCGACGGTCGAGCTCGCGCAGGATCCACTCGACCTCCGTGCCGCCGCCGTCGATCGGGGCCTTCAGCGGATCGACGGCGGGGTTGCGGAGATCCGAGATCACCTGCAGCGCCTGCTGGTCGATCAGGATCCGCTGGCCGGCACGGATCCGGGCCAGCGCCGAGCTGATCCGCGGCAGCCATACGGACGGCACCAGACCGTCGGCCTTGGGGTCCCCGATCGGCAGCAGGTTGGCACGGTGGCTGCGGATCAGGATCTCGGTCCCCAGGTCGGGGAGCGTCGGCAGCAGGATGAGCACCCGCTGGGCCGGGATGTAGCGGTTCAGCAGGCGGATCCCCTCGGGCGCCCGCGGATCGATCGGCGGCGGGTGCCAGAGCCGGTGAAGTGCCGATCCCAGGCCTCCGCCCGGATAGGCCCGCGCGAGCGCGGTGCGGGAGAAGTGGGTGCCGATCGACGGCCAGGCCCCGGCGAACAGGAGCACGACGACCGCGAGCGCCGCCGCCAGTCCGCCGCGCCGCACGGCGCCGGGAAGCCGTGAGCCCGGCGCCAGCAGCAGCGCCAGCCACAGCGTGCCGGCGATCAGCAGTGGCAACGCCACGTACAGCAGCAGATAGGTGGAGGAGCGGTTGTCGGTGTAGCTGAGGATCGCGATCGCGTAGGCGGTGCTGCCGGCCAGCGCCACCAGCAGCGCCGGGTGGGCCCGGCCCAGCGCAGCCTTGCGGCGGACCAGCAGCACGATCGCGGCCGCGGAGATCAGCGCCGCGCCATCGACCGCCAGACCCGGAGACCAGTTGGCGAACCCATAGGTGATCGAGCCCGCGGAGCCGCCGAGGAGGAACTCGCGCGCGTAGGCGAGGTACTGGCCCCAGTCCGGCAGCTGTCCTGACCCGAGCAGGGTCAGGAGCGCAAACCCGAGGTGGGCCACCACCCACGCGGCCAGGCCGAGCGCCCCCTGCCGGACCAGCCAGCGGCGGCGATCTCCGGGACGTCGCAGCCACGCCTCGGCGACGACGACCCCGGCATAGGTGACCGTGGTGTAGGCGAAGGCCTCGAGTGCCCACAGCGCGGATGCTCCGACCCCGCAGAGGACCACGACGCGAGCGAGCCGGGCGTGGCCAGGGGCGCGGGCGCCGGCGACCGACACGAGCAGCACGATCATCGGCAGACCGAAGCGCAGTGGCCCCTCCTCCGACAGTTGACCGACGAAGTAGCGGAAGTTGTAGACGAACGCGAGCACGCCCAAGCCGATCGCCGCGGCGGCGAGCAGCCGGCGAACGCCGGCCAGCCGCAGGACTCCGTAGCCCGCGACGTAGAAAAGGGCGGTCAGCAACGAATCCAGGAATCCGAACGTCCCGTAGCCGATCGGAGCCAGATGAAACCAGCCGGCGAGGAAGTAGATCAGGCCGACGCCGTACTGCGACACGGGATCGTTGACCAGCAGCGCTCCACCGCCGAGCAGCTGGTTGGTTGGTCCGAGGATGTAATCCTGCTGGAACTGGACGACGCCAGGATCGAAGAAGATGTTCGGGATCGCGGTCGGGTTGCGGAACACGATCAGGTCCGGGATGGCCAGCGCCAGCACCACGATCACCACCGCGTCGAGCGTCCAGCCCCAGCGTCCCAGCCGGGGCAGCGCAATCCGCCCGTAGGCGACGAGGACGGCGGCCGAGATCACCACACCGAGGAGGAGCGGAAGCGGTCCCAGCGAGGATCCGCTGGTGACACACAGCAGCGCGCCGAAGACCAGCGCCGCGGTGATTGCAACGGGTGTCGGCGAGCTCCGCTGCAGGCGGTGCAGCGCCGGCCAGGGGCCGCCGCGGACGATCCTCCAGGTGGCGGTCCCGACGATTGCCGCCCACACCACCACTCCCACCAGGATCCCCTTGACCCCATCGCCCCACGGCAGGGCGCCTGACAGTCTGACCACGATCAGCGCCGCGGCCAGCAAGCCCGTGAGTGCCGCCGCGAAGGCCGGCAACGCCTGCGCGTTGCTGCCGGCGGCGATCGCATCGACGAGCCGCGGACCCGCGATCAGCGCCAGCGGCAGGATCACAACGAATGCCCCGATGTAGAGATCGGTCTTCACCGTCTGGTTCTGCTGGTTGACCAGGCCGGCGTAGCGGGCCAGCCCGGTCAGGTCCGGATGGATGACCAGCAAAGCCGCCGCCATCAGCGCCAGCAGCGAGGCGAACGCGAGCGTGACCGTCACCGCGAGCGCGGGCCCGTAACCGGCGGCCCGCGCGGTCGCGTCCGAGTCGCCGCCCACGTTCCCGCGCGGCCTGTGGTGACCGGTCGAGCTCACCGGGAAGCGTCGCGCGACCGTGAGTAGACACCCACCAGCGTCAGCTCGATCCCCGGGTAGCTGCGCAGCGACGTCCGCCGGTAGCCGTCCGGGAGCACGAGCGGGACAGGGTCGGGCCGGGTCACGACGCCAGGAAGTTGCCCCGCGACCAGGAACACACGGGCGCCGTGGGCCGCTGCAATGGCCCGTTGCGCCGCCTCCGGCAGCGAGACGAAGGGGTCGAAGACGGTGAAGGGGTGGTCGCGTTCTGCCGGCGCCAACGCCCGGAAGACCGGCAACCGCCGGTGAAAGACGATGCCGAACCCGGTCAGCGGACCCGGACTCAGTCCCCCGGTCTCGTCGATCACCACGTTGCCAGCGCGAGCATCGGCGGCCACGTAGTTCGCGGCGGCCTGGTAGCCGGGACGCTGGAAGCGGGCCTCGAGCATCTTCGGCGCCGCGAGCGCGAACGCCACCACCGTCAGCGCCGCCGCGACCGTCCCCAGCCGAGGCCCGGCGGCGATCACGAACGCGGCCGCGAAGAGGGCCAAAAACGGCCACGAGGCCGCGAGATCGCGCACGCCGATGATGTGGTTGCCGACCGCGCTGCCGGCGATCTCGCCCACCGGAGTGGCCAGCATCAGCCCCAGCACGAGCACGATCCGCCGATCCAGCGACCCACTGCCCGCGGCTCGCGAGCCTGGGCGCAGGAGGTCACGCGACCGGCGCCGGAGGTCATGCCGGCCGGCCGCGTGCGCCCCGGTTGCCACGCCGACGGCCGACAGGAGCGCCGCCGCCGCCAGGAGCAGGAGCGCGGGGACCCCGGGCAGGTCTCGCAGTCCACCGGCGACCGTATAGGGGTATCCGAGCGCCCAGTGCTGGATGTCCACCCGAACCGCGTTCGCGGTGAAAGGCGAGAGCGCGGAGAGGATCTTGACAGTCGGTGAATGCAGGTCGGCGATCAGACCGGGAATCCAGGGCACCACCAGCAGAGCGGCCCCGGCGTTGGCGAGCAGCGCCGGGCGGCGAGCGGCCGGCTCAGACCAAAGCAGCCACAGGAGCGCCACCGCGAGCACGAACGTGCACGTGTAGTGGGTGTAGAACGCCGCCGCCGAGAAGATCGCGTAAAGAACCCAGTACCGGTTGCGGCCCGTATCGATCGCCAGCAGCATCGTCAGGATCGAGCAGACGACCAGGCATATCATCAGCCCGTAGGCCCGCGCCTCGGCCGAGTAATAGATCATGAACGGCGACAGCGCCGTCACCGTCGCGGCCAGCAGCGCCGCCCGGCGCCCGACCGTTCGCCGACCGAGCGCGTAAATCAGCGGGATCGTCGCCGTCCCCGCCAGCAGCGCGGGCGCCCGCAGCAGCTCGGCCGTGGTGCCCAGGCGCGTGCTCAGCCACGAGGCCAGGAATGAAAGCGGCGGGGTGATCTCGGCGTGGTGGATTCGGCCGGTGCTGTAGAGCAGCGAGAGCACGCCGCCGAGTCCGTGGGTGACCGAGATCCAGTAGGTCGAGAGCTCATCGGCGAACACCGACTGGTGAGCCACGATCACGCGCGGGACCGCGCCCAGCGCCGTCAACGCGACGATCGCCAGCAGCGACATCGTGACGGCGTGGCGGCGCGACCGCAGCCACGGCTGGGCCCGATCCCCGGACGTTGACGGTCGCGGCGTGACGATCTCAGAAGCGGCCATCCGCGCGAGACACTATCGGCCTTCATGTAACGTCCAACCCCATGTGGCGACCCAAGCGCAGGACCGACCAGCAGCGTGGTGAGGCGACCGCGACGATCGAGCGGCCGGCGGCCGGCGACGAGGAGTTTGAGGGCGGTATCGAGCTGCTGGGGGCGGAGATCGAGCGGCTGGCCGAGGCCAACGCCGTCGCCCCCAGCCGTCAGTCCGAGCGACTTCTGGTCCGGCTCCGGCATCTCGCCGGAATGCGGCTGGTCGACGGAGCGCCGGCGAGCCCCGAGTTCGTCGCACCGGCCACCGATCAGCTGCCGGGCGCCGATCCGCTGCCGGGCGCCGATCCGCTGCCCGAGATCCCGTCGGCCGACCTGTCCCCCGGTCTGATCCGCGCCGGCGTTCTGCGCGACGGTTGCCTGCTGGTCCGCGGGCTGGTCCCCCGTGAGCGCGCTCAGGCGATGGCCAAGCGCATCGACCGCGCGTTCGCCCAGCGCGAGCGCCACGAGGCTGGGCGCTCGGTCGACGAGGGCTACTACGAGGAGTTCCAGCCGCACTCGCGCTACGGACCGGTCGTCGGACGGGGCTGGATCGAGCAGGGCGGCGGCCTGCTTGCCGCCGATGCGCCGATGCTCAACTTCGAGATGATGGAGATGTTCCGTGTCGCCCGGCTGCGCGAGCTGGTCAGCGGCTATCTCGGCGAGCCTGCCCTGATCTCGGTACACAAGACGACGCTGCGCAAGGCCGACCCCTCGGTCCCGGGCGCCTGGCATCAGGATGGCTTCTTCATGGGCGAGGTGCGCTCGCTGAATCTGTGGCTGTCACTGTCTCGGTGCGGCGATGAGGCGCCGGGGCTCGATCTGCTCCCCACGCGGCTTGACCACTACCTCGCGACCAACACCGAGGAGGCGGCACTCGATTACACGATCTCGCAACGCAAGGTCGACGAGGCGGCCACCGGCACCCAGGTCATCCGGCCGATCTTCGAGCCGGGCGACGCTCTGTTCTTCGACGAGCTGTTCCTGCACCAGACCGGCTCCGATCCGTCGATGCGAAAGCCGCGCTACGCGATCGAGAACTGGTTCTTCGGCGGCTCCAGTTTCCCCGCCGAATACGCCCCCGTCGCCGTCTGAGGCCGCCGGACCGGCCGGCGCTCAGGGCCGATCAGCCGACTACAGATCACCGTAGACGCGACGCTCGATCCCGGCCCAGACCGGATTGAGCGCATATAGCCGACGGAGCTGCTCGGCGGTGAACTCCGGCTCCAGCTCCCGCGGATAGCCGCCGACGTTGACGTGCCCTACGCCGAGCACGGCGGCGCGGACCCGCGGCGTCAGCTCGCCGAGCTCCTCGAGGAGGCTGAGCATGTCGTCCTCCAGGCGCTCGGTTCGTAGCCAGCGATCGACTCGGAAGCGCCCGTGATCGGTCATCCAGCAAAGCAGGTCGTCGGCATCGGTCCGACTGGTCATCTCGTCGAAGGTCTCCAGCGGCAGCGGCCGGTACTCCGGGTGGACTCCGTGGCGCGCCTTGTGCTGAGCACCGCTGAGGGCCCACGCGGGTAGCCGGCGGATGTTCATCGCCAGCAGCTTGCCGGCCACTTCGGCCTCGCGTCCAAAGAACGGAAGGTGCTTGTCGTTGGAGTTCAACGGGTCGGCGAACTGCACCAGCCCGGGCACCGAGACCAGCATCGAGTGAGTTGCGTCGCCTGCCGTCTTGGGCAGGTGGGCCCACGCGAAACGGCGGCCGATCACCATGCTGGCGCTCCGTCGGTCAAGCCGACGAGGGTACTCGCGTGCGCCCACGTCCACAGGCCTCCTCACGCTCTGCAGCAAGGCTAGACTCGCGGTCGTGAGCAGCCCGGCGCTCGAGTTCGACCCGTACCTCAACGACCCCGATCGCTGGGGCGTCTCGCTGGCCCAGATGGCGGAGATCATGCTTCCCTGTCTCGACGCCGCCGGCGTGAAGTCGATCGCCGAGGTGGGCGCCTACGCGGGAGACCTGACCCGGGTGCTCGTCGCCTGGGGCGAGAGTGCCGGAGCCCGGGTGCTGGCAATCGACCCAAGCCCACAGCCGGGGCTCGAGCGCCTGGCGGCGGAGCATCCCGAGCTCGAGCTGATCCGCGAGACGAGCATCGACGCGCTCGGGGGGGCCGGGTTCGATTCGCTGCCGGACGCGATCGTGATCGATGGCGACCATAATTACTACACGGTCAGTGAGGAGCTGCGCCTGATCGGCGAGCGCGTGCCGGGCGCGAAGCTGCCGCTCCTGCTCTTCCACGACGTCCGCTGGCCGCACGGTCGCCGCGACGATTACTTCGACGCCGAGCAGATCCCCGCGCCCGCCCGCCGCCCCATCGCCGGGGACGCCGGCGGGCTGTTTCCCGGAGAGGCGGGCGTCCGTCGCGGCGGCCTGCCCTACCCCCGCTCCGCCGCGCGCGAAGGCGGCCCCGCCAACGGCGTCCTCACCGCGATTGAGGACTTCGTCTCCGGCCGCGAGGGAGTCCGCCTCGCTGTCGTCCCCGCCTTCTTCGGGTTCGGGGTGGTCTGGCACACCGGGGGCACATGGTCAGACGAAATTGCCGCGATCCTCGATCCGTTCGACCAGCACCCTGTGCTGGAGCGGCTGGAGGTCAACCGCGTCCAGCACCTGGCCCGCGGTCACTCCCAGCGAAACGAGGTGTGGGAGCTGCGGCGACGACTGGCGCGCCAGCAGGCGCTGCTACAGCGGCTGCTGGACTCGAGCGCGTTTGCGGTCGCCGAGAGGCTCTCGCGCCTGCGGGCGAGTGCCGGGATCGCCACCGACCAGTCGATCGTCTCCAAGGACGAGATACGCGCAGTGATGCGCGACTAGCTCCTGGCTGCGCGGCAGGTAGCTAAGCGCCGTTCCGGCGCTCGGCGCCCTCGCGGCGAAGCTGGTTCAGTGCACGCAACGGGGCGGTCAACCGCCACGATGCCGTGGCGGTCTTCTGTTCGAATTCACGCTCGAGCTCGAGCACACGGGCGTCGAGCTTGAGCGATTCCGACATCGCGACCGCCCGCGCCGCCTCGCGCTGAGCCTCGGCCCGGCGGGCGCGCCGTTTCCAGCCGGGCTCGTCGCTGACCGGATCCCGGAGCGTGCCGTTCCACTTCTCGGCCAGGCGGATGTGGGCCTCCACCCAGACCGCCAGATCGCCGATCAGCTCCAGAGCGCGGTGGTGAACGACGCGCAGGTCAGCGACCATCAGCTTACGCCCCGCCTCCCGGACCTGGAGGCTGAAGTCGAGATCAAAGCCGTGGCCGAGCAGGGTTTCGTCGAACCGGACATTGTTCACCACCCAGGGCGAGAGGACCAGGAGTTGGCCGTCCAGCGCGTGCACCTCGGCCGGAGGCGGATGTCGGCGCGTCCAGGAAAGACTGGCGATCTCTCCCCCTCCGTACTCCTCGTATCGCTGTCGCACCGGCGCCGAGACGACTTCGCCCTCCCACCAGGCGATGCTGTGAACGCGCCGGGCGCCCGCGCAGCCGACGAGCCCCACGTCCGGATCTGAGAGCGCTTCGCGCACCTTCGCGCAGAAGTTCGGATCGACGATCTCGGTGTGGGGGTGCACGAGCACGAGGGCCTCGAGATCCGCACGCCCGGCGGCGGCTTCCAACACCAGGTTGTAGGTGCGGCCCACGGGCTCCACGGCGGCATAGGCGAATACCTCCGAGTCGGGCTCGGCGGCCAGGCTTACGCCCGGCTCGGCGTAGCGGCGGAAGGCCTCCGCGCCGCTGATCGAGGAACCGAAGGCGATCAAGGGGTGTCGGCGGTTGTCAGACGCTTGGAGAGGTTGCGGGGGGTCAGCTCGGGCCGACGCCGGTTCGGAGCTGTTTGGTGCAACCACCGCAGCGGCGCGGTGATCCGCCAAGAGACGCTCTCCGTCGTCTCGGCGATCGCCCGCTCCAGTTCCAGCACGCGAGCGTCGGATTCCAGCGAGTTCATGTAAGCGAGCATCAGCGCCGCATCGGTGTCGGCCTCGGCTCGCAGCGCCCGGTCCTTCCAGCTCCCCGCGCCGCTGCCGATCCCCATGCGCCCGTCCCATTTGTCGGCAAGCTTGACGTGCGCGTCGATCCACTGCTCGGGGTCCGGGACCATGTCGAGCTGGCGGTAGTGAATCGCCCGAAAATCAGCGGTCAGGACCTTGAAGCCCGCCTCGCGCACCTGCAGGCAGAGATCGAGGTCGTAGCCGTGAAACTCGCCGAGCTCCTCGTCGAAGCGGATGTTGCGTACGACCCAGGGCGAGAGGACAAGCACGAACCCGTCCAGCGTCTCGACCTGGCCCACCCGCGCGTAGGCTGGGGCGTCGCTCCACGCCCACGAGAAGGAGGGCAGATCGCCGCCCCCGTGCTCGTCGTAGCGGTTGATGAACGAGGCGCAGGTAACCGACGCCTCCCACCAGGCGATGCTGCGAACCCCGATCGCGCCCACACACCCCACCAGGCCCACCTGAGGATCGGCTAGCCTCTGACGGACGATCGCGCAGAACTCGGCGTCGACGATTTCTGCATCTTGGTGGACGAGGACCAGCGCCTCGAGCTCGTCGCACTCGGCAAACTGGTCCAACAGCGCATTGTAGGAGCGGAAGATCGAGCCGATCGACGCCATCGGGTTAATCTCCGAGTCCGATTCCGCGGCGCGGCGGATGCCGGGTTCCGCGCACCGTCGGTATACGTCGGGCTTCGTGATAGAAGAGCCGAATGCGATCATGAGAAGCGCTTTCGTTGCATTGCGGATGAGTGTAAATGCCTTTGAGAAGCCCAGCTATCGCTAGCCAACTGGACCAACCGACGCACTCGCTGCCGCCGACCGGTCGCCCGCGCGGGCCGGTGGTGATCGAGGTACGGGGCGTCCACAAGACCTTCCGGATTCCCGAGCACCGCGTCGACTCGTTCAAGGAGCGAGCCGTCCACCCGCTGACCCGGACGGAGTACCGGGAGCTCCGCGCGCTGCGCGACGTGTCGTTCGACGTCCACCAGGGTGAGTTCTTTGGAATCGTCGGGCGTAACGGTTCCGGCAAGAGCACCCTGCTGAAGATCATGTCCAGCATCTACCGGGCGGATGCCGGCCGGGTGCGGATGGCCGGCCGGGTGGCCCCGTTCATCGAGCTGGGGGTGGGCTTCAACCCCGAGCTCACCGCCCGGGAGAACGGCGTGCTCAACGGCGTCCTGATGGGTCTGACCCGGCGCGAGGCCCGGCGCCGGCTCGGGGCCGTGATCGAGTTCGCCGAGCTGGAGGAGTTCGCCGACCTCAAGCTCAAGAACTACTCGTCGGGCATGATGGTCCGCTTCGCCTTTGCGGTCATGGTCCAGGCGGACGCGGACATCATGCTGATCGACGAGGTGCTGGCCGTCGGCGACGCTGCGTTCGCCCAGAAGTGCATGGACGTCTTCCACGACCGGCGCGACGCCGGCAAGACGATCGTGCTCGTCACGCACGACATGGGCACGGTGCAGTCGATGTGCGACCGCGCGCTACTTCTCGACGCGGGCGAGATCAAGCACATGGGCGATCCCGATGACACCGCCCTGCGCTACTACCGGCTCAACTTCGCGGTGCCCCGGCGGGACGGCGAGAAGCACGAACGCGAGCCCATGATCGATTTCAACGCCAAGGTCGTCGAGGCGACGCTGCGCGACTCGTCCGGAACCGCAATCGAGAACCTCGAGCAGGATGTACCGATCTTGATCGACGTCCTGATCCAGGCGGCCCGGAACCTCCAGGGACCCAGCTTCGCCTTCCACGTGCGCAACGACGACGGCGTGGTGGTGTTCGGCTTCACCAGCTCGCTCGACGGACGCGTGCCCGCCGGGCGGCAGATCCGTCTCAAGGGGGGAATCGAGAACCGCCTGGTTCCCGGTCGCTATTACCTGGACTGCTGGGTCCGTCAGAACGAGAACCAGAGCGTCGTCGCCGTCCAGGGTCTGCGCCTGCTGGGCTTCGTCGTCTACGGGACCGCGCCGCGTGACGGCGTGATGACCGTCACCGCGGAGGTCGAGGCGTCGCTGGAGACCACCGGCCCGCCGTGATCGAGCCGGTGGTCGAGTTGCGCGAAGTGCCCGGTCCCTCCGCCTTCGGCGGAGGAACCCGCCGTGCACTCGAGCTCCTCTACGTAATCGCCGTCAACGACTTCAAGAAAACCTATTTCGGCACCGCGCTGGGCTACCTGTGGTCGATCGCCCGTCCGCTGATGATGTTCGGCGTCTTGCTCGCCGTGTTCACGCACGTGTTCCACTTCGCCTCGAAGGTCCCTCACTACCCCGTTTTTCTGCTTTTCGATGTCGTGCTGTTCGGCTTCTTCCAAGAGGCGACGCTCGGCGCCGTGGGCTCGATCGTGGCCCACGAGGCGGTCGTGCGCAAGACCCAGTTTCCGCGTTTGGTGATTCCGCTTGCCGTCGTCTGCACCGCCCTGTTGAACCTGGCGCTGAACCTCGTCGTCGCGTTCGTGTTCATCCTCGCCTTCGGGCTGTCGCCGTCGCTGACCTGGCTGCTGCTGATCCCGGTGCTGCTGGCGATATTCGTGCTCACCACCGCCGTCTCGATGATCGTCTCGGCGCTCTATCCGCGCTTCCGGGACGTCGGGATCATCTGGACTGTCTTCTCGATGGCGCTGTTCTACGCCACGCCGGTCCTGTACCCGATGTCGGCGCCCTCCCCGCAGCTGCGCGAAGTGATCGCTCTAAATCCGCTGGCGCCGCTGTTCGACCTCGCCCAGCGCTGGATCACCAACCCCCAGACCCCATGGCCCGGCTCCGCGGCGACCGGCGGTCCGGTGCGGCTGGTGATCGCGGTGATCCTTTACGTCGCACTGTGCGCGTTCGCGGTCTGGATCTTCCGCCGCGAGGCTCCGCGAATCGCCGAGGAGCTCTGAGGACTGATGACGGCTTCGCCACCGGTAGCCAGGACCGCCCCAGCGAGGATCATCGCGATCAGGGTCACCGCCGGCATCTGCCAGTCCCAGTCCAGTGGCGAGTGGGCGATATAGGTGACCAGCGCCGCCACCGCTCCCGCGGCGGCCGGCGTGGCCCTCAGGGCATCGCGAGCCGCGAGCGCCACGCCCCCGAGGAAGGTCAGAAGCAGAGCCAGCCCGACCAAGCCGAGCTCCGCGAGCGTCTGCAGCTCCAGCGAATGGGCGTCCTGAGCGAACTCGTTGACCGAGCGCCAGCGCAGCCAATCGACGCTCCAGCCGCCTGCGCCGACTCCGTGCACCGGTTCGGCGGCAAAGGCTCGCAGAGCCACAGACCAGTAGTCGTAGCGATTGCTCTGCAGCGAGGTCAGGCGGGTCGCGCCGCCGGACAGAGACTGCGATGCGCCGCTGCTCTCGTGTGCACCGACGACGATCGCCAGAGCCAGCCCGGCGAGGATCACTGACGCGGCGATCAGCGGCGTCCGGGCGGGCATGGGCAGCTCGCCCTCGCCTTCCCGACGGCTGAGCACGTGCTGCGCAAGCCCGGCGAGCACGGTAATGATGACCAGCAGCGCCAGCACGATCGCGCCCTCGCGCTCTCGTGTCGACACGCTCCCGGTCAGTGCGGTGACGCCCTTGAACGTCGCCGCCGAGAGCGCCGCCAGGGCGCCGCTCGCGACCGCCCGCAGCGTCGCCCAGAGCTGTTCGCGCCGCGGTGCGACCATCACCAGGGTGAGCAAACCGGCCGCGCACGAGAACAGCGCACCACGCGAAAAGGTGATGTACAGGCCTATCCCGAGAGGTGCGATGGCGGCCGCGGCCGTCGTCCGTAGCCACGCCGCCCGCGTGATGTCGCCGGCGATCCGCACGCAGAGGACGAAACCGAGCGCGGCCAGCTCGCCCATTGCGTTCCAGTACGTGAGCGGCTGTTCGAGCCGTCCTTCGGCGCTCACCGAGCGGGCGAACTGCAGCAGTCCGGGGAGCAGCCGCTCGGAGAGCCCGTACCCGATCACGATCAGCGCGCCACAGGCGAGCGCGGGCTCCACGATTCTCAGCGACCGACCACGCAGGAGCACGGCCGCCGCCAGCACCGCGCCGACGTAGAGCATCGCGATCTGGCCGGCGTGATAGGCGTTTCCGGCGAGCGGCGCCCACAGGATCGAGAGCAGGGTCCACGCCGCCAGCAGCGCGAGCCCGCCGAGCGCGAGTAGCGCCGGACGGCCGCGGGGAAGCCGAGCGCCAGCAGCGATCCCCACCACGACGCAAGCCCAGCACCCCGCTCCAGCCCACGCTCGCGCTTCGTCGAAGTACCCACCACTGAAGAAGGCGATCACCGCTGCCCCGGCTAACAGCACCAGGCGCGCACCACTGAGCGACGCTGAGCGAATCAACTAGTGCACCACTAGCGGTGCGGATCTCTCACTGCGCGTCGGACGATCCGTGTCGAGGCCAGCGGCTGGCGCCCGTTGACGGTCGCGCGCGATCCGATCGAGCGGGCGATCTCGATCTCGGCCAGCAGGCCACGCCGGAAGCTGGCCGCGTCGAAGCGCGACGCGTTGCGCATGCACACTTGGGGATCCACCGCGGTGTCGTCGAACTGCCGTACCGCGGAGGCGAGCTCATCGACTCCACCTGACCAGAAACAGCCCGTGACGCCGTCGAGCACCGTCTCCAAACTGCCGCCGGCCTGCTTGGCGATCACGGGCCGTCCGGCGGCCTGGCTCTCCACCGAGGCGATCCCGAACTCCTCGGTCGAGGTGACCAGGAGCGCCCGCGCGCCCTGGAGGATCTGCGATACCTCGGCGTCGGTGGCGCGGCCCGTGAAGCGCACGGTCGGCCCGGCCAGTCGTCGCAGCCGGCGCGCGTCGGGCCCGTCCCCGATCACGATCAGCGGGCGCCGGAGCAGGTTGAAGGCCGCGATCGCCACGTCGATCTGCTTGTGCGGCATCAGCTCGGAGATGATCGCGTAATGGTCGCCCACCGCTCCCTGGGAGAAGCGCTCGGTGTTGACCGGCGGATAGACGACCAGCGACTCGCGCCCGAAGTAGGCCCGAATCCTCGCCTGGGTGGTGCGCGAATTGGCGACATACCGGTCAGTGCGCTGGGCGGCGATCCAGTCCCACTGCCGCCAGCGCCGGAACGTGCCCCGCAGAAAGGCGCGGGTGACCGGATCGTGCCGGCGGGCGAGGGTCCGGTCCCGGTCGTTCCAGGCGTAGCGGAAGGGGTTATGGCAGTAGCTCACGTGGACTGAGCGCTCGTCGCAGAGCACGGCGTGGGCCCAGGCGGACGAGCTGGACACGACGAGGTCATAATCCGACAGATCAAAGGACTCGATCGCCGCCGGGTACAGCGGCAACAGGGCTCGAAATGTGCGGGCGGACGGGTGCAGACGCTGCAGGAACGAGGTGTGGACGGCGCGATCTGCAAACCTGCCCTCGGTTCCGCGCTCGTCGTAGACCGCCGTGTAGATATCGGCCTGCGGCCAGATATTGCAGAGTTCAAGGAAAACCCGCTCGGCTCCGCGCACGTCCAGTAGGAAGTCGTGAACGAGCGCAACGCTCGCGCGGCCAGGAGCGTTCCCCGACGAATGGTCCACCCCGCCAGTCTAAGCATCACCGAACATCCGCGACTCCACCAAGAACCGACCAGCTCGCCCACCCCAGACGGCCCCTGGCGAGCAAGAAACCAGTGTCTTTGCATCTGTTCGTGACCTACTCGGGCGTGCTCGGAGGCGCCGAGCGCGTGCTGCTCGACTGCGCCTCGGCGCTAGACGGCGAGAGCAGTTTGGCGTGTCCTGAGGGCGCCCTGGCAGAAGCGGCGCGCGGGCAGGGACTGCGGGTGTTCGCGCTCCCCGGTCGCCGGCTCAACCTCAGGGCCAGCGCTCGCGACCGGGCGCTCGCTCCGGCCCGGCTGGCGGGGCACGCCCGGGAACTTCGCTCGCTCTGCCAGGATCTCCAACCTGACCTCGTTGTCAGCTGGGGAATGCGCTCGGCGATCGCATGCGTAGCCGGCATGCCACGGGGCGTGGCGATCGCCTTCGCGCACAACGATCTGCTCCCCGGCCCGCTGATCGGCGTTGCGGTCAGGTTGGTCGCCGCGCGCGCCGGTGTGGTGATCGTCCCCTCCCGGGCGGTGGCCGACGATCTTGACCCACGGGGGCATCTGGGCGGCAAGCTGCACGTGGTGCACCCGGGCGTGGATCTGCCTCAGCCTGCCCCCGGCCTCCCCCGTCAACCACCGGAGGTGCTCGTGCTGGGGGCGATCGTCGGCTGGAAGCGACCCGATCTCGCCCTGCACGCGTGCGCGCTGGCGCGCCAAAGCATCCCACAGCTTCGCCTCCGCTTCGTGGGAGCCCCGCTCGCAGGCGACGATTGCGCTTTAGCGCCGCTGCGCGCGCGGGCCGATCTACCCGATCTCGCCGGCGGCGTGGAGTTCGCAGGCGCCACCGCCGACCCCGGACCGGATCTCGCCAGCGCGACGTGCCTGCTGCACTGCGCTCCACGCGAGCCCTTCGGCCTGGCGGTGCTGGAGGCGCTGGCGGCCGGGCGCCCGGCGATCGCTCCCGACGCCGCGGGGCCGAAGGAGATCGTCGATCGTACGTGCGGCCGGCTGTATGCCCCGGGTGACGCCCAAGCCGCCGCCGACGCGATCGTCGAGCTGGTCGGAGACCCCCAGACGGCAGCCTCGATGGGAATCGCCGGGCGTCACCGGGCGAGCGAGCGGTTTGCCCGGGCAAGCACCCGGTCGGGCTTTGCCGCCGCGGTGGCTCCGCTGCTGCGCGGGGATCAGATGGGGGCGACGGGGACGACGTCGTCGCTGCCGTTCGCGCTCGTGACGGTCACGCACAACTCAGAAGCCGACCTGCGCTCGCTGCTCGCCTCGGCGCGACGTCACTTGTCCGGCGTGCGGGTGATCGTCGTCGACTGCGCGTCTGGGGACGCCAGCGTCGAGGCGGCCCGAGCCGATGCGTCGGCCCTGTCGATCGCCCTGGACGAGAACCTGGGGTTCGGACGGGCCTGCAACCGCGGCCTGCGGGAGGTCCACGAGCCGGTGACCATCTTCGTCAACCCCGACGTCGAGCTGCTCGACGGATCGTTGCGCTCGCTGGCCGAGGAACTGCTCGGCGAACGGCACCGGCGGCACCTGTTGGCGCCGCTCGTCCTGTCCAGTGACGGCTCCCGACAGGACACGGTGCATCCCGCCCCGCTGTCGACCGCCGACGTGGCGCGCGCCCTGATCCCTGCGGCGATCGTGCCCGGGGCGCTCGGCGCTGCCCTGGCTCCATCGCGAGCGCACCGTCCCCGGCGCGTCGGCTGGGCGGTCGGTTGCGCGCTGGCCGGCCGGACCGAGACACTCCGGGAGCTCGGCCCGTTTGACGAGTCGATCTTCATGTACGGCGAGGACCTCGAGCTGGGCCTGCGCGCTTCCCGGCAGGGGGTCGAGACCTGGTTCTGGCCGCAGGCCAGGGTGCTTCACCACCGCGCCCACTCGAGCGCGAAGGCGTTCGGCGGCGAGCCGTTCGCGCTGCTGGCCTCGGCCCGCCACGATGCGGTGGCGCGGTCACTGGGGCCAGGGCGCGCGGCGATCGACGACGGCGTGCTGGCGGTCACGTTCGCGTCCAGGCTGGTGGTGAAGCGGACCTTCGGACGTGGCGCTGATCGCGAGCGCCGCCAGCTGGCCGCGCTGCGCCGCACGCGCCGCGTGGCTCCGTGAGAAGAAATCAACGCGGGCGGAGGTGGTGGATGGCGCGGGGGGCGCTCGCGCTCGCCATCGCGCTGGTTCTGGCGCTGGTGGTGCTTCCGGGTTCTGGCCCACGTACGCGGACCGCGACCAGGCGACCGGGCTCAGGCGCATCGACGACGACTTCCGCGGTGAGCTCGGCGACGACCACCTCCGCCACCAGCCCGACGACCACCACACCGGCGACGCTGGCCCCGGCGCAGCCGGCGCCGAGGACCGAGCAGTTCGGGGCCAGCGTCAACCTGCTGTTCAACAGTGCCAACAGCGCACCTCAGCTGATCACCACCCAGCTGGACGCGCTGCGCGCCAGCGGCGTGGGCATCGCTCGTAGCGACGCGCTCTGGGAGGCGACTGAGCCCAGCGCGCCGGTTGCCGGCGTGCACAGCTTCGATTGGATCTTTGACGACAGGATCGCCGGTGACCTGGCGACTCACGGCCTGCGGTGGCTGCCGATCCTCGGCTACTCGGCGCCGTGGGCCCAGTCGATCCCCGGCCAGGACCATTCCCCGCCGAGCTCGAGCGCGGACTACGCCGCTTACGCGGGGTCGTTCGCCGCGCGGTACGGGCCGGGCGGGGCGTTCTGGCGCGCGCATCCGCACCTGCCGGCCGAACCGGTGGCGACCTACGAGATCTGGAACGAGCCCGACAACGCCGAGTTCTGGACCCCCACGCCGGATGCGGCGCGCTACGCCGACCTGTACATCGCGGCGCGGGAGGCAATCGACGCCGCCGACCCGGCGGCGCGCGTGATCGTCGGCGGGCTGACTCTCCCCGCCAGCTTCCTGCCGGCGATCGTGGCGGCGCGACCCCAGCTCCGCGGCCACATCGACGGAGTCGCCGTTCATCCCTACGGAACGCCGACCGTCGTCCTGGCGAAGATCAGATCTGACCGGGCGACGCTCGTTGCGCTGGGGATGGCGGGCGTGCCGCTCTACGCGACCGAGTTCGGCTGGACGACCACGCCGCCGGGCGCACTTGACTACGTGCCTCCCGGCCTGCGCCCCGCCTACATCTCAGACACCGTCGCGGCGCTCGGCCACCTCGACTGCGGCCTGGCCGCCAGCGTGCTCTACACGTGGTATTCGCCCGCGCAGGATCCGGCCGACAGCCAGCAGTGGTACGGCATCGACAGCCCGACCGGCGCCCCCACGGCTGACACCGAGGCGTTTGCGCAGGGGCTGCGGCGAGCGAAAGCGCCAGCCCGCAAACTGCGGATCTGCGGTTAGCGTTAGCCCAGTCCGGGAGGGTCTGCTGTCGGCAGAACGGGCGGACTTGCCGGCTGACCGGCCCGCGAGGACCGTACGGGATCTGCGCTCAGCCGGTCCGCGGAGGCTTGCTCGGCTTGGCGCAGCGTGTGGCCAGATTTGAGACCCGGCGGCACTGCTCGAGCGCCAGCGCGGCCTTCGTGAACGCACCGAGCGCCGGCTTGACCACCACTTCCCCCTTGCGCAGGGCCAGCAGTCCCGCATAGTTGAACGCAGGCGATCTGGGAGCCTCATCGCCGATCCAGGTGTAGTAGTAGACGGCGGTCAGGAGTAGCTGCGAGCGTTGGGCGGCGAGCAGCGGCAGCACCGTCGCGATGTTGCGCGCCTGGACCGCCTCGGTGGTGTTGAAGTCGTCGTGCTGGGGCGATTTGCCCGCCGCCGAGGGCCAGCTCATCTCGGTCGCCATCAGCGGCTTCTTGCCGTCTCCCAGGTGGATCAGGGCGTTGCGCATCAGCTGCATGTAGAGCAGGACATTGCTCGGGGTCTTGGTGAATCCGTTGACCGACACGATGTCGAACACGTTCCGAGCACCGGCGACGCGGTAGATCTGGCCGATGGACTTCCAGGCGGCGTTGGTCAGCGCGCCGAGCACCACCTTTGCGCCAGGGTCGGCCTGCTTGATCGCGGCGTGAGCGGCACGCAGCAGCGACACGTAGCTGCTGGCGAACGGCTGCGGCCAGTAGTAGGTCAGGTTGGGCTCGTTCCAGATCTGCCACATCCGGATCGGAATGCGCCCGCTCCCGGGATGCGAGCTCCAATAACTGCCGTGCGGGCCATACCGGTACACCAGCGCTGACAGGAACCTGGCGTACGGAGCGGAGGACGATGGAATCGGTAGGCCGCCGCTGTGATTGCGCTTGGCATCCCAGCCGGGCGCGTATATGACGGTGGGCAAGACAGTCAGGCCACGTTGTGCAGCCAGACCGACAAGCTGATCGAGTTTGGTGAAGTCGGTCGGCACGCCGCCGATATTTACGAACTTGCTCTGCTGGTCGGCGGGCAAGGCACTGAAGGCCGCATCCTTGAAGCTCTCGTACGGCTGCGCTGCCGCCCAGTCAAAGGCGACGCGCACGCTCTGGACCCCGTCGGCGACCATCTGGCCGAGCTGATTATCGAGGTTGACGCTCGTGGAGGGGGCAAACAGCGGCCCGTCCACGTCCATCCCGACGAAGCCGTCGGACACGGCGGCGACCGGCGGCACTGTAGCTGCCTGGCGCGCGGTCGCCGGCCCGCTGAGCGCACCGGCGCCGACCAGCAGTGCCACCAGGATCGTCAGCGGGCCTAGGACGTGCCGCCCGGCCCGCCGCGCGGACGGCAAACGGTGGCGGCGGCTTGTGCGCACCGGCCCAAACTGCCTCGACCTCGACCTCGACCTCGAGCTCACGTTCGTTCGGTGGCGCTGCGTCTTCTCAGCCCCAGGCCGGTCGCGACGAGGGCCAGCCCCACGCCACCGGCGAACCAGAGATCAAAGCCCGTGTAGGGAAGCGTCTTGGAGGTCGTGGCGGCCGTGGCGGTGGGCGTGGTCGTAGTCGTGGCCGCGACCGTCGTCGGGGAGCCGGCGTTGGACTGGGAGGAGCCGGACGGAGACGTGCCGGTCGTGGCCGCCGAGGTTCCCGTGGAGCCAGACGTCCCGGTGGACGGCGTAGGAGATGAGGAACCGCCGCCCGAGTGGTGGTGACCCCCGCCCGACCCGGACAACGGGTCCACATACTGCTGGTCGCCGGCCGAGCCGCCGCCCGAGGCGAGCGCGGTCGCGCCGCCGGACCACACGAAGGCGGCGGTGATGGCCAGGCAGATCAGCAGTGCGCGCCGGAAGAGCACCGTCCGAGTATTGCAAGCAAGTGGAGAGTACGCGTTCAGTTACGCGCGGAGCGGCTCCGCAAATCGCGCATTTGCAGGATTTATTGCACACCCAGGATCTCCTCGCGCCAGCTCGACGGGTCATGTTAGGGTGCGCCGAGGCCCGCCGCTTAACCGTCGGATACACGGCCTCGTTCGCGTCATCCGAGACCCCGTCAGCGGCGACTCCGCAGCCCCGGCTGCGGCGCTCGTCCTGGATCAGCATGCCCATATTGCGAACACATTCGAGATTTCTGCGCTCACTTGGCGTCACGGCGATGATCGCGGCGATGCTGCTGGGAAGCCGCCTGACCCCATCCAGCGCCGGCGACCTTCAGAGCCAGATCTCGGCCACGCGGTCGGCCGCGGGATCGCTGCAAACCCAGATCGCCGCGGATTCGGCGCAGATCAAGACGACCACGACGGGGCTGCAGGACGCCCGGCAGCGACTGGCGGCGATCCAGGGACAGCTCGACGTGCGCGTGAATCAACTGCAGCGCGTTCAGACCGACCTGATCGCTGCGCGCAATCGGCTCGTCGACTTGGAGAACCGCCTGCATCAGGCCTCCACGGCACTGGCCGACAACCTGCGGGCTAACTACGAGGGAGACCAGCCGAGCCTCGTGACCGTAGTCCTGGAGTCCCATGGCTTCGGCGACCTGCTGGAGCAAATGAGCTTCATGCAGCGGATCGCCCATCAGGACAGCAGCGTCGTCGCCTTCACGCGGACCGCCCGCCTGGAGGTCTCACGTCAGGCGACGGCGCTGGCCTCGCTGGAAACGCGTGACCGCAGACTGGCTGAACAGATCCTCGGTCAGCGCAACCAGATCGCTGCGCTCCAGTCGGCGCTGCTGCGTCAGCAGATCGCCCAGCTGAGGTCCCGCGCCGGCCAGGCCGACAAGCTCGGCGCGCTGAACTCCCGCCTGAAGAAGCTCGAAGCGCAGGCGGCCGAGCAGGCCACGCGCGCGGCGGCAACGGGCAACGCCAACGTCGGCGGGATCGCGCTCGACACCGGCGGCATGGTTCAGGCTCCATCGGGCGGGCCGGCGGCGATCGCCCAGGTGATCGCGGCCGGAAACGCAATCGCCACGCTTCCTTACATCTACGGCGGAGGTCACGCCTCCTTCCATGCCGACGGCTACGACTGCTCGGGCTCGGTCAGCTATGCGCTCGCCGCAGCCGGACTCGTCAGCTCGCCGATGGTGTCCGGCGACTTCGAGAACTGGGGCGATCCCGGTCCGGGCCGCTGGATCACGATCTACGCGAACGCCGATCACGTCTGGATGACGGTCGCCGGCTGGCGCTTTGACACCGTGGCGTTGGCCGAGGGCGGCACCCGGTGGGCACGCGGCGGCGGCGAGTTCTCAGGCTTCGTGGTCCGCCACCCGCCCGGCCTGTGATGGCCAGGCGGGTGTTGCTGACCTCAGTCACTAGGACCTGACCGGTACGCCGCGCGTCGGGACGGCTCCGGCGGAGATGCCGCGCAGGTCACCGCGGATCGCCGAGGAGGCTGCTGCGGGCCGGCGAACCGGCGACGGGCCCGGCCGCGCGCCGCGGTGCGGTGTCGACACGGGGGCGTTGGCACCGCTGGCGCCGAGCAGACGCACCGCCAGCAGCGCCAGCCCCGGGATCGCCACCAACGCCACCATCGCCAGGAACCACAGTTGCCCTGCGTCGGTGCCCATCCCCAGCGCGTGCACCAGACCGGCGAGCCACGCGAGCGCGGTGAACCGATGCAGCTTGCGCCACCGGGCAACACCGATCCTGGCTCGGAAGTAGTAGGACACACCGAGCAGCACGAGGCTCCATCCGCCCACGATGCCGATGCTCATCCAGACGGTCTTGTAGCTACTGACGAACGGAAGCGAGATGTCGGCGACCGAGGGATGCAGGTAGGCGTCGCCGAGCAGCGTCACAGCGTGGACCACGATCGCCACGATCGTGGACAGCGAGAGGATCTCGTGAAACGAGATCAGGTCAGACCGGCGGCGCTTGAGCAGCTTGGTGCTCATAAGCAGGCCGAGCGACACGGCCAGGCTGGCCAGGATCAGGGCGGCGAAGCCGGCGGCACGACTGGTGATCCAGAACAGATGCGGAGTCAGATTGGTCATGCCCACAGCTTGCGCCCAGCGCGGTAGAACGCCGTAGGCGTCCGATAAGAACTGCGTACGAGCGCCGGGGACCAATGCACGCGCTTTTGGCGGAACTTTGGCCTCTTGGTTCCACCGTTCGGAACCAAAACGCCAAAGTTCGTCGTGAAGGGCCCTAAGAGCCCCGCGCGCCCCGGTGGACCAGATGCCCGGCCAGGTTCGCCTGCCGCCCCCGGCTCAACGCGGGCGGGGTCTGCGTGATGACCTCGTGGTAGGTGACGGTGAACGAGTTGCCCTGGCGATCCAGCGAGGAGGGCGACGCTGCGCCTGACACGCCCCGACCCCGGTAGACGATGAAATGCTGGCCGCTGGGGGCCAGGCTGATCCTGGTCGAGCCCCACGTGCGATCGTTGATCGAGCCCGTGTGACCGGTGGTCGACAGTGCGGTGGCCAGGTTTAACGTGGTCGAGCCAAAATCGGCCAGCGGCAGTGTCTGACAAGACGTGTTGCTGAAGCACTCAGACGGAGCCTCGACGATCCACTCGGCCGATGACACGTCGACGACCGAGGCGCGCAAGGTCTTGGAGAAGACCCGGTGGCGCGTCTGGTCCGCAAGTGCCAGCTGCACCTTGTGACCGACGACCGAGACGCTCGCGACGACCTCGTCGCCGGCGTGCACGCTGAAGTTGATCGTCTGCGATGCCGCCGGCACCAGCTCATACCAGCTGCTGGAAACTGCTCGTCCGGTTGCGTTGCAGTCCATCTCCGTGCCGATCTGCTCCAGCGCAGGGGAGGTGACGCTGTAGCCGCCGAGCCCGACCCACACCGCGGAGTAGGTCGGATTGCCGGGGCTGCACACGGCCGCCGGCTGCTTCCACGCGCCGATCACCTTGGTGAAGCTGACTCCGGAGCGATGCACCGCGTAGCCGGCCCAGTTGGAGCTGTCGCTGGAGTCGGCCAGCGCGGCCGGCGCGGCCGCCAGCGCGATGGCGGCGGACGCAAAAAAGGCAGTCAAAAGCGATGCACGCACCGTGATCCTAGGTTTCGGTAGGTCCACGCGTAACTTGAGCGGAGTCCTATTTACGGGCTGCGGCCGCAGTGATCGCTGCCGCGCGCCCCTGGCAGTCGTACATTGTCACGTTCTTGGCGCCGGTTGTCGAGATCGTGACAGCTCTGCACGCTTTGGCGGCGATGTCCGTCGCAGCTTGACTGCCTGTCCGGGTGTCGCCGAGCGACTGGAAGCCCTGACCCCCGTCGTTCAGGATCCAGCGCAACCGTCCGGTGCGAACCTCGATCGCGATCCACGCCGCGCTGACCGAGCTCTCACGGCCGGAGAATCCCCCCAGGCCGGCAACGTTGGCGTTGGACGACAGGATCTCCGCGGCCGCACTGCTCTGGCTGGAGACGCCGATCGCGCCGCCGCCGTGGGCGTCGGCGTACTTGATCGCAGCCGTGAGGGTCGCGCTATCGCCGCCGAAGGTGCCGCCACCGCCGGCAAAGCCACCACCGCCGCCGCCGGATCC